>ENA-OPNR01000414-OPNR01000414.1-human-gut-metagenome-genome-assembly--contig:-NODE-414-length-19778-cov-4.550981_pt1 | contig 19778 bp, 18 predicted proteins | sample MGYA00241543_ERZ501783 | MGnify/ENA primary metagenome ERZ501783 (study PRJEB25962, sample SAMEA2042557) | human gut metagenome | biome: human gut; feature: human-associated habitat; material: faeces... | reverse complement strand
GAAACAGAATCCACAGCAGAGGCAAAGCTGAAAGGGTTTCTGGATATGATTGCCCCATCCGTTATCCAGTTTTATACGGATCACTATATCTGTGGAAATACCTACCGGAGTGTCTGGGCACTCCGTGAATACCCGACAGCCACGGATGAACAGGCGATTTTAAGACACCTTGGGGAAAAGGATGGTGTTACCTTAAGAATCTACACCAGACAGGTGACACCGACAGAGGAGAAAAAGATTATCAGCAATGCGGCCAACAAGAACCGCATGAAACAGGGGAACACAGAGAACTTACAGGAAACGGTTACCGCAGCAAGCAACTTGCAGGATGTGACAACCATCATTTCCACCATGCACAGGAACAGGGAGCCGCTTTTACACACCGCTGTGTTTCTTGAACTGTCTGCACCGGATATGGAAAAGCTGAAGCTGTTGCAGACGGAGGTGTTGACAGAATTAATCCGTTCCAAGCTAAATGTGGACAAGCTCCTGCTGCGCCAGAAACAGGGCTTTCTGTGTGTCCACCCGGCAGGAAGAAATGTGTTCCGAGAGCAGTTTGAACGGGCACTCCCTGCCTCCAGTGTGGCAAATCTGTTCCCCTTTAACTATTCCGGCAAGACAGATAAGAATGGCTTTTATATCGGCAGGGATAAGTTTGGGAGCAATGTCATTGTGGACTTTAACCAGAGAGCCGATGACAAGACAAATGCCAATATCCTGATCCTTGGAAACTCCGGACAGGGAAAGTCCTATCTGTTAAAGCTGATACTGACCATTTTAAGGCAATCCGGCATGAAGGTCATCTGCCTTGATCCGGAGCATGAATACATAGACCTTACAAACAATCTGGGTGGATGCTTTGTGGATCTGATGAGCGGAGAGTATATCATCAACGTGCTGGAGCCAAAGACCTGGGATGAGAACGGAAGCCCGGAGGACACGGATGCACCTTATACATTCCGCTGTTCCTCCAGATTAAGCCAGCACATCTCTTTCTTAAAGGACTTTTTTGGTACCTACAAGAATTTCACGGACAGCCAGATTGATACCATTGAAATCATGTTAGGAAAGCTGTATGAGAAGTGGAATATCCGGGATGATACGGACTTTAGTAAGCTGACACCTACGGATTACCCCATCCTTTCAGATCTTTATGATCTGATGGAAGAGGAATACAGGCACTACGATGCCAAGAAGAAAGAACTGTATACCGCAGAGCTTTTGCAGGAGATCTGTTTAGGACTTCACTCCATGTGTAAAGGAGCGGAGTCCAAATTTTTTGACGGACATACCAACATCACGGACAGCAGCTTCCTGACATTCGGTGTTAAAGGGCTGCTGCAGGCAAGCAGAAATGTGAAGGATGCCATGCTGTTTAACATTCTTTCCTACATGTCCAATGAACTGCTTACCAATGGATATACTGCCGCCAGCATCGATGAGTTTTATCTGTTCTTGACTAACCTGACAGCGGTGGAATACATCCGCAACTTCATGAAACGTGTCCGTAAAAAGGAAAGTGCAGTCATTCTCGCCAGCCAGAATCTGGAGGACTTTAATATTGACGGTATCAGAGAATATACAAAACCGCTGTTTTCCATTCCGACACATGCCTTTTTATTCAATGCCGGAAATATCGATGCCAGATTTTACATCGATACCCTGCAGCTTGAGAAGAGTGAGTACAACCTGATCCGTTATCCCCAGAGAGGTGTGTGCCTCTATAAGTGCGGCAACGAAAGATACAACCTGATGGTCCATGCACCGGAATATAAGGAGAAGCTGTTTGGTAATGCAGGAGGCCGCTAAGCGGGAATGTCGATGGATTTACGGGAGCAGAAATTCGGGATTGAAATAGAACTGACCGGTCTTACCAGAAAAAGGGCGGCAGAGGTAATTGGAAAGTATCTGGGGCAGGAACCCCATTACGATGGCGGCTATTATGAGGAATACAGTGTCAGGGACGAACAGGGAAGAAAGTGGAAGGTCATGTATGACTCCAGTATTGTTGCAGTGAAAAAGGGCGGCGGTTCTGCCGGTGATGAGTACAAGGTGGAATTTGTATCCCCCATCTGTGAGTATGCAGATATCCCAACGATTCAGGAACTGGTACGGCAGTAAAGACCCGCGGGAGCCATAGCCGGGGAAAATGCCGGTATCCATGTTCATGTGAATGCAGCACCCTATACGGCAAGAACACTCCGCAACATTACAAACATCATGTACTGCAAGGAGGATCTGATTTATAAAGCATTGCAGGTAGATGTGGAGAGGGAACACAGATACTGCAAAAAAGTGGAGGAAAGTTTTTTGCAGGAACTGAACCAGAAAAAACCAAAGTCCATAGAGGAAGTCAGCAACATCTGGTACCGGGGAAGGGATGGCAGAAACAGGCATTACCATGAGAGCAGATACCACTGTCTGAACCTGCACAGTGTGTTCCAGAAGGGAACCATTGAGTTTAGGCTCTTTAATTCCACTACCCACGCAGGAAAAATCAAGACCTATATACAGCTCTGCCTTGCCATCTCTGCACAGGCGTTAAACCAGAGCAGTGCCAGCCGTATCAAGACAACCAGCACCAACGAGAAATATACCTTCCGCACATGGCTTCTCCGTCTGGGAATGATCGGGGATGAATTTAAGACCGCCCGTAAGTTCCTGTTGGAGAATCTTGAGGGCGGGATTGCATGGAAGAACCCGGAACAGGCAGAGAGACAAAAGGAAAGGCTGAAAGCAAAAAAGGAAAAAGAAGAGTCAAATCAGACAGCGGAGGCAGAGAACCTCCGGCTAGAAGAAGGCGCGGAAGAAGAGTCACAGGGAATGCATATGACCATGTAAACAATCAGAGATTTTAAGAAAGGCTGAGAGAAATGGAAAAGAGAAAGAAATATATCGCTTACGGCTCCAATCTGAATCTGGAGCAGATGGCAAGAAGATGTCCCACGGCAAAGGTAATCGGAGCGGGAGAAATCAGGGATCATGAGTTACTGTTCCGGGGATATCCGAGGTTTTATGGCAAGGTGAATCTGGAAGTGCAGACAGAAGAAGGCTCAGAATCCATCATGGCTTATACCATGAATGAGGGACATGAAATCGGAATGCCATCGGTACCCTATCTGGAAACCATCACAACCGGATATCTGGAGGCAGGCTTTGATGTAAACCGTCTGCTTGAGAGTGTATCCCATTGCAAGGAACTGGCAGAAAGAGAACCTGTTTGTGAGGGAATGGAGGTGAACCCATGGAACCAACAACTGCTGCAATGATTGCCAAAGCCGCCATTGCAGTGGGTACCAATAAAAAGGTCTGGACTGGAATCGCTTCCGTAATTGCCGCTTTGTGTCTGCCGTTTATCCTGATTATCGTGTGCATCTTAAGCATCGCATCTGGCGGGGCAGATCATAACCGGTCTGCTGTCCGTCTGGCATTTGAAGGAGGAAACATTCCCTCCGGTATGCCTGCTGACTACCGGGAATATATCGGCCAGATGCAGGAAAGCTTCGGGGAACTGGATACGGTTCTTGGAGAAATCGACAGCATGACAGAAGGAGAGCTTACAGACCGTTATCTGGTCAAAGCCGTGTTCTATTCTCTGTATTTCGGCGCCGACAGGGTCCGGCTGGATGCCTCTGATTACCAGCGGTTTGCGGAGTGCTTTGTGAATTATGAAGAACGAACTAGAACCATAGAAAACCCGGATGGCAGTGAGAGTGAAGAAACCTATGTGGTGGCAGTGGCGGTCACGGATAAGGTAGAGCTGTTTGAAAAGATTAGCAGGGATTATGGAAAGTCCCTCACCTATGAACAGCAGTCTAATGCTGTGAATGTGTGGTATCTGGCAAAATACAATACCACCGCACCGATGGAAGGGGATGACTTTGAAGACTGGAGCAACTGGCATGGCGGTGGCGATGTTACTTATTATGATCTGCCTGCAAGCGAGGTGGGAGGAAAGGTAGTGGAGCTTGCCCTGTCAAGGCTGGGGCATCCCTATTCCCAGACCTATCGTGGCAAAGGAAATTATACGGACTGCAGCTATCTGACCATGTGGTGTTACAGACAGGCTGGAATCACCATACCCGGAACTGCGGCAGAGCAGGGAAGGTACATGGTGGAACATAACCTTACGATTGCAAAGGAGGATTTGCAGCCGGGGGACCTTGTGTTCTGGAGCCATAAGCCAAACGGGAGATTTATGAACATCACCCATGTGGGTGTTTATGTAGGAAATGGAATGGTAGTGGATGCATCCTATTCCAAAGGAAAAGTAGTACATCGGAATTTATTTGACAGTGATAAACAGGTGTTGTATGGCAGACCACGGTAGTTTTTGTGATGCCAAAGGCATCTGTTTTGCTTTGCAGGAGAAAACTTCTCCTGCGGAAAGGAGGGAACGTGAGAGCAGTTTTTATGAGAAAGGAGCCGGAGATAGATACTAAAGAATTTCAGGTGGAAAAGGTCATTACCTTGCCGTCCGAACAGTACGCATACTTCACACAGCATCTCATGAAGGAGCATGATTTTATCAAAGAGAACGTGGATTTGATGTATGAAAAGGATGGTGTATGGCACTGTCTTCTGGTAGCCGGAGAGGGCATGGATGAGGGTGTGCTGGTGGAAAGTGAGGGTTCGGCTTATGCAAGATATTCCGCTTTTGTGCCGTTCGCACAGGAAATCATCAGACAGTATCAGGACATGCAGGAAACGCAGACGGATGTCATGCAGATGAAGATGTAGGAGGAAAGAGAAATGGCAGAGAGAGAAATCAAGATCGGGTTTCCCGAAGTAAAAATGGAGGCACTGGAGTTTTTCTTAAAGGAAAATGATACCACTGTGGAGAAGGTGTTAAGGGAGCATCTGGATAAGACCTATGAGAAAAGTGTGCCCCAGCAGGTCAGAAAATTTGTGGAAAGCAAGATGATTCCCCAGACGGAAGAGCCTGCCCAGAATGAAGCCGGAAACGCAAGACAGGGGAGAGGACAGGGAAGACGCAGTACCAGACAGCAGACCGCAAGAGAGACTGTTTTAGAGCAGGAAAATAACGGAGCAGAACAGGATTCGGAGACAGAAGAGCAGGAACCGGAACAGGAGCAGACTGGCGGTATGTCCATGAGCATGTAGAGAACAGGAGGTAAGAAACTTATGAATTATGAAGGCTTTAAACAGTATGTGGCAGACCATATCAAAGAGTTTTTGCCACAGGATTATAGTGTGCATGAGATTGGTATTACGAAGCAGAGAAAGAACAATGATGTGGTTTTGGATGCACTTTCCATCAAGGGAGACAGCAATATTGTACCTGTCATTTATCTGGAGCCATACTATCAGGCCTATACAGATGGAGTCAGGATGGATGACATTTTACAGAAAATAGCAGACATGTACATGAAAAGTATGGAGCAGGTAAGCGAATTTCCTGTCGAAAGTTTTCAGTATGATAAGGTAAAGAACAGCATTTTTGTTGTGGTACAGAATGCCGGGATGAATCAGGAATTACTGGAGAAGGTACCGCATGAACTGAGAGAAGATCTGGCACTTCTTTACAGAGTCAATATGGAGCTTCCCAATGGCGAAAAGGGAAGTGTATTAGTCCATAATAACCATTTGGAAATGTGGGGAATCGATGAAAAAACATTAAAGGAAGTAGCGTGGGACAATATGCATAACTATTTTCCGCCGGAGTTTGCTTCCATGAGCAATATATTACGTTCCCTTGGCTATAATGAAATACCGGAAGGTGCAGAACTTATTGAGATGTATGTCCTCACTAATAAGGATAAACACTATGGCGCTGCTTATATGTTCGACAAGGAAGTCATGAGCAGGATAGCAGAAGAGATTGGCGGGGACATGGTTGTTTTACCATCCTCTATCCATGAAAGTATTTTGTTAAGGAAGGGGAAAGATACAGACTTTGATACGCTGCGTGAAATGGTAAAAGAGGTGAACCGTACACAACTGCTCCCGACTGAAATTTTATCGGACGAAGTATATCAGTACAGCAGGGATACGCAGACCTTATCCCGTGTGGTGGCATCACAGGAAGAATTTTTGATGCCTGACAAGGTAAGTATGGAAGAGATGCATGCCTATGGATATACATGGGATGGCATGCTTCCGCTTACGAAGGAAAGGGCATTAGAACTGCTGGATACAGAGCTGGTATTACATAAATTGTATGATGACGGAGCCGAAGCTACGTTGGAAACAAAAGATGAAATCCTTTCCCATGATGGTCTGTTTGGCGTGGAAAAAGATTCGTGGATGAATTATCTGGAGTCCCAGAGTCAGAACGAAACCAATGGGATGATACAGGAAATGTGATACAGCAGGAGGTCTTTCCAAGCTGTGTGTTGCAGAAAAAGATATAAAAATTATTTGGAAATACGGAGGTAGATGAACATGAAACAAGCAGTGGTAACCATCAAGTATGAAGAGGAAAAGCTGAATGCGATCAAGCAGTACATGGGAAAAAAGGATGCAGACTTTGAGTCTGAATTGAACGAAGTGCTGGGAAAAATGTATGAAAAATATGTTCCCCAGGCCGTGAGAGAATACATCGACAGCAGGGGAGATGTTCCGGCAGCCATCAAGAAAAGCAATAAAAATACTGCGAGAGGCACTGGAGCATCTGCCGGAATGTCTGCGCAGAATGAGTAATGGCAGAAGAGTGGCGGTTGGAAAGCAGGGAGAAGGAAAAGCAAATCCCCCCTGTGACCGTCCGTGAGCCGATTTGTGCCCTTGTTTTACAAAAGTGGATAAAGTGACCGACCAGCACTTGTTCTGCCCTGTGTGAGCCAATTTGGAGAAAAATAACGGAAACCGCCGGGAATGGCAGCTTTAATGAGCATTTTGGAACCTCAAAACCGGGGAATTTAGGGCTGTAAAACTAGGGTCGAAAATAGTGCAGGTTAAAGGGGTTATGCCGCAAAAGAGCGGCTTAACCCGTCAGACACCCACCGGCAGAGCCGTTGGGCAGTTCTAAGCATGGCATAACTTTTTTGGAAGATTCGGAAAGGTTATGCCATTTTTATTTTTGTTACAGCGCAATCAGGCAGTAGAGGCCGGCAGAAGTTATGCCTTTTGCGGAAACAGGGAAAAAGTCTATAGACAGAGGAAAAAGAAGGAGGAAATGAGTAGTCCCATGGGGTGAGGTGCGCACCACTACCAGAATGGGACGATGAAAGTATTGGAACTATTTGCAGGAACAAGGAGCATTGGGAAAGCCTTTGAACAACGGGGACATGAAGTATTCAGTGTGGAATGGTCGAAAGATTTTGAAAACATCGATCTGTATGAGGACATCAGCAAGGTGACGGCAGAGGATATCTTAAAACTTTTTGGGAAACCGGATGTCATCTGGGCGAGTCCCGACTGCGCTACTTTTAGTATTGCAGCGATCAGTCATCACAGAAAAAAGAATCCAGAGACAGGAAGTCTTGAACCGGTCAGTGCATATGCAAAATTCTGTGACAGGGTAGATAAGCATGTGCTGGAACTCATTGGGCAGCTACAGCCAAAGTATTATTTTATAGAGAATCCGAGAGGCGGCATGCGCAAGATGGAATGGATGAAGAACCTGCCAAGATATACAGTGACCTATTGCCAGTATGGAGATAACAGAATGAAGCCGACTGATATCTGGACGAATCATCCGAACCCGAAATTCCTGCCGATGTGTCATAACGGTGATCCATGCCATGTACCGGCACCGAGGGGGAGCAAGACAGGAACACAGGGACTGAAAGGTTCGAGGGAGCGCAGTGTGATACCGCAGAAACTGTGTGAGCATATCGTAGATATTTGTGAGGAGGGATGAGATGAATACAAAAGCAATTTATACCGTTCATGAAAACGGGAAGGAACACTATTTTTTTTCGGAACATGCGGGAGGGTTCAGTTACCCTTTTGCAGTAGCTGATTTTCTGCATAGCTTAAAGGGTGTGCTGAATGATCCGATGTCCCCACAAAAAGGATTATGTGCGGCACCAATGCTGGAACAGATGAAAGGCAATTATTTGTTCCCGGAAGAGATAGAGGGAAAAGAATTATTTACTGCGGTTAAAAAAGAGCAGATGTTTCAACTTGCAGTGAAAGAGCAGGCATCATTTGGAATTGAAATCGATATGGAACAGGATATGGTATCATTCCATTTCCGGGAGGGAGAGGAAGAACTGCAGGAATTTTGTGACATAGGATTTCCAAGGCATGGAGAAACGGGAGAGTATAGCGGTGAAACCTTTTATTATGCCGCGGATAATCTGAGAGTCAAAAACATGATGGATGGAATTGAAATGTCGATCAGTGCGGAAAACGAAGAAGCGTACAGGAGCATGATATTAGAGGCTGTGCAGAAACAAACGGAAGAGCAGAGTACAGGAATGAGCCAGCAGATGTAAGGAGATGGAGGAGAATGGAAAAAGTCAGAAAAGCATTTTACATGGAAGAAGAATTATTAGAGCAGATCGATGCCCTGTTGCCACAGGTAGATGTGCGTTCACGAAACGAATTTGTCAATCAGGCACTGCGGTTTTATATCGGATATCTCACTTCGGAGAAAATAGAAAATTATATGCTGACAACCATCTCCTCCGTTATGCATGCAACGGTAAAGGATAGCGAGAACCGTATGGCTCGTGCAATGTATAAACTTGCAGTGGAAACTTCCAAGCTGTCCCATGTGATTGCATACAGCCATGGTGTGGATGAGCAGGCACTCGGAAAGCTTCAGGCGAAGTGTGCAGAAGAGGTGAAACGGATCAATGGGGCTGTGAGATTTGAGGAGGCATATCAGTATCAGAAAGAGTAAAGTTTCACAAATTATTGGAGATAGAAAGTGAGTGTGATAATATATAGGATATACTTATTATTTGGATGAAAAACAATAATAAGCGTATTGCTAAAAGAAAAATGAGGTGATTAATGTGGAGAAGGAACAGTTTCTTAAAGGAGTGAAAAATCAAGGTTTATGCGATGCTTATGCTGTTAAGTTTAAGAATACATATACTAAGTATAAAGAAAGGGAAGAAAAGAGCAGACAAGATTTTATTTATGAACATGGAATAAGTGAAGATGAGTTCTTGGCAAGATATGGGGAAGAGTGGGAGGCACGTTGGTTTTATATAGGAGAAGATATAGTTGAATTTTATAATGAAATGGGGTGGGATTTTAATAAATTATCGGCAAGCAAAAAGTTATTGTATTCAGGTGAGTATGAAACAAGTTATAAAAACTATGTAATTCAAGATATATGGGATCACTTGTTAAGGGAACAAGAATGTGAATATGTATGTTGGGGAGTTTTTAATTTTATTAATATTTTACAAGAAACTGAAGAGCAGAAGAAATTAAAAAGTGAATTACAGAAACTTATGAATGAGTTGTACCAATATACTGTTGATGAAACAGAAATGAATGAAGGTGCATTATCTAAATATATAAAAGAAAATAGAGGTATAGAATGTACTTTTGGTCATATTGAAATAGACATTAAGAATAATCGGTTAGGGCAAGGTGGTAATGGAGTTGTCTTTTCTGGACTCCTTGGAAAATCAGAAGTAGCGGTTAAGTTTTTGGTAAATTATACAAGAAAGAAGTTGGATAGATTTAAGGCAGAATATATAAATGTAAATATGGTAAGAGAAAAAATGTGCAATGCGGTTAATTATTTACATTATGAAACGCTAAAGGTTGGGAGCGCAGAAGTCCCATTCATCGTTATGAAAAAATATAATACGTCATTGAAAAAGCAAAGAGATGATATGGGGCATGATGTTACATGGGAAGATTTGTTAAAGTTATTCGAGAATTTGTGTAAAGCCATAAAGTCATTAGAGCAAAATTCTATAATTCATAGAGATTTAAAACCAGAAAATATTTTAGTGGATGAAAATGGTAATTATATTATTACTGATTTTGGCATAGCACATTTTGAATCAGAAAGATATCCAATTAAAGGGCTTACAAAGAAGAATGATAGAATGGCAAATTGGGAATTTTCTGCACCAGAGCAAGTATCAGGAGGAAAAATTACTTCTGCAACAGACATTTATGCTTTAGGACAAATATTATACTGGTTTTGTTTTGGTGAAATAAATAGAGGTACAGGAGGAAAACACTTACAGGAAATATTTGATGAAGAAAAGGTGGCTGTATTAGACAAAATAATTTACAAATCGATATCTAATCAAGCTGAGAATAGGTACCAAAGCATACAAGAAATAGAAGAAGAATTTAATTGTGTTCAAAAGAAAAATGTAGACGTGTATGTGGATATGCATTTATTCAGTAGAGCAATTAGAAGTATTTTTCCTGAAGCATACAGAAATCCATTTGTTACAGATAATAAAGTGTATATAAGGAATCTAATTAATAGAATTAATGAAACAAAATTTAATAGAGAACTTTGGTACAATACAGGATTAGCAAATGGGGAATTTAGAGAAATTAAATATTTGAAAAATGGCAGTTATCTTTTATGTAATAGAGAGATTATAATTGATGAGATATGGGCATTGATTGATGATTCTTGTTATAATGATATACTTATTCTGAAAATAAGTAATCCAGATTATTATGTGATAGATGGGAAAGAATATAGTGCTATAGCTATTATTAACAATGAAATTATAGAGCCACTTGAAAAAATTGCATCTGGTTATTATAGGTTTTCAGATGGACATGTTGAATCAGTAAGTGATTTAACCGTAGAAGAGAGACATACATATAAGGAAATGGATGATGATAAGTATATTGTTATAGGTGTGCAGGATCATTGCTCTATTATTCAAGAAAATGATGATTCTATTGGCAAGATACAAGAATTTGACGAATTGAATCCTGAAATAATACGCAGTTTAAAGAAACAAATTTCTAAGCATAAGACTTATGAAGTACAACTTGGAATATAAGGAGGAAAAATGCCCAAACTTATCCTACGCTGCAACTACCTCAAGAACTCCCCGCCCGCGCACCTTGCCAATTACATCAATTACATCGGCACCCGTGAGGGCGTGGAGAAGGTAGGCAGCACGACATCTTCACTGCCAGCCACCGACCGGCAGAAAAGTCTGATTGAAGATATTCTGGCAAAGATTCCCGATGCGAACCGGATGCATGAGTATCACGATTATATCCAAAGACCAACCAGAGAAAATGCATCGGAGTTTATTACGCAGGCGTTGGAAAATAACCTTGACATCATAGCGAAAAAGAAAAATTATATGGATTATCTGGCAAACAGACCGGGAGTAGAAATCATAGGTACTCACGGTCTGTTTTCAAATGAGGGAGAACCAGTGGTGCTGTCCCGTGTGGCAGAAGAGGTGGCAAATCATCCCGGTGTGATCTGGACGAATGTCATCAGCCTGCGGAGGGAGGATGCCGAGCGGTTAGGCTATGACAGTGCCGCCCAGTGGCAGGCACTGTTGAGGAGCAGGGTGCAGTTGCTGTGTGAGAATTGTAAGATAGACAGCCGGAACCTGAAATGGTATGCGGCATTCCACAATGAATCCCATCATCCCCATGTGCATCTGGTGGTCTATTCTTCTGATCCGTCCGAGGGATACTTGACGGCAAAGGGAATTGATGCCATGCGTTCTGCATACGCACATGATATTTTCCGGCAGGAGTTTCTAAGCATCTATGAGAAGGCAACCGAACAGAGAAACCAGTTAAAAGAGCAGGCAGAAAAAAGTCTGCTTTTTTTGTTGCAGCAAATGCAGGAGGGAGTCTGTCATAATCTCAAGATTGCAGAGCAGATGCAGCTTTTATCCAGACGGTTAAAAAATACCGGAGGGAAAAAGGTATATGGATACTTAAAGGCAGATGTGAAGGCCATCGTAAATGACATTGTAGATGAACTGGCAAAGGAAGAGCGTGTGGCAGAATGCTATCAGGCATGGCAAAAAAGCAGGGAGGAGATACAGCATTACTATAAAGATTCGGAAATAGAGAGGATACCGCTGTCACAGCAGAAGGAGCTAAAGAGCGTTAAAAATATGGTCATCCGTGAGGCAGTCCGTTTTGGAGAAGGGTATCTGTATCTGGAAGAAGCGGAAACGGGAATGGAACGGCTGGAAGAGATATCTGAACAGCAGACAGAAAGCCTTGCCACATTGCAGGGGGAGGACATGCCGGATATCCTGCCTGGACAGATGGAGGAGCAGGAACCAGACAGGCAGGAAGAAGAGCATGGGGAATCCGCTTCTTATTTTGCCAGATGGACGGACCGGTATAAAGAAGCGAGGGAATATCTCTACGGCACAATGGAAAAAGAACCGGATGAGGAGGCAGCCCATGAGATTATGCTGGAAGAGGCAGAGCAGGGAAATGCGTATGCCATGCACGACATGGGAAAGATTTATGCGCAGGGCATTGGCTGTGAGGCAGATAAAGAAATGGCAGATGTGTGGTACAAAAAAGCATTAGCGGCAATGCATTATGTAGAGCAGAAGAAAAGAAATACCTATCTGGAATACCGCATCGGAAAAATGTATCAGTACGGACTTGGCACAGACGAGAATCTGGAACAGGCAGCGGAGTGGTTTTCCAAGGCGGCAGCAAAGGAACATAAGTATGCGCTCTATTCCCTTGGCATGCTCTATCTGCAGGGGAAAGGAGTGGAGCAGGATGAGGAAACCGCATATAGTCTGCTGTTCCGTTCTTACAGCAAGGGAAATCCCTATGCGGCGTATGAACTTGGAAAACTGTATGAGACAGGATGCGGAACAGAGAAAAATCAGGAAAATTGTTATCGTGCAGCCTTTCTAGGTTTTCTGAATCTTGAGAAAAGATCAAAGGATGATACGCTCTGGTATCGTATCGGCTGCATGTATCTGCATGGGATCGGGACAGAGGCAGACGAAACGAAAGCGGAACATTATCTGACAAAGGCATCTGATTATGGCAACACCCATGCCTCCTATCAGCTTGCCAGACTCTATATCAGACAGGAGAGCCAAAAGTTAAGCGGGGAGTCTGGGACAGAGCTGGATGTTGAAAAGATTGCAAAAGCGGTAAAGTGGCTGGAAGAATCAGCCGCACAGGAAAATCCGTTTGCGGATTATGCAATCGGACGGTTGTACAGGGAAGGCACACTGGTAGCAGAGGACATGGAAAAAGCAGTGTTCCACCTGAAACGTGCCGCAGATGCCAGAAACAGCTATGCACAGTATCAGCTTGGGAAAATATATCTGGAAGAGGACACTAAAAACATTCCGGCAGCCATACAGTATCTGACACTGGCTGCGAAACAGAAAAATCAATTTGCAGCATACAGGTTAGGGAAACTTTATCTTGCCGGAGAAGAACTGCCAAAGAACACGGAACTGGCACTGCATTATCTGAAGATGGCGGCAGACACCGGAAACCAGTATGCACAATATGCCCTTGGGAAAGTGTATCTGATCGGAAAGGATGCCCGGCAGGACAAGGAACGGGCATACGACTATTTTTTAAAATCCGCAGAGCAGGGAAACATTTATGCGGCGTATTTTTTAGAACACTGGAATGACATGCCACACCCCGATCTGCTTTTAATGGCAACAAGGCTCATGCGGCATCTGGAACATATCATGGGGGAGAATGTGTTCGGAAGAAAGAGCGGAGGCAGCAGACAGGGGATTGACAGAAAGCTGGCACGAAAAATCCGGCAGAAGAAGATTGCACAGGGACATGCCGTGGATGACCATGAGAACATGGTACAGACACAGTGATCACTGGAGGAGTGGTAGAAATGATGAGAGGAGGTACGATTGGGAGATTTTATTTACTTTACAGAGGAACAGAAGGAGCGTGCCAATGCAGTACAGATTGCGGACATCCTTCGCCGGGAGCATGAGGAGGTGGAGCGTTCCGGGAATGAATGGCGCTGGAAACGGCACAGGAGTGTGACTTTTCGGGGGAGCAGTTGGTACCGCCACAGCAGACAGGTCGGAAGTCATGCCATTGATTTCATGCAGGAGTTCTTCGGGATGTCCTACCCGGAGGCGGTGAGCTATCTGCTGGACGGAGAACAGGGACAGCTTATTGAACGGGGAAAAAGGCAGGAGACAAAAAGAAAACCGATAAAAGCCGGGAAGGGACGGCAGGCTGTAGAAAAAGAACAGACAGAGGAAAGAAAAGAACCGAAAGAGCCAAAGAAACTGAAACCGCCGGAGAAAAATCCGACCATGAAGAGGGTCTATGCGTATCTTCTGCAGAAACGTCATATTGACAGGGAAATCCTCTCGTACTTTGCAAAGGAAGGAACCATATATGAATCTGCGGAGCATCACAACATTGTGTTTGCCGGACTGGACAGCGAGGGGAAAATCCGGCATATCCATGTGAAGGGGAGCTATTCTGACGGCAGGAGCTTCCGGCTGAATCAGGAAGGCTCGGAAGCTGCCTACGGATTTGGATACAGGGGAAACGGGAACAGACTGTATGTGTTTGAGGCACCCATTGACCTGTTATCATTTCTGTCCCTGTATCCAGAGAACTGGCAGGGGAACAGTTATATCACCTTAAACGGTGTGGCAGAGCATGCCATGCTGCAGGCATTGAAAGACAATCCCAGACTGGATACGGTTGTGCTGTGCCTTGACCATGATCCGGCAGGCATAGAGGCGTGCGGCAGACTGGCTGAGATTCTGGTACGCAATGGATATGGTGCGGTAAAGAGGTTACAGTCAGCCTGCAAAGACTGGAATGAGGATTTAAAAGGCAGATATGGTGAGGAAACAATTCCGGCACAGGAGCATCCGAGAGTCATGGAATGCAGGGCATGGACAGAGGTGCTGAAAGAAGTGACGGAATCCATCAACATCAAGTATGCCAACAGAAGTTATATCTGCCGTTATTATCAGGATATTTATAATGAACTGAAAAAGGGCAGGGGCAGGGAACAGCTTATGGATGCCTTTGACGGACCGGGGATGCTTTTGACCGGAGTGCTTGTGCGGTGCATGGAAAAAGAGGGAATCGCACTTGGCAGGGAAACTAGTGCAGACCAGATACTGGAAAATCTGTCAAAGCGTTATCAGCCGCATAAAGACAAGGGAAACTTCAACACCCGCATCCGGCAGATGCAGGCAGCCTTTGAAGAAACACTGGAGGTGTTCGATACAAAAGACTTAGAACAAAAAGAAGATCAGGAACTGCTTGCCAGAAAATGTATGAGCCTTGCGATGGAATGCATCCGGGCTCATATTTTTGTTGCCATCGACTGCGGGGAAGAGCAGATGAAGCCGGCAAAACAGACTGTGAAGGAACAGAAAATGGAACATCAGGAGGGAGGAATGATGCTATGCAGCCAGTCGTGATGCTGGTGATCGCAGGGGTGGCAATGTTTTCCGTGATTGGAGGCGTGTCACTTCTGTCACACTATTATACATTAAACGGAATCAAGAGCAGGACTGTCGGGGACGGTCAGCATGGAACGGCGAGATTTGCCACGAAAAAGGAAATCGCAGAAACCTATGTGCAGGTGCCCTATGAACCGGAGCTGTGGCGCAGGGGTGAGAACCTGCCGGCTGCACAGGGACTGGTACTCGGCAGCATGGAGCGGGCAGGAAAACTATACGCACTGGTGGATACCGGGGATGTGCATTGCCTGATGATCGGTGCGGCAGGAGTCGGAAAGACCGCACATTTTCTGTATCCCAACATTGAATATGCCTGTGCCTGTGGAATGAGTTTCCTGACCACGGACACAAAGGGAGATTTATACCGCAACTATGCAGGCATTGCAAAAAAATACTATGGCTACCATACGGCAGTCATCGATCTCCGTAATCCGACCAGAAGCGATGGTGACAATATGCTCCATCTGGTCAACAAATACATGGATGAGTATCTTGCAGACCATACGAACCTGAGTGCCAAGGCAAAAGCGGAAAAATATGCGAAGATTACGGCAAAGACCATTATCTCCTCCGGTGGTACGGACAGTTCCAGCTATGGACAGAATGCGTTTTTCTATGATGCGGCAGAAGGCGTGCTGACGGCAGCCATCCTGCTCATTGCGGAATTCTGCCCGGATGGAAAAAGACACATCATCAGCGTGTTCAAGCTGATACAGGATTTACTTGCACCATCTAAAGTGAAAGGGAAAAACCAGTTCCAGCTACTTCTGGCAAAACTCCCGGATACCCACAAGGCGAAATGGTTTGCAGGGGCAGCCTTAAATACGGCAGAGCAGTCCATGCAGTCGGTTCTCTCCACGGCATTATCCAGACTGAATGCTTTTCTGGATTCCGAGCTGGAGCAGATACTCTGTTTTGATACCGCCATCGATGCAGAGCTTTTCTGCAAACAAAAGACGGCGGTGTTTCTGGTCATGCCGGAGGAGGACAATACCAAGTATTTTATTATTTCTCTGATCTTACAGCAGCTCTACCGGGAAATCCTCGTGGTGGCAGACGAGAACGGAGGAAAGCTGGACAACCGTGTAGTTTTCTATTGGGATGAGGTCGGAACGATTCCGAAGATTGAAAGTGCAGAGATGATGTTCTCAGCGTCCCGATCCAGAAGGGTGAGTATCGTACCCATGATTCAGTCCTTTGCCCAGCTTAATAAGAATTATGGGAAAGAGGGTGCAGAAATCATTATCGATAACTGTCAGGATACCATCTTCGGAGGGTTCGCTCCGAACTCGGAGTCAGCGGAAGTGCTGTCAAAGAGCCTGGGCAACAAAACCGTCATGTCCGGTTCCATCAGCCGGGGAAAGAATGATCCGAGCCAGTCCCTCCAGATGATCCAAAGACCGCTCATGACAGCGGATGAATTAAAGTCACTGCCAAAAGGAAACTTTATCGTATCAAAGACCGGGACTCACCCTATGCGGACAAAACTGAAACTGTTCTTAAAATGGGGCATCACATTTGAAGAACCCTATGAGATTGAAGAAAAATCTGCAAGAAAGGTAGCATACGCAGACAAGCAGGAAATTGAAGAGGAGATCATACGGAGATATATGTGCTGTATGGAAGAACCGGAGGATACACCTGTGGAAATGGCAAGGACAGGAGGCATGCAGCAGACACCGCTGACGGACACCATGAAAAAGATGCGGCAGACCTTACGGACGGAAGATTAGGAGGCAGGGTGACTAGGAAAGAAATCTATGAAACAGAGCTGCCACACAGGGCTGTGGCGGTCTATCTGTATCTGGAGACTCGTGCGGACAGGGAGAGGACATGCTATCCGGCAATCGGTACCATTGCCAGAGAGCTGCACCTGTCTGTAAGTACGGTCAAGCGTGCAATCCATGATTTGGAGTGTGCAGGATTTATACAAAAAAAGCAGAGATGGCGTGAGAACGGAGGAAAGAGCAGCCTGCTCTATGAAATCATAAAATAGGCACAAAGGGATTACTGCGCCGGTCAGGTGGACTATGGTATGGTTCACCGTGGCCTGTGCAGGGAACTTTTCACTTTAAGGGAAAGGACAGAGAAAAGAAAATACAGTTGGCGATATGAAACATCAATATTTTTTTGGAAAAAACTAAGAATTGAAGTATTATCAGATGGATCATGTGGGGGATTCATAAAGTAGTGGTATCAACATGACGATATAGAAAATGCAGGGAAGCATTGTATTTCAAAGAGTTTGAGATACAGTGCTTCTGCGTTTCTATAGGAGATAGTCGTTCTATGCGGAAAATAGTCATTTGATGCGGAGAATGATCGAGCGGAAGATTTGTTTGATATAATAAAGAGTGCTAGGTGAGACTTGTATGGTTTACAGGTATGAGAGCAATCAAAGACAGGAATGAAAAATATGAACATTATTATTTGTGATGACAGGATAGATGACAGAAAAAATTTGTCAGATTTGCTGTCAGGCTATGGTGAAAAAAAGAATTATGAGTTTACTATTACAGAATATGAATCCGGAGAACAGTTATGCGAAGAACAATCAGCTTTGGAAGCGTGTCAGCTATTATTTCTGGATATCAATATGCAGGGGATGGATGGGCTGAAAACAGCTATGAGGATCAAAGAAAAATACCCAAAACTTCCGGTTGTACTTGTGACGGCATACATGAATTACGCACTGGATGGATATAAGGTGAAAGCAAGCCGTTTTCTGCTGAAAGATAACCTTGCAGATACTATAGAAGAATGTATGGATGATTTGGTAGCAGAAATTAATAAAAACCGTAGGATTCTCGAATTTCGTTTTGTGGAAGGAACGATAAAACTTTATGCAGATGACATCATTTATATAGAAACAGAGCTTCACAAAAATGTATTTTATACAGAAAAAGGGACATTTCAGATTTATAAAAAACTGGATGAACTGGAAAATGAATTCAAGGATATGGGATTCGTGCGGGCACATCTAAGTTTTCTTGTAAATATGAGGTACATCACAAAAATCAGCGGTTATGTGATGACACTTACCACGGGAAAAAAGATTCCGGTTCCCAAGGCACGATATGCACAGGTAAAGAGGGAATATATGCTGTATAAGGGAGAAGAATAACATGACATTCTGGGTATTGACATTTATTGCGGAAATGCTGGAAGTAAAAGGAACGCTATACTTTTTTGATACTTTTATGGAAAAAAGAGATGGCGGATATAGGAACAGATACAGATTTTTTGTTTATTGCGGAGTGCTTTATCTGGCAGCAGTCACAGGGGTATGGATCGGAATGTTAAAATGTATCCTGATTATACTGGTTATGTCTTTCCTAAATCTGGCTTATTATGAGGTCTCCTTCCGGCAGAGTTTTTTGTTTTCAATCATCAACTATACAATGCTTGTATTGATTGATTATGTGACTGTTTTGCTGGGAAGAGGAGGTTCAATCCAAGAAAAATGGTTTTTACAGGCACTGATATCAAAGACGGTTTTTATCATTCTGATGTTGTTTATCAGAAGATTTAGCAAGACAAGAAAAAGCTGCGGTCTGATTACAGGAAAAGAATGGTTACAGTTTTTCTGTGTTCCTGTATTTACGGTGGTCGGTTTCATTCTTATGTTTTATTCAGAAAACGATGATATGCAGAATGTATTTTTATTTCTTTCGGTGGGACTGGTTGCGATTAACCTTATCCTTATGGAGTTCATGCAGAATACCATTGAAAAAGAAGAGAGAATAAAAATTGCGGTACTTACGGAACAAAATCAGAAAAATCGTATTGCAGATTATCAGAACCGGGAAGAAATCTATGAGCGTCAGCGAAGAAAAATGCACGATTATAAAAATCAGCTTTCTACGATTCAGACATTGCTAAAAAATGGACACACGGATGAGGCTCTTTCCTTTACGCAGAAACTGACAGAGAGCATAGCAGTCGAGATGTCGGCGATAAATACGAATCATCCAGTGGTGAATGCTATTTTAAACCAGAAATACCGCAGCATGCAGGAGAAGCACATAGCAGTGATCCTAAAAGTAGGGGATCTGCAGGAGATTTGTCTGGAAGAGGAAGAGATTGTGATTCTGCTTTCCAATTTATTGGATAATGCAATCCGGGAGAGTGAAAAGGTACTGAAAAATACCGGAAAAGCGGTCATTCATCTGAAATTAGAGTGCGAAGAACATAAACTGATATTTGCGGTAAGAAATCCGGTGACAGAAAAGGTGGAAATTGAAAATGATACGATAAAGAGCAAAAGAGGGGATCATCACGGTATTGGATTGTTAAATGTAAAAGCAGTTGTGGATAAATATGGCGGTGATATGGTGCTTTCCTGCGATGAAAATGAATTTAAGGCAGTGGTCCCTCAATAGTTTTTTGAAATTCCCGTGTGAGGGGGAAAGTTGATTACAAACAGAA
>ENA-OPNR01000412-OPNR01000412.1-human-gut-metagenome-genome-assembly--contig:-NODE-412-length-19841-cov-3.498383_pt1 | contig 19841 bp, 15 predicted proteins | sample MGYA00241543_ERZ501783 | MGnify/ENA primary metagenome ERZ501783 (study PRJEB25962, sample SAMEA2042557) | human gut metagenome | biome: human gut; feature: human-associated habitat; material: faeces... | reverse complement strand
TACAGCAGCGGTGCCATCAGACGCAGCACGCACTGTCCAAACTTCATCGCCGCCGACTGCTTCTTCGCATACTGCTCTGTCACTTCCCTGCACACCGGGAAAATATCTTCAAAATCCTCTCGTACCTTCTGCACAGCCTCACACCGATGCAGAAAAACGCCATTTTCAAAATGGAAATACAGACTTCTGTAATCCAGGTTGATCGTGCCGACCGTCGCTGTCACATCGTCGCTGACGCACTGCTTTGCGTGGAGAAAGCCCGGTGTATACTCAAAAATCCGCACACCCGCCGACGCCAGCTGTGCATAATAGGAGCGCGTTACCCGATAGACGAGCTTTTTGTCCGGGATACCCGGCGTAACAATCCGCACATCCACACCGCGCTTCGCTGCCAGGCACAGCTCCCTGCTCATCTCATCGCTGATAATCAAATACGGCGTTGTGAAATAAACATATTCGGAAGCCGCCTTTACAACGCCCATGTACACATTTTCTCCCACCGGCTCGCCGTCCAGCGGGCTGTCTGCATACGGCTGAACGAAGCCGGAGGCACTGTCCGCCGCAATATTCGCATCCGACTGCGCAGCACCAACGTCCCTATCCGCCACGCTGCCCGCCAAACCCGCCTCATGCGGCTGCGCACCATCCTGCAGAAAATACGGTGTATAGTCTGTATCCGTACCTTTAATCGCATTCCACATTTCCAGAAACATCACAGTCAGGCTGCGCACTGCATCCCCTTCCAGCCGGACGCCGGTATCCTTCCAGTAACCATATGGATGCGTGATGTTAAAATATTCGTCCGCCAGATTATATCCGCCCGTAAAACCGATTTTCCCATCGATTACGGTAATCTTTCTATGATCGCGGTTGTTCATAAAAACGTTTAAAACCGGCATCAGACGGTTAAACACGCGACACTGAATGCCTTCCGCTTCCATTCGCTGAATGAAATCCGTATTGATAAATCCGATGCTTCCGATATCGTCATAAAAGAGACGAACCTCCACGCCTTCTTTTGCTTTCCGTGCAAGAATTTCTTTTAACTCCCCAAACGACTGCTTGTCCTCAATCGCATGGTATTCCATAAAAATAAAATGCTTTGCCTGGTTCAGCGCCTGCTTCTGAGCTTCAATCCCCTCCGACGCTTCTTTATAAAAAACGACATCCGTATTCTGATAAATCGGATATTTCGCATAGTTCCAGATATACTCCGCTTCATTCGCCGCCATCCGGTCCGTCTGCTGCAGCTTTATCCGAACCGCTTTGTCCTGTATCAGCAGCCCGTCCAGACTCTGATCAATCCGCTCAAACCGCTCCCGCACCAACTGCGTCGCTTCTTTGCGTCCAAACAACAGATACATGCCGAGGCCCAACACCGGAAACGCCAGAATCAGGATAATCCAAGGCATTTTAAACGCTGCATTTGTCCTGCGGCCATAAAGCAGGATCACGACAACCAGCGTAAGCACGCTGGTCGCAACCGAAATCCATGTCGAATATCGGTTTAATTTCATCGCCTGTACGCAAATCCATATAACCTGTAACAGTACCGACAGCGCAACGAACACAAGCCTTCCAATGCTGTTTTTTACCGCTGTCTTTTGTTCTGTACGCATCTTCATTTTGTCTACCCGTTCCTTTCCATTCCTTTTCTGTCAAACTGCCACGCTCCGAACGCTTTCCGCCATCCGCTGCAAAAGCTTCTTCCGCTATCTTAACATGAGTGTACCGCCAGTTCAAGCCGCGATTTACACAGGTCCCCCCGCGTATTCCGAAGGGTTGCGGAATGCGACACGCATGAGTGCTTCATTGATATCTGTTCTGCTCCAACACTTATTTGTGAAAAATACCCCAGAAAAGGGAGGATGCCAGGCAACCCGATGTCGCCTGGCATTTATTATGAAAAAGCTATTTGAAAAGTTGTGTTACTGTCATTGATTGGCTTGCTGTATCTTATGGTTTTAGTATAGAAACGGAAAGTGACGAAACCGTGATGGGCAGAAAAACATTCCGTTAAAGAAATATGAATAAAAAATGAACGCCGCTTATGTGTCCCCGCGGAGCGTTTTTATTTCATAGGACGCATTTTCCTATGAAAAAAACGGACGGTCGGAAGATTCCGACCGTCCTGATTGATCTGTTTGAATGATCTGTTACTCGGCTGATGCTCAAGCCTTGTCTACAGAACCGAACAGTTCCATTTTTTCTTTTACAGTAGCCTTGATCGCTTCGAAGCCAGGAGCCAGCAGCTTACGAGGGTCATAACCCTTGCCCTGCTCGTCTTTGCCTTCTTCGATGTACTTTCTGGTAGCTGCAGCAAATGCAAGCTGGCACTCGGTGTTAACATTGATCTTAGCAACGCCAAGGGCGATTGCTTTCTTGATCATGTCAGCCGGGATACCTGTGCCGCCGTGAAGAACCAGAGGAAGATCACCTGTCAGCTGCTGGATAGCATCCAGAGTTTCAAAGGACAGACCCTTCCAGTTTGCAGGATATTTGCCGTGGATATTGCCGATACCAGCTGCCAGGAAGTCTACGCCCAGATCAGCGATTCTCTTGCACTCGTTGGGATCTGCGCATTCACCCATACCTATAACGCCATCTTCTTCGCCGCCGATTGCACCAACCTCAGCTTCGATGGAAACGCCCTTTTCATGAGCAGCCTTAACCAGCTCAGTGGTCTTTTCAACGTTCTCGTCGATCGGATAATGAGAGCCATCGAACATGATGGAAGAGAAGCCAGCTTCCAGACACTTGTAGCAGCCGTCGTATGAGCCGTGATCCAGATGCAGAGCAACGGGAACGGTGATGTTCAATTCTTCGAGCATACCGTTAACCATGCCTACAACGGTCTTGTAGCCGGTCATATACTTGCCTGCGCCCTCGGATACACCAAGGATTACAGGGGAGTTCAGCTCCTGAGCGGTCTGCAGGATAGCCTTTGTCCATTCCAGGTTGTTGATGTTGAACTGACCAACTGCATAATGGCCAGCTTTTGCTTTGTTCAGCATTTCTGTAGCAGATACTAACATCTTATTTACCTCCATAGAAATAAAATTATTATCTAACCGATGCTATTATACCCTATCTTTTTCAAAAAAGAAATACGGCATACGCATTTTTTTCCTCTTTTTCCACTTTTTCCACTAAACCGCTACATTTCACTGCGCTTCATTTTCTTCTCCCGGCACCATGATATGCAGCGCCTGTTTCTGATTTTCGATGACGATTTCTGTGTGCCTGCCTCCGAATTCGCCGTCCAGCGTCCACGCGACCTCTTCCTCTGTCTCCACCTTCAGCCAGGAGGTTTTAAAGCAATACATCTGTGCCGTGTCGATATCGCGCTGCGCCAGGGCAGCAAGCGTCTGATTGAGTTCGTCCAGGCTGCGCGGAACCTTTACGAGCGTCACCTCAAACATTCCATCGCTTAAATCCACATATTTTCCGGTGATTCCCTTAAATCCTCCGACCGAAACAGAATTCGTAATCATTCCATACAGAAAATCGTCCTCGATGACAGTGTCCTGCGTCGTAATTTTCATGTGATAGGATTTGATATCCCGGAGCTTTTTCATGCCCTCCAGCAGATACGCCATATGCCCCAGCACATTTTTGACATCCTGACTGGTTTCATAGGACACCTCTGTAAAAAGTCCGAAGGCCGCAATATAAACAAAGGTTTTTTCGTTAAAGGAACCGACATCGCAGGCAAACATTCTGCCGCTGACTGCGATTTTCGCTGCCTCAGCCATATTTTTCGGAATATTCAGGCTCTGCGCAAAATCGTTTGTGCTGCCTGCCGGAATATACCCGATCGGGCGGCGTCGAACACTCTTCATAATGCCGGTCACCACCTCATCCAATGTGCCATCTCCGCCGCTGCATACCACGAGGTCATATTTTGCCGTTCTGTCTGCCGCAAGCTCCACGGCTTCCCCTGCATACTGAGTCGGTCTTGCTGTCACGACATAGCCTGCCTTAACGAATGTATCAATGATATCCAACAGATTATTCCGGATCTGTCCTTTTCCCGCCCTGGGATTATAAATAAAAAGAAGCTTTTTGTCGTCCATCCTTTCCCTCCTTTCTGCTTTTTTATCCTTGTTTCGCCCCTGCGCTCCCGTAAAGTGTACTTGCTTCTATAACAACAAGCTTACTCTGGAAAATAGAAAAAGGGCAGCCACTTTCTGGTGGACACCCTTTCGTTTTCTTTATTCTGCCGCGCTGCTTAAATAATTTTCCATTCCGAAAATCGCGTCGTCTTCATCCGTTCCGTCTGCAATCACGGTTACCTTTTCGCCGGGTGCAAGCGCAAGGCTCATCATTCCCATGATGCTCTTCGCGTTCACTTTTCTGCCTTCAGACTCCAGATAAATATTGCTGGCATGCTTGCTTGCAACCTGCACCAGCATTGCTGCCGGGCGAGCCTCAAGCCCCTGCTTCAGCTTTACTTCCACAGTTTTCTGTTTCATAATAAAACTCCTCCTTTTAAGACCTCATGGCATCCGCCAGTTCACATAATTTCCGCAAACGATGATTTACGCCCGATTTTCCAACTGGAGGATCCAGATACATCCCCAGCTCCTTAAGCGGTGCTTCGGGATACTCCAGACGTACTTCAGCCATCTGACGCAAGCTCACCGGCAATTTTTCAAATCCATATTTTTGCTGCAAAAAAAGAATGTCGTCAACCTGCCTCGCCGCCGCTGTCACCGTCTTGGTAATATTGGCAGTTTCGCAATTGACGCGCCTGTTTACCGTATTGCGGACTTCCCGGACGATCCTGGAATTTTCAAATTCCATCAGCGCCACATGCGCCTCAACCACATTCAGAAAATCCGAAATTCCGGCTCCTTCTTTTATGTAAACCACATAATACTTTTTTCGCTGTACAATCCGCCCTTCGATCTCGAACTCGGTCAAAATCTCCAGAATCTGCTGTGCCTGCAGCGGTCTGCTGCATACAATTTCCAGATGATATCCTTTCCCGGGATTGCTCATCGAACCGGCTGCCAGAAACGTGCCTCGTAAAAACGCTCTCTGGCAACAGGAATTTCGGATTAAAAGCCTGCTCACCGGACATCGTAAACCATCCTGTAGGCTCTCCTCACCGAACGTCGGGCTGCCTGTCTGATCCAAAAATTTGATTCCCTGCAGAATCCTGCGGATCAGTTCCGGGTCATCTATCCGACAGAAATATCCGGTTTGCTGATTTTCCTGTTGTACACGGGTTTCCGTACTTATATTAAATGTTTTCTGTAATAATGTAAAGCATTTTCTCACAACGAGCGCATTTTCCGCATGAATCTGCAGAAAAGTCCCCGTCGTACCGACACCGATGCTGCCGTTAAAATGAAGAAGTGCTGCCAGCTCCGCCAGCTGGCAGTGCCTTGCCGGACTGATGTGCCGATACAGCTCTTCTTTTACTCCCGATGAAAATGACATATGAAATATCCTTAAATATCCCTGTGGCTCAAAGATACTCCATACTTGGCTTCCCTGTTGCGAAGCTTTCTATAAAGCTCATTGGCCAGCGTTACGCTCCTGTGTTTGCCGCCGGTGCAGCCGATCGCCACCACCAGCTGGTATTTGCCTTCTTTAATATAATTTGGAATCAAAAACCGCAGCAGATCTGTCAGCTTGTCCAGAAAAATCCCCGCCTCCGGGAAGCTCATGACATAATCCTGAACGCCCCTGTCGTTGCCGGTCAGATATTTCAATTCATCTATATAAAAAGGATTCGGCAGGAAACGGACATCAAATACCAGATCCGCATCTGCCGGGATTCCATGCTTGAAGCCAAAAGAAAGAATATTGATCATCAGACTGCTGTACTCTTCATTTTTTACAAAAATCCGATCCAGCTCCTCTTTCAGCTCCCGGGTCAGCAGCTTGGACGTGTCAATCACATAGTCTGCATCCTTCTTAACCTGCTGCAGGATTTTCCTTTCTTTTTCAATTCCGTCTTCGATTCTCGGATTTTCTGCTGAACACAGCGGATGCATCCGTCGGCTCTCTTTATAACGTTTCACAAGTACTGCATCAGAAGCGTCCATAAAAAGAACTTCGAACACCATACCGTTTTGTCTTAAACAGGAAAGTGTTTTTTCTACCCTGGCAAAGGACTGATCCGTGCGGACGTCCACGCCGATAGCAACTTTTGTTATTTCCGTATTCGGTGTGGACAAAAGCTCAACGAACTTGTCGATCAGCTGGATCGGCAGATTGTCCACACAATAGTATCCCATATCCTCCAGCAGTCGCATCGCGGTGCTTTTGCCGCCGCCGCTCATGCCGGTTACCATTACAAATCTCATTTTTCAAAATCTCCCAGGAAAATCACTTCCGGCTCCAGCGTTACGCCGAATTTTTCCTGCACTGTTTCTGTGACTTTCTGAATTAGTCCCGCCACGTCCGCAGACGTCGCATTTTTTCGGTTGATGACAAAACCGCAGTGCTTTTCGGAAACCTGTGCGCCGCCGACACTCGCTCCGGCAAGTCCGGCATCCATAATCAGCTTGCCTGCAAAATATCCCTCCGGACGTTTAAACGTACTGCCCGCACTCGGATATTCCAGCGGCTGTTTTTCCCGACGCTTTGCAGAAAGCTCCTGCATCGTAGCAGAGATTTCGCTTCGGTCGCCTTTTTGCAGCTTTAAAACGGTGCTGAGCACCACACAGGGCTTTGTTTTTACAATGCTCGTGCGATAGCCGAACGCCATTTCTTCCCTGTTGTATACACGACATCTGCCATCCGGTTCCATCACCTCTACCGACTCTGTCACACCCGCAATCTCACCGTTGTAAGCGCCCGCGTTCATCCGGACTGCTCCGCCAATCGTTCCGGGGATTCCCGATGCAAATTCCAATCCGGTCAGCCCTGCTTCCATCGCGCTTCTCGATACAGCGGAAAGCATCGCGCCTGCGCCGCATCGGATCGTAGCTTCGTCGATTTCAGTCTTTAAAAATTCCCCCGCCAGATGCAGGATCGCGCCGCGGTAGCCCCGGTCACCCACCAAAAGGTTACTTCCGTTTCCGAGCAAAAACCACGGCAGCGCCTCTTCCTGCAGCCAGGCAAGCACCTGCGCCAGCTCTTTCCTCGTCTCAATCACAAGAAAATAGCGCGCAGGACCGCCTGTCCGAAATGTCGTATGCCTGTCCATCTGTTCTTCTGTTAAAATCCGCTCTTTCGGCAGAATTTCATTTAATCTGTCACTCAAATGTCCTGACCAGCCCTTCTGCTCCGGCTTTGCGCCGGATACGTTGTTATTTTATGCGGATCTTTTGCAGATGATACCGGTATTACTCCAATACCAGTCTGGCAGCGCCGTAAATACCAGCGTCATTGCCCAGAGTTGCCAGGGTAAACAGTGCGCCGCGGCAGCCCTTGAACGCATATTTCTGGTAATATTTCTGAATGTAACCCAGCAGCACATTGCCGGCTTTGGAAACACCGCCGCCGATTACGAAGATCTCCGGGTTGGAAACATTGGCAACCAGCGCCATCGCCTTGCCCAGATACCAGCCAAAGTCCTCTGCAACCTCGGTTGCTACCGTATCTCCTGCTTTAACCGCATCCCATACGTCCTTTGCACTCAGGTCGTCCTTGCGCATTATGCTCGGACGGTCATCCTTTGCCAGCTTACGCTTTGCCATACGGACAATACCCGTTGCGGAAACATATTCCTCCAGGCATCCGCAGTTGCCGCAATTACAAGGCTCTGTCTCATCATCATTGACATGCATATGTCCGATCTCGCCTGCAGCTCCGGTTGCACCGGCAACCATCTTACCGTTGATGATAATACCGCCGCCAACACCAGTTCCCAGGGTTACTACAACGACATCCTCATACCCCTTTGCACCGCCCTGCCAGGCCTCGCCCAGTGCTGCTACGTTGGCGTCATTACCAGCTTCTACCGGCATATTTAAAAGTGTCTGCAGCTCTTTTTTCAGGCTCATGGTTCCCCAGCCAAGATTGACTGCACCATAAAGTGTGCCCTCAGAGTCAACCGGTCCCGGTGCACCGATGCCGACGCCGACTACCTCTGTACGGTCCATTTTACGCTCATCCATTTTTTTGAGGATGCTCTTTGCACAGTCCGGCAGAATCGCTTTGCCGTCATCCTCTGTCACCGTAGGGATTTCCCACTTTTCCATCAGATCGCCGCTGGTGTTAAAAAGACCAAGCTTTACTGTCGTTCCTCCTACATCTACACCAAAACAATACTTACCCATTTTATTTTCCTCCCGCTTCTCGCGTATTTTCAAAAAGCTTTTCAGCTGTCTGATCTATGATGATGTCTTACTCTTTTGTACGATCCGCCAGCTGCATCGCTGTACGGAGCACTATCGCTTTCCTTTCGGACATTTTGGCACATCCGACCGTTTTAGTCCTCATCCTCGTCCTCATCCCGCTTACGTGCAAGGGAATTCTGGACTCTTGTATACAGCTCCTGCGCTGCATTGTATCCCATCTTTTTCTGTCTGTGGTTAACAGCTGCCGTTTCGCAAATAATTGCCAGATTTCTGCCGGGACGGATCGGAATGTTGTGGCAGACAATCTTGTTGCCCAGATATTCCGTATATTCCTCTTCCAGTCCGAGACGGTCGTATTCTCTGTCCTTGTCCCACTCTTCCAGACGGATTACGAGGTCGATATTCTGTGTCTCGCGGACACTCGAAGCACCGAACAGCGCCTTGACGTCCACAATACCAATACCGCGCAGCTCGATAAAGTGCTTTGTGATATCCGGTGCAGTTCCGACCAGTGTTTCCTCACTGACCTTGCGAATTTCTACAACATCGTCCGTTACCAGACGGTGTCCTCTCTTAATCAGCTCAAGCGCCGCCTCGGATTTACCGATTCCGCTCTCGCCTGTAATCAGGACGCCTTCGCCATATACGTCAACCAGTACGCCGTGCACAGAAATGCAGGGTGCCAGCTTGACATTCAGCCAACGGATCAGCTCTGCCGTAAACGAACTTGTCGCACGCTTGGTCATCAGAAGCGGAACGCCTTTTTCAATGGCAATTTGCCGAAACAGATCATCCGGATGCAGTTCACGGCAGAAAATAATGCCGGGAATCGGGTAATCCAAAAGCTTCTCCAGCATCTCCTTCTCTTCTTTTTCCGACATTCTCTTAACATAAGAGTATTCTACGAATCCAATCACCTGCAGACGGGTCGCCTCAAAGTGTTCAAAATAGCCCGCCATAGGAAGTGCCGGTCGGTTGATATCCGGCAACGTAACCTTAATCCCCTTCAGATTGATTTCAGGAGTCAGATTTTCCAGCTTCATTTTTTCCGCAATCTTCAATAAACTGATGCTTGCCATAATCCATCCTCTCTTTTCCAGGACATGCAGACAGTAGTTCCTGACATCAGGAACTCTGTTTTTATGCCATACTTTGTTTTATTTTATCACAGATCATTATTCCCGGCAATCTTCCTCTTGGTGGTTATGAAAAAATTCATAGATTTCTTCCGCCACGGACATTGGCAAATCTGCCTGCATCGCAATCTGCTCTGCCGTCGCGTCCCGGATCTCATAAATCGATGGAAAGCTTTTCATCAGCGCCTTTCTCCGCGCAGGACCCACGCCCGGGATTTCATCCAGCACGCTCTTGACCTGATCCTTGCTGCGCAGTGACCTGTGGTATTCGATTGCAAACCGGTGCGCCTCGTCCTGCACTCTTGTAATCAGCTTGAAGGCTTCAGAATTGCGGTCGATCGGCAGCTCCACATTGTGAAAATAAAGTCCTCTCGTCCGATGGTTGTCATCCTTTACCATGCCGCAGACCGGAATGTTTAAATGCAGCTCGTCCAGCACCTGCTGCGCAATATTGACCTGCCCGCGTCCGCCATCCATCAGCAAAAGGTCCGGAAACCGTGCAAAGCTTCCGAACTCCCCGGACAGATTTTTTTCTTCCAGCTCTTTCGTCTCTTTTAAGCCGTGTTCAAAGCGTCTCGTCAGAACCTCGCGCATGCAGGCATAGTCGTCCGGTCCTGCTACCGTTTTGATTCTGAATTTTCGGTAATCGCTGCGCTTGGGCTTGCCCTTTTCATAAACGACCATCGAGCCGACATTTTCAAAGCCGCTGATGTTGGAAATATCGAACGCCTCCATCCGGTCGAGCATCGGTAAATCCAGCAGCTGTGCGATCTGCCGCACCGCACCGACCGTACGCGCCTCGTCGCGCGCAATTCGCTCCCGGTCTTTTTCCAGGACGAGCTTTGCATTTTTTTCCGCAAGCTCCACCAGCTTTTCCTTCTGTCCCTTCCGCGGCACGCGGATATATACCCTCGCGCCCCTGCGTGCGGTCAGCCATTCTTCTAATACCGGTATGTCATCTATTTCTTTCTGTAAAATCAATTCCCGCGGTACGAACGGTGTTCCGGCGTAAAACTGTTTCACAAAATCCAGCAGAATCTGCGCCTTATCCGAATCCTCCACATGCGTCATATAAAAATGCTCGCGCCCGATCAGCTTGCCGCTACGCACAAAAAACACCTGTACCACTGCGTCGCTTCCGTCCTTGTCCAGCGCGATGATGTCCTTATCCTCCCCGTCGCTGTCCGTGATTTTCTGCTTCTGGGACACCTGCTTTACGCTGTTGAACAGATCGCGGTACCGGGCGGCTTCCTCAAATTCCAGGGCCTCCGCCGCTTCTTCCATTTTTTTCTGCAGATCGTTTAAAATCATATTATAATTGCCGTTTAAAAACTCCAGCGCCTTGTCCACATGTGCCCGGTACTCTTCGCGGCTCACATAATCCTGACACGGAGCCATACACTGCCCGATGTGATAATTTAAGCACGGGCGTTCCAACCCACAGTCCCGCGGCAGTACCCGGTTACAGGTACGCAGTTTGAACAGCTTATTTAATAGCTCGATCGTATCCTTGACCGCCGCCGCAGAGGTAAACGGCCCGAAATACTTCGATTTGTCCTTTTTCATCAGTCTGGAAAACTGCACGCGCGGATATGCCTCCCCGACTGTGACCTTAATATAGGGATAGGTTTTATCATCCTTGAGCAGTGTGTTGTATTTCGGATTGTGTTCCTTGATCAGATTGTTTTCCAGAACCAGGGCTTCCAGCTCCGAATCCGTCACAATATATTCAAACCGGGCTATCTGCGTTACCATCTTTTCAATCTGTGGTCCGCGGTTAATTTTCTCACGGAAATACGACTGTACTCTGCTGCGCAGGCGAATCGCCTTGCCGACATAAATGATATTGTCCTGTGCGTCGTGCATCAGGTACACGCCGGGCTTCTGCGGCAGTTTTTTCAGCTCTTCTTCGATTACAAACATGTCGCGTTCTCCCCTTCTAATACAGCAGGGACTATGTTTCCATAGTCCCTGATAAACGTTCTTTCACTCCGGTTCTGCCGCCATGCATAACACTTCGTGTATAGCATTTACGATAAGCTTTCCTATTTCTTCTCGTCGTCCGGAAGGGCAGCTCCTGAAAAACGTCCTACCGGGCCTTTATTCTCCGGCTTCGGTGTCGGAGGAATCCAGGGCTTATCCTGTTCCTGGCTCTGTTCGGCGTCAGATGGATCCGCCGGCTGCTGTGCATCTCCCGGCTGCTGTGTATCTCCCGAGAAAAAGCTGTCTTCTCTTTCCTGCTGCTGGCGTGCGAACTCTTCCCATGGCTTCGGCGTGGAAGACTGCAGCTGCGCTGCGGTGTCTGTGCCCGATGCAGGTGCTGTGCCATAGCTGTTTCCTGAATCGGACTGGCTCGGGTTCTCTGCGTCTGCAGTCTGCTCTGCCGCCTTCATCTGCGCGCCGGCAGTCTGCTCCGGTTCTTCCTGCGGCAGTCCCTTGACCTGTCTGTAGATTCGCATGAATTCCTTGCCGGTGATCGTCTCTTTTTCAATCAGATGCGCCGCCAGCTGATCCATCACCTCACGGTTTGCGGACAGCAGCTCCAGCGCTTCCTGATAACATTCTTTCAGGATACGCATGACTTCCTGATCGATCTCAGCCGCCGTCGCATCGGAGCAGTTTAAAACCGTCCTGCCGTCCAGATACTGACTTTCTACGGATTCCAGTCCAATCAAACCGAACTTTTTGCTCATACCGAAACGGGTTACCATAGAGCGTGCCAGACCGGTCGCCTGCTCGATATCGTTCGAAGCGCCTGTCGTTACCGTATCAAATACAATTTCTTCCGCCGCGCGGCCGCCCAGATAGCCGACCAGCATATCATGGATTTCCGCCTCGGTGTTTAAATACTTTTCCTCTTCCGGCACATGCATGACATAGCCAAGAGCCCCCATCGTACGGGGCACGATCGTGATCTTCTGCACGGGCTCGGAATTTTTCTGCAATGCCGCAATCAGCGCATGACCTACTTCATGATAGGATACGATCTTACGCTCCTGCGCGCTCATGATCCGGTCTTTTTTCTCCTTGCCGACCAGTACCTGCTCGACCGCTTCAAACAGATCCTTCTGGCAGACATATTCCCTGCCCTCTTTGACTGCATTGATCGCAGCCTCGTTGATCATATTGGCAAGGTCAGAGCCGACCGCGCCGCTCGTCGCGAGCGCAATTGCATCGAAATCAACCGTTTCGTCCATCTTAACGTCTTTGGCGTGCACCTTGAGGATCTCTACGCGTCCCTTTAAGTCGGGCTTATCTACGATAATCCGGCGGTCAAATCGTCCCGGACGCAGCAGTGCCTTGTCCAGAATCTCCGGACGGTTGGTCGCCCCCAGAACCAGAATTCCCTTCGAAGTATCAAAACCATCCATCTCAGAAAGCAGCTGGTTCAGCGTCTGCTCACGCTCTTCATTTCCGCCGCCGTATTTGGAATCTCTGCTTCTGCCGATTGCATCAATCTCATCGATAAAGATGATACAGGGCGCATTTTTCGTCGCTTCTTTAAACAGGTCGCGCACACGCGATGCACCGACACCGACGTACAGCTCGATAAAATCGGAACCGGTCAGCGAAAAGAACGGAACCTTCGCCTCTCCGGCTACTGCCTTTGCCAGAAGCGTCTTACCGGTACCGGGAGGACCGACTAACAGCGCGCCCTTGGGCAGCTTTGCGCCGATCTTCACATAGCGCTGCGGATTGTGCAGGAAATCGACAACCTCCTGCAGCGACTCCTTTGCTTCGTCCTCGCCTGCTACATCCTTAAACGTGATTCCGGTTTCTTTCTGTACATAAACCTTTGCGTTGCTCTTGCCGACGCCCATAGGGCCGCCTCCGCCCATCCGCCGAAATAGCAGACTTAAAAGCAGCCACATAACGACAATCGGAAGCACATAGGTCAGGATCATCGTCAAAATCAGTCCGGAGCTGTCCGGAACATCCTTGCCGTAGCTTGCAACCTTATATTCTTTTAAGTACGCCGTCAATGCATCATCCGACTGTGCCTTACCGGTATAATAGGTTACCTCCGGCATCGCAGAAAACAGTGTCTTCTGGTTTGTCTGCTGCAGTTTGAGATAAATCGTATCGTCATCCCAGGTAACCTCTGCCGCCTTGCCGTCTTCTACCAGCTCCTGAAATTTTCCATAGGTGATTTCCTGATTGGTTGCATTATTGATCATCCGCATAAACAGACTCATGGAAATCAACGTCACAATCGCTGCAATCGCCAACAGGATCAGGCTCGTCCGCCTCGGATTGTTCTGTCCCGATCCTCCGGAACCGTTCGGTCCCTGGGATCCGTTGCCGGAACCATTTCCATTTCCGCCGTTAAACGGGTTCATATTATTATCCATTCGATTTAACCTTTCTTTTCGTCCGCTTCATGCATGGAAGCCACGATAGTACCATAATTATAGACATTTCGATAGGATAAATCAATACGCAAAGTCTAAAATAGAATTCTGCTCTACGGCTCAAACGCGCTTTTTACCGATATGGATTTCCGGAACCGCCACATTTTCATAAACGATATCCTGATCCTCTCCGCACACCTCTGCAGGGTCTGCGTCGTCATCTCCTTTTAAGTGAATCTCCGGAACTGCCAAATTTTCATTTTCCACTTTGTATTTTGCCGCTTTTTCTTTTCTTTTTTCCCAAAACATCATTTCTCCCCCTTGCTTTACAGGAAATTGATAAACAGCGTAATGACAAGGCTGTTGATAAAATCCGCAAACAGGCTGCCCACAATCGGGATCAGCAGATATGCCTTTACAGACGGCACATATTTTTCACACACTGCCTGCATATTTGCCATCGCATTCGGTGTAGCCCCCATACCGAAACCGCAGGTACCGGAACAAATAACCGCCGCATCATAGTCTTTTCCCATGACGCAGAACACTACAAAATAAGTGTACAGAAACATCAAAAGCACCTGTCCTGTCAGCAACAGGAGCATCGGCACAGCCAGCTCCGCCAGCTGCCACAGCTTCAGCGTAATCATCGCCAAACCAAGGAACATGGAAAGGCTGATACCACCAATGCCATTGATTTCTCCCATATAGATAGGAAATTTCCCTGTATATTCACTCAGGTTCCGCATCACGGCGGCTACGATCATCGCACCAATATAAATTGGAAACGTCATTCCTGTCATCGATAAAACCTGAGACAACACCGTTCCGATTCCCATTGCCAGAACCAGCTGAAAGAATGCAGCCGGATACTGTTTTACATGGCGTTCATGTTTTTTATCTTCTTCCAGCAGAAGGCTGTCATCCTCAGGAATCGCCGTTTTCAAAAGATCGCGCTTTTCAACCAGCCGTTCGCCGAGCGGTCCGCCCATCACGCTGCCTGCCACCAGGCCAAACGTCGCTGCCGCCGTACAAACCGTCGTTGCCCCTGAAATCCCGAAGTCCTCCAGCACGGGACCAAACGCACCCGCCGTACCGTGTCCGCCCGTCATCGGAATCGAGCCGGTACACATGCCGACCAACGGATCGAGGTGCAAAAACTTCGCCAGGCCTACCGCAGTTCCGTTCTGCAGCACGATCAGACCGATTACCAGTCCCAGAAAGATAATCATGGATTTCCCGCCGCTTTTCAGAACTTTCAGATTTGCCTGAAAGCCTACCGAGGTAAAGAAAAACACCATGAATACTTCTTTTAAAATATCGTCAAATACAAACTCCGCAATTCCCGTCACATAGCAGATACATGTTGCCACTGCAAAAATAACGCCGCCGATTACCGGCGCAGGAATACAAAACCGCTCCAGCAGCCAGCACTTTTTTCTTAAATATCTTCCAAGCATCAGAGCAAGCACTGCAACTGCCATTGTCTGATACATATCCAGTTCAATTCTCACTCTTTTCTCCTCTGCTCTCATAATACCGCTCTGCACCTTTGTGGAACGGAACCGAAATTCCGGCTACAGCAGCGTCTGCGTCCGTAATCAGCTCCACCGGCAGCGCAAAATCCAGCTCCTGCTGTTCCTCAAATAAAAGCGCAGTCAGTTCCTCCACCACCTCTGCAGAAACGCTATCGCTCGCCAACAAGACCGCTTTTACGCCAACCGTCGAAACATCCTCTTCCTGTCCCGGATAGGTTCCAGCTGCAATAATACAGCTGTCATAAACCGGATAGCTCTTTTTCAGACGTGCCGCAGCAGCGCTGTCAACATTCAGGAACCGGATTCCTGTCCGCTGCGCCAGATTCGTAATTGCAGCCGTCTGCACTCCTGCCGTACAGAAAAATGCGTCGATCGTGCCATTTTCCAGCTCCTTCGCAGCCTCTGTGTAATTCAGGGAAACTTCCTCCACCAGCTTTTCGTTCAGACCGTATGCCGCCAGAATCTGCAGCGCGTTCTGCTTCGTCCCGGACTCTTCCTCACCGACGCTGACCCTGTGTCCTTCCAGTTCTTCCACCGTCGAAATTTCAGAGTCTGCGCGTACAACAATCTGACACGCTTCTTCATAAACGCCCGCTACAGCCCCGAATCCACGGATCGGCTCCGTTCCCTCAAACTGTCCGGTTCCGTTCCAGGCATCCTCCAGCAAATCCGCCTGACACATCGCAAGCTGAATATAATTCTGGGATAAAAGCCGGAGGTTTGCAGCCGATCCGGCGGTCGTACGCACCTCAATCTCCCTGTTGTTCGTCTCGGATTCCAGCTTTGCAAACGCATCGGAAAATGCCTGATACGTTCCTCCAAGTCCCGCAGCACCCATTTTCAGCCGACCGCTGTCCCTGCCGCAGCTAGACAGCAGCAGAAGCGCCGCCAGAAAAATTCCAATTCTTTTTTTCATTCTGTCTCCATTCCTATGCCATCATTTCCACCAAACAATAGAATGCACGCTCTGCAAGCATTCTATTGTCATGAACAATAGAATACACTCTCTGCGAGCATTCTATTGTCATGAATCATAGCGGAAAGAGCCTGTAAAATCAAGCGTCAGTTCCTTTCTGCGAAATATCTGCAGATTTTTTCTCAGGAAACGGTAGATTTTTTCTTTCAATGCGTTATATAATTGTGTCAGAGTTTGTCGTGACGAATCCGTCACGATTTTTCAAGTAACTGCTACACTAAAGTTTACACAGGGAGTTTCTTATGAATATCGGTTTTGACAATCAAAAGTATCTGCAGATGCAGTCTGCCCATATCCGCGAACGAATTTCCATGTTCGGGGATAAACTGTATCTGGAATTTGGCGGCAAGCTGTTCGACGACTATCATGCGGCCAGAGTACTGCCCGGATTCGAGCCGGACAGTAAATTGAAAATGCTGCTCCAGTTAAAGGATCAGGCAGAAATCGTCATCGCGATCTCCGCCAGTGCGCTGGAAACCAACAAAACACGTCGTGATCTCGGTCTGACTTATGACCTCGAGGTGCTGCGTCTTACAGAAGCATTCCGCAATATCGGTCTTTACGTCGGAAGCGTTGTCATCACACAGTATGCCGGTCAGCCCGCTGCGGACCTGTTCCGCAAAAAGCTCGAAACCCTCGGCATCCGTTGCTATATCCACTATATTATTGAAGGTTATCCGACCAACGTGGAAAAAATCGTCAGCGAAGAAGGCTACGGCAAAAACGATTATATCGAAACCAGCCGTCCGCTCGTTGTCGTAACCGCACCCGGACCCGGCAGCGGCAAAATGGCTACCTGCCTTTCCCAGCTGTATCATGAGCATCTGCGCGGCGTCAACGCCGGCTACGCCAAGTTCGAGACATTCCCGATCTGGAATCTGCCGTTAAAGCACCCGGTCAACCTCGCCTATGAGGCTGCTACCGCTGATTTAAACGACGTCAACATGATCGACCCGTTCCATCTGGAAGCTTACGGCGTTACCACCGTCAACTACAACCGCGACGTTGAGATTTTCCCTGTTCTGAGCGCTATTTTTGAAGAAATCATGGGCGAATGTCCTTACAAGTCTCCTACGGACATGGGCGTCAACATGGCTGGCAACTGCATCATCGACGATGAGGCCTGCAAGGAAGCCTCCAGACAGGAAATCATCCGCCGTTATTACAACTGCTTATGCGACTTAAAGCGCGGGAACTCCACGCCCGCCGTTTTGTACAAGCTCGAGCTTCTGATGAAGCAGGCAGGTGTCACCATCGACGATCGTGCAGTAGTCAGCGCAGCCAATATTAAAGCAGAGACCACCGGGGAACCGGCAGCTGCGATCCAGCTTCCGGACGGCAGAGTCCTCACCGGACGGACCAGTACTCTGCTGGGTGCTTCTTCCGCATTATTATTAAATGCCCTGAAAGCTCTGGCAGGCATTCCGGACGAAGTACAGCTGATCTCACCTACCGCCATCGGTCCCATCCAGGATCTGAAGACGAACTATCTGGGGAACCGCAATCCCAGACTTCATACAGATGAGACGCTGATCGCCCTTTCCATCTGTGCAGCTTCGGATGATACCGCGAAGGCTGCTGTGGAGCAGTTGAAGAACCTGAAAGGTTCCGAAGTGCACTCCAGCGTGATCCTGTCCCAGATTGACATGAATACCTTCCGCAAATTAGGTGTGAATCTGACATGCGAACCTCATTACCAGAACCAGAAGCTTTATCACAACTAAACATTTTGTCATGCTACTATAAATTATGGCAGTTATTGAGCGAAGGCGCTCCCCAAGGGGAGTTCCTCGCTCTTTTTATATGCATAACTATTTACAGAACGAAGTAACCACCATGAGCAAATAACATGCAGGCATGTTATTCAGAAAAACTCTGAAAGAGCGGTTTTGCGATGGAACTGAATAGTTACTATATCAAAAGGAGGAGAACATTATGGCAGTAAAGTATGTGTTTGTGACCGGAGGAGTCGTATCCGGCCTCGGAAAAGGAATTACCGCAGCTTCCCTGGGAAGACTGTTAAAGGCAAGAGGTTATAAGGTAACCATGCAGAAATTCGATCCTTATATCAATATTGATCCCGGCACCATGAACCCGATCCAGCATGGCGAGGTATTCGTCACAGAAGATGGTACAGAGACCGATCTGGATCTGGGACATTATGAGCGTTTCATCGATGAGAACCTGGATAAGAATTCCAATGTCACCACCGGTAAAGTATACTGGTCCGTATTACAGAAGGAGCGCCGCGGCGACTATGGCGGAGGTACGGTACAGGTCAACCCTCCTATCACCAATGAGATCAAGAGCCGTTTCTACCGCAATTTTACGGATGATGAGACCCGTATCGCCATCATCGAGGTCGGCGGTACCGTAGGTGATATCGAGAGTCAGCCTTTTCTGGAGTCCATTCGTCAGTTCCAGCATGAAGTCGGCCATGACAATGCGATTCTGATCCATGTAACGCTGATTCCTTATCTGAGCGCTTCTCAGGAACTGAAGACCAAGCCCACCCAGGCCAGTGTTAAGGATTTGCAGGGCATGGGCATCCAGCCGGATATCATCGTATGCCGGAGCGAGCATCCTCTGGACCAGTCCATCAAGGACAAGATTGCGTTGTTCTGTAACGTACCTGAGAGCCATGTATTGCAGAATCTGGATGTGGAATATCTGTATGAGGCTCCGCTGGCAATGGAGAAAGAGCATCTGGCACAGGTGGCCTGCGAATGTCTGCATCTGGATTGTCCGGAACCGGATCTGACAGACTGGAAGAAGATGGTGGAGGATCTGCGTCATCCCACCGATGAAGTGCAGATCGCTCTGGTCGGAAAATATGTCTCTCTGCATGATGCCTATATCAGTGTCGTAGAGGCTTTGAAACATGGCGGTATCACCAATCATGCGACCGTACACATCAAATGGATCGACTCCGAGACGGTAACGTCTGAAAATGTGGAAGAACTGTTAGGTGACTGCAACGGTGTCCTGGTACCCGGCGGCTTCGGTTCCCGGGGTATCGAAGGCAAGATCCTGGCGATCCAGTATGCAAGAACCCATGGGATTCCCTTCCTGGGACTGTGTCTGGGAATGCAGCTGACAATCGTGGAATATGCAAGAAATGTCATCGGGTATACGGATGCCCACAGTGTGGAACTGGATCCTAACACCACACATCCTGTGATCGCTCTGATGCCGGACCAGAACGGTGTTGAGGATATCGGCGGTACCTTAAGACTGGGTGCATACCCTTGTGTACTGGATAAGGATTCCCGTGCTTATCAGCTCTACGGACAGGAGAATATCTCCGAGAGACATCGTCATCGTTATGAGGTCAACAACGATTATCGTGCCGTCCTCACCGAACACGGTCTTCGTCTGTCCGGTCTGTCCCCTGACGGACGTATCGTGGAAATGTGCGAGCTTACCGAGCACCCCTTCTTCGTAGCCACCCAGGGACACCCCGAGCTCAAGTCCAGACCCAACAGACCCCATCCGTTATTTAAGGGATTCGTGGAAGCGGCTTTGGAGAATAAGCACCGGAAGTAAATTGAAATTTAGCGAAATATCCCCGTAGCCCT
>ENA-OPNR01000410-OPNR01000410.1-human-gut-metagenome-genome-assembly--contig:-NODE-410-length-19930-cov-4.492528_pt1 | contig 19930 bp, 20 predicted proteins | sample MGYA00241543_ERZ501783 | MGnify/ENA primary metagenome ERZ501783 (study PRJEB25962, sample SAMEA2042557) | human gut metagenome | biome: human gut; feature: human-associated habitat; material: faeces... | reverse complement strand
AGTCTGCACAGTGGCGGTACGCCACTGTTTTGCATAGCAAAACAAAAACCGCACCAACAAAAGCCGATGCGGTAAGCGTAACTATGATATTATCAGACCTTAGCGATAACCTCGACTTCGGCAAGAACACCCTTAGGCAGTGCCTTTACCGCAACGCAAGAACGGGCAGGCTTTGATGTGAAATACTGACCGTATACCTCATTAAACTTTGCAAAGTCGCCCATATCGGCTAAGAAGCAGGTCGTCTTGATAACATTTTCAAAGCTCGTTCCTGCCTGCTTTAAAACTTCGCCTAAATTCTTGCATATCTGATGTGTCTGACCCTCGATGTCCTTCGCCTCAACCTCAGATGTTTCGGGATTGATTGCGATCTGACCTGATGTGTAAAGCACACCTGCGTGAACTATTGCCTGTGAATAAGGACCGATTGCGGCAGGCGCCTTGTCTGTATGAATCTTTTCCATTGTCATTACCTTCCTTTGATTTATTACTCGATGCTGTATCCTGCATCGGTAAGTGCTTTTCTTATCTGAGCGATATGCTCATAGTTTCTTGTTTCAAGTTCAACACGCAGATAGCAGCCGTTGACATCTTCACCCTCGTTTGCACGCTCGTGGTGAACGGATATAACGTTACCGCCGAGGTCTGCGATTATCTGCGATACGCCCTTGAGCTGACCGGGCTTGTCGATAAGTGCAATATTAAGCTGGCAGGTACGTCCGGACTTTATAAGACCTCTCTTGATTACTCTAGAAAGAATCGTTACATCAATATTACCGCCGGATACAAGGCATACAACCTTCTTGCCCTTTACGGGAACCTTGTTGAACATTACAGCCGCAACTGGAACTGCGCCCGCACCCTCGGCTATCAGCTTGTGCTTTTCAATAAGAGTAAGTATAGCGGTCGAAATTTCATCATCCGTAACAGTTACAATATCATCTACATACTTTCTGCAAAGCTTGAATGTATTTGAGCCGGGCTCCTTTACTGCGATACCGTCTGCTATGGTGGAAACGTGGTCAAGGCACTCTATCTTGCCGTCCTTGACAGATGTCTGCATACTGGGTGCGCCTGCCGCCTGAACACCGTATACCTTTATATCGGGCTTTAATGACTTCATCGTGAAAGCAACGCCCGAAATAAGTCCGCCGCCGCCGATAGGCACTACAACAGCGTCTATATCGTCAAGCTGTTCAAGCAGTTCAAGACCTATCGTTCCCTGTCCTGCAATTACATCCTCATCGTTGAACGGGTGAATAAATGTATAGCCGTGTTCGTCACGGAGCTGTAAAGCCTTGTTGTACGCATCGTCATATACGCCCTCAACAAGACATATCTCCGCGCCGTAGCTTCTTGTAGCCTCGACCTTTGAAATCGGAGCGCCGTCCGGCAGACATATTATCGACTTGATACCGCTTCTCTGCGCCGCAAGAGCAACACCCTGAGCGTGATTTCCCGCACTGCAGGCGATAACACCGTGCTTCTTTTCCTCGTCTGTAAGGGTAGAAATCTTGTAGTATGCGCCTCTTACCTTGAACGAACCTGTCACCTGTAAATTTTCCGTCTTGAGATAAACATCCGCATCGGGATTTATCTGGGGAGCGTGAATAAGGTCGGTAGGTCTTATTACCTCTTTCAGTTTAAAAGCCGCATGATAAACCTTGTCTAATGTCAACATCTTTCTTCTTTCCTTTCCTGTCTTTGCTTTATAAATGATTCTGCGATTTCAATGATACAAAGCACTTTTCGGTAGCTGATAAAATAAAAAAGCCCCGCCTTATGAAACTTATCGTTTCAAGAGGCGAAGGCTTGAAGTCTCCGTGTTACCACTCTTATTGCCCGTGAATAACGAGCCGCTCTGTACATATCCGTCAATATGCTACTCTGTAACGGGAGTACCCGTACAGGCTTACTGCTGTTTCTGCCTGTCTGCTCAGAGGTGATTATCTTTTGCGGTATTACCTGCCGTTTCACACCTCCAACGGCTCTCTGTGAGGCTTTTCCCGCCGACTTCCTCGTCAACGCATTCTTGTTATCGTTTTAGAGTATAGCACTGTTTTTGCGATTTGTCAACACTAATTTTCAAAAAAATCGCTTACACGTTTACGCAAAATAATTATCAAAGGCTTTAACGCCGATGTCAATCTGCTTTTCTGCAAACTTTGCCGCATCATTGTCATTTTCGCTTGTATCGTCTGTTTGACCAAGTATCATAAAGCAGTAATAACCGTCTTTTTCAAGCACCTTGCCGGCGTTTACCTTTGCAACATTTACAGGATACTGAATCTGCTGTTCCTTCATAACAGTCAGTGCGTCCTCAAGCGCACGCTTGACTTCGGATTCCTTGCCCTTTTTAGCCTTTACCGCAACCAGCCTGTCCGGGTGGAAGCTGATAATGGGTGCTTCAGCAACGATCTCATCATACATATCCTTTGTAAGCCCGAATTCGCTCTCGATCATTTCTGCGTCCATAGCCTGATCGGGCAGATAGTTGTCGCCGTATGCCTTTGCGATAGCGTCCCTCAGACCCTTTGCTGATAATGTGCTGTTTTTATCATTGCTTTCCGAGCCGCTTATATCTCCCGACGAGCTTCCGGTGCTTTCCTGAGCCGAAGTCGAAAGACCCGGTGCGGCAGATGACGCATTGCTCTCCTTGCCTGATGTGCAGGCGGATAGAATGACGGATACAGCGGCAACCGCCGCAACCGCAGATATGATATACCTGTACTTCTTCATTTTCCTGTTCATTGAAACCCTCCTTTTACGGTTTATATCCGGATTATATTATTGCCGTGTGAAATCGGCATTATACCTATGTAGAATTTATATGAAAATTTCGGAAAAATCTATAGACATTTCCGGATGCAGATGTTATAATTGAATCATCAAAATAACCAATTTTTGCACAGAAAGGAATAGTAAAATGCACGATATTGATAAACTTATTTCTGAAATGACACTTGAAGAAAAAGCAGGTCTTTGCTCGGGTGCGGATTTCTGGCACACGAAAAAAGTTGACCGTCTTGGAATTCCCGTTGTTATGGTAAGCGACGGCCCTCACGGACTTCGCAAACAGGATATTGATACCGTTGACCCTAACGAAAGCATTAAAGCAGTATGCTTCCCTGCCGCTTGCGCTACCGCCTGCAGCTTTGACCGTGAGCTTATGCTGTCGATGGGTGAAACGCTCGGTGAAGAATGCCGTGCAGAAGATGTATCAGTACTGCTCGGTCCTGCCGTAAACATAAAGCGTTCGCCTCTTTGCGGAAGAAACTTCGAATATATTTCGGAAGACCCTTATCTTGCAGGCGAGCTTTCAGCCGCATATATAAACGGTGTGCAGAGCAAGAATGTCGGCACATCTATAAAGCACTTTGCCGCAAACAGCCAGGAAACTCGCCGTATGACCTGCTCATCGGATATGAGTGAACGTACTCTGCGTGAAATCTACTTCCCTGCTTTTGAAACTGCCGTTAAGAAGGCTCAGCCGTGGACGGTAATGTGTTCGTACAATCTGATAAACGGGGAATATTCATCAGAAAACGACAATCTGCTGAACAAGGTTCTTCGTGACGAATGGGGCTTCAAGGGCTATGTTATGTCCGACTGGGGAGCGGTAAACGACCGTGTCAAAGGTCTTGCCGCAGGACTTGATCTTGAAATGCCTTCAAGCGGCGGTCTTAATGACGCAAAGATTGTCGAGGCGGTAAAGAACGGCATACTTGACGAAAAGGTGCTTGACACAGCAGTGAAGCGTATACTTGAGCAGGTTTACCGCTACCGTGACGTAAAGGGCGGAGAGCATATTTTCGACCGCAGCGCCGACCATAAGAAAGCGGCTGATATTGCAAAGGAATGTATGGTTCTTCTTAAAAACGACGGCGCTTTGCCACTGCCCCACAGCAACGCCAAGATAGCGTTTATCGGTGCTTTTGCGAAAGATCCCAGAATACAGGGCGGCGGCAGTTCGCACATAAATACGGGGAACATTTCAAACGCACTTGACAGCGCCGCAAAATATTCCGATGTTTCCTATGCCGAAGGATATGAGCGTGAATCAAACGATACAAACCCTGCACTTCTTGAGGAGGCTGTACAGCTTGCCGCCGACAGTGATGTTGCGGTAATTTTCGCAGGACTTCCCGACAGCTTTGAATCGGAAGGCTATGACAGACAGCATATGCGTATGCCCGACTGCCAGAACGAATTGATTGACGAAATCTGCAAGGTGCAGGAAAACGTAATAGTTGTACTTCACAACGGCTCTCCCGTTGAAATGCCGTGGAACGATAAGGTAAGCGCAGTTCTTGAGGTTTATCTGTGCGGTGAGGCTACAGGCGAAGCTACGGCGGATATACTTTTCGGCAAGGCAAACCCCTGCGGAAAGCTCGCAGAAACAATACCGATGAAGCTATCCGATACTCCCTGCTACCTCACCTTCCCCGGCGACCGCCACGCAGAATATAACGAGGGTGTATTCGTAGGCTACAGATACTATGATAAAAAGGAAATGGCTGTACGCTATCCTTTCGGTCACGGCTTATCCTATACCACATTTGAATATTCCGATATAAAGCTATCCGATACCGCAGTAGGCGATGATGATATTCTCACAGTAAATGCGGTTATCACGAATACCGGCAACTGTGCAGGCAAGGAAATCGTACAGCTTTATGTAGCGGATAAATCGGGCTTTGCCGTTCGTCCCGAAAAGGAACTTAAAGATTTCATCAAGATCGAGCTTCAGCCCGGAGAAAGCAAAACGGTCACATTCAGGCTCGACAAGAGGGCGTTCAGCTACTATAACGAGGCACTTGGCGACTGGTACGCACCTAACGGCAAGTATGATATAATGATAGCAAGCTCATCCCGTGATATAAGGCTTACGGCAGAGGTTACGCACAAAACAGCGGTAAAGCTCCCGTTTGTCGCAACTGAAAACACGGTATTCGGCGAGTTTATGGACTATGCCGAGGGCAAGGCTACTCTTGACCTGCTCTTCAGCAAGGTTGCAAAGGGTCTGCTCGGCGGAGATCACTTTGAGCCTGAGGCTGTACGCAGTATGATTGGCAGTATGCCGCTCCGTCAGATACGCTCATTCGGTGGTATCAGCGATGAGCTTTTACAGCAGGCGGTCGATATGCTGAATAAGGATTTCGGCGGATTTAAGGCGCAGATGTGATATAACAGAATCCTTAATCCGCAAAACTCACTTCCACCAAACCCTTTCTAAACCGCCTCGAATATGGTAAAATAGAGATATAAAGCTGCTGCAAAAAACAGCACCCGGAGGGTGAAAAATAATGAAACCAAAAAAGGAAGGAGAAAAAGACTATGACAAAAACTATGAAAATTGAAGGCATGATGTGCAGACACTGCGAAATGCACACAAAAAGGCTCTTGAAGCGCTTGACGGAGTAATTTCCGCAGAAGTGAGCCACACCGAAGGAACAGCTATTATTACCCTTGAAAAGGATATTTCGGACGATGTCCTTAAACAGGCGGTCGAGGAGCAGGGCTATCAGGTGACCGGCATTTTGAATTAAAGTGAATTACGGCAAGAAGAGTGATAATCTCACGTCGGCTTGTTTGCAATAATGAAAGGATAGGGAATGAAACAATGAACATCACTGAATTTATCGAAACAGCGAAAACCCTTAACGTGCTTGGAATTAAGATTACAAAAGACAATGAAACAGCAGCTGAATGGTACAGTGAAGCTGAATGCCGCAGAAATATATATTCGGCTACCAAGAGTTTTACATCTTGTGCAGTGGGATTTGCAGTTCAGGAGGGATTGATTTCTCTTGACGAAAAACTGACCGACGCTTTTGCAGAGGATTTGCCTGATAGCATTGACGAAAATCTTAAAGCGGCAACAGTTCGTGATTTGCTCACAATGTGCTTAGGACAGGAGCATGGTAATCTTATGGGAGCGCAGCGTCCGCTGTACAAAGAAGATGATTGGGTAAAAATGTCTTTGGCTATTCCGTTTAAGTATAAACCCGGAACACATTTTGTGTATAATAATGTCGGTCCGTATCTTGCAGGTATCCTTGTACAAAGACGTGCGGGCTGTGATCTTGTTTCCTATCTTACTCCAAGACTTTTTTCCCATCTCGGAATTAAACGTCCGACATGGGAAACTGACCCTCTTGGAAACAGCTTTGGTGCGGGCGGTTTATTCCTCACCCTTTCCGAACTTCACAGCTTCGGGCTATTTTATCTTAACAAAGGCAAATGGAACGGAAAAGAGATTTTATCCGAGAAATGGATAGAAGAAAGCACAAAGCCCGCTGATACGGATTATTATGGTTATCTTTTTTGGAGAGGTGAGTGCAATTCTTTCAGAGCAGACGGAAAATATTCTCAAATCTCAATGGTTCTGCCAGATAAGAATACGGTTATATCCCTTGTTGCGGAATGTCGCAAGGGCGAGGAGCTTATGCGCGCGTTATATGATTTGGTTTGTTCAAAATTATAAGGCAACCTCTAAAAACCAACAAAAATATAGCAACTTAGAGAGGTCGAGCAAAAGCAGTCAAATATTGACCTGCAAATAATGCTTTGGAACGATAACTGCACCTCAATTGTTACCTTTTAGCTGAAAAAGGGCGCAGTTATCCCATATTAAGCAGAGGCTCGTTTTAAATAACCATACCTGCAAAAGTTTATACCAGATTGGTGATTCCTATATTGAACCATGCGCGTGTAATACCAATACTTCTTATGGTAATGCCGTGCATGGCTCCTGTCATAAATCCAAAGATATGTTCAATGCGACATCTGATTTTTGATTTTCTGCGGTTATTCTCTTTCTGCTCTGAAGTCAGCGGAGAGTTGCGATATCCTTTTTCACAAATCTGATTTTCACAGCTTTCAGGCAAAACTAAGGCAATTGGTTTCCCCGAATATGCACTATCTGCATACAGCACTTTATCTTCTTCTCCAATAAAAATCAAGCAGCGCTGGCTGTCATGCACCGACGCACCGGTTACGCTATAGTTTGTTATTAGCTTGCTGTCGGCGTCACATTTTACATGATCCTTATACCCGAAATGCAGTTCACCATTCTTCTTTGTCCGGTCTGCGTCTGTATCTTTCTGAGCGAGTTTACTTTTGTTTTCGGGATTTTCCCATTCTTTAGGAATCTCACCGTTTTTGATTTTTTGTTCTCGTCCCGGCTGTTTCTCTGTCGAGGTGCGTTTACGAATGTTGCATCAACAATCGTTCCTTTGTGGCTGGGAACGTTTTTCGGTTCGCATTCTGTTGGCTTTTTGATCATATCTGATTTTCCGAGAACCTGTCCTACCAGGGACAACCCGCTGGGTGTGATTAACCTTTCATCGCTTGCTACTATTTCGATTTTCCGCATTTCTCTTCACTTTTCAGGTGCTGTTTTTTCAGCACTTTTTTCGATTCTATTATAGCATATTTTTGCGGTTTATGGAAGATGTGACTCACGCCAGTTTTGCGGAAGCAGGAGAATATAATAAACCGGTGCAGGCTGTGTGTCTTGCACCGGTTTTTATTATAAAGGAAAATAGGAAGCATTATTCAGTGTAAATCCGCTATACAACACGTCATATATTCTGCCGTCCTGTGCGGTATAATGCGTAAATACACCGTTTTCGTCCAATGAGAAAACATAGTCATCCGAATAAATATCACGCATATCAAACATATCAGACATATCAAGCATATCACGCAATCCGGTTTCATTTATCCATTGCAAATGTTTTGATATAAATTCTTTATCGCTGTTATTAAAATATGTATATCTTCTGAAAGCAACTTTATCGTCTTGATAAAAGTAACAATCCTTTTCTACCATCGATATTCCGATACCGGACAATATATTGAAATATGTACATTCCTTTGCTTTTCCGCCGTCAAAACGGTATTTTGTAAACATATCTATCAAAAAAATATGCTCATCATCATTTCTGTAAAAGCAACCGACCCTATACACATCTTCACTGTTATAAAAATATAATCCGTAATTATTACTGCCACACCTATAGTCGTAAATCAGACGACCGTTTTCATCAAAGCCATATTCATAGCCGTATTTCTGAGGCTTGCTTTTACATTTTTTAATTTTTCCCCTATGATAACCTCCGACAAGGAACAGATAGTAATCGGGATTATACCAACCTCCTGTACCGTTGCACTCCACGGTAGTATATTCATATCTTACCGCACTTTTCAAAGCGTTATTGAGTATATCCGGGAAATTGTCCTTGTGCGAATTTACAAACGCTTTTACCTCACTTATTTCGCTGTCAAAATCTTCTTTTGCTATATCTGCGATACTCATATTTTACCTCATATAAAAGAAACCGACTGATATAGGACTACCAATCGGTTTATTCTGACATTACGTTTCTTCCTGCTTAGCCTTTTCCCTTGCAAGCAGATTTGCCTTATAGTCAAGATAATTCTGGAGAATAACTGCGGCGGCAACTGCGTCAATCACTTTTTTACGCTCCTTGCCACGCTTGTTTACGTCATTCATCATATTGTGTGCGGTGACTGTGGTTGAACGTTCGTCCCACATAACAACGGGTATTTCGAGAAAATTCTGAAGCATATCTGCAAACATTCTGCACTTCTCACTTCTCGGTCCGTATGTTCCGTTCATATTTATCGGATTTCCGACCACGACCTCGCCGACCTCATATTCGACAGCGGCGGCGGCTACCTTTTCAACACACGTCTGAAAATTTCTCTCGTCTATAACGCCTATAGGTGACGCAAGCGTCTGCGTTCTGTCACAGCAGGCAAGACCTGTGTGTGCATCGCCGTAATCAACAGCCATTATTTTCATTATTTTTTATTTCCTTTCGGACAAGTAGTTTTTCCTGTAACAAAGCTGAATTCAAGCTCCGTCATAAAATCGAACAATCCGGGTATTAGCTTTTTCTCTTTCTGCATTTTCTCAAATTCAGCAAGCGTGACAAACTTCGCACCGGACACTTCTTCTGTCTGAAGTGTGAGATCGTCAAGCGACAGATCTCTGTGCAGTTCGTAGCAATCTATAAAGAAAGCCGCACCGTGCTTTGTACCTTTGAATGTAAGCTCCTCATCGGCAACATCTATGCCGATTTCTTCCTTTATCTCACGCTTGATACAGTCAATGCTTGATTCTCCCGCTTTGACCGCACCGCCCGTGCATTCCCACAGACCGCCGAAATTCTTATACTTACAGCGCTGTGTAACGAGCAGCTTGTTACCGCTTACTATCCACGCCTCACAGACGATATTGTATTCGCCGGGCTGCATACGGATACCTCTTTTATGAAGTTTTCCGGTACGCTTTCTGTTCTTGTCGTACACGTCCCAGTATTCCGCCACCCGTTTCACCTCCCTGCGATTATCCGTTTAATCAGTTGTTGGCTTTATACTCTTTCAGTGCCTCGGCAAGCTGAGCAGGACATGAACTGCTCTTTGAGCCGCACTTTATACCGTCAAGGCGCTCGATAACCTCATCAACAGGCATACCCTGTACAAGATGGGCTATACCCTGCAGATTTCCGTTGCAGCCGCCTATTACCTGAAGGCGTTCTACCTTGCCGTTTTCAACATCTATTATCATTTTACGGGAACATACTCCCTTGGGTGTGTATTCAAATGTCATTTTTGTCTGCCTTTCTTGTTTTCTTATTTCTGCGCCGCTTTCTCAACTGCTGTGGCTACCGCTTCGGCTACCGACTTGTCAAGCGGGCTTGGGATTATGTATTCTCTTGATAATTTGTCGGGGGTTACGATATCGGCTATAGCATAAGCGGCGGCCTTCTTCATTTCTTCCGTTATTGCCTTTGCTCCGCACTGTAAAGCGCCCTTGAATATTCCGGGGAATACGAGAACGTTGTTTATCTGATTGGGGAAGTCACTTCTGCCCGTACCTACGATATAAGCGCCTGCGGCAAGAGCCTTGTCGGGCATTATCTCAGGCTCGGGATTAGCCATAGCGAATACTATCGGCTTTTCCGCCATCGACTTTATCATATCCTCGCTTACAAGACCCGGCTTTGATACGCCTATAAATACATCTGCGCCCTTCATAGCCTCAGAAAGTCCGCCCTTTATGTTATTGTTGTTTGTCTTTGTTGCAATCTCTGCATGGGCGGGATTTTCATACTTATCATCCCTGTTGATGATACCGTTTATATCGACCATGATAAGATTACCTATTCCCATATTAAGCAGGAATGTGCCTATTGCGATACCTGCCGCACCTGCACCGTTTATTACAACCGTAATATCCTTCATCTGCTTGCCTGCGCAACGTACCGCATTGATAAGCGCCGCACCCACTACAACGGCTGTTCCGTGCTGATCGTCATGAAATACGGGAATATCGAGCTTTTCCTTAAGTCTGCGTTCGATCTCAAAGCATCTCGGAGCGGATATATCCTCTATATTTATACCGCCGAAGCTGTCGGATATAAGCTCTATCGTTCTTACTATCTCGTCAACATCCTTAGACTTTATGCAGATAGGGAATGCGTCAACGCCTGCGAACTCCTTGAACAGACAGCATTTGCCTTCCATTACGGGCATACCTGCAAGTCCGCCTATATCGCCAAGACCGAGTACGGCCGTACCGTGCAGACCGCAACTAAATTCTTACGGCGTGTCAGCTTGTATGACAGCGAAGGGTCCTTTTCTATTTCAAGACAGGCCTGTGCAACACCGGGCGTATAGCAAAGCGAAAGATCCTCCCTTGTGTTAACGGGTGCTCTTGAAATAACTTCTATCTTGCCTTGCCATTCGTAGTGCTTTTCCAGTGCCTGCTGTTTGATATCGGTTGCCATTTTTCTTTTCCTTCCTTTTGGGACAATTATTTTATTTTCCGTTTCAGAATACGCTGAAGCGATTCATCGGGAGTGTAGTTCGTGCCGATAGCTATCGGATAGTGGGTAAAGAAACCCTGAAAATACCAACACCCCGCTGTGATAAGATTATGCTCTCCTGCTGTTTTGAGCAGCCTTTCACGCTGTTCTTCGGTCACACTCTGGTGCCATACCTCCACGCCGTCTATCTTTCCTGCTGCGGCAAGCTCCTCGAGCAGTTCGAAATTGTCAAATACCGCAGGGTGAGCAAGTACAGCCACACCGCCTGCAGAATGTATAAGCTCCAGTACAAAATGTACTTCGGGATAATCCTGCATATCCGTGCTGACTTCCTCTGCGCAAAGTCCCGTTGCAGGATTGAACAGCTCGTCATACACCTTGCCGTAAAGGTCTGTCGTATATCCGTAATCCATCAGGGCGTGCATGATATGACACTTGAATATGACTTTACTGCCTGTCGCATAACGCAATATGCTCTCAAGCGTTATAGGATACTTTTCAATCACCTTCATAGCCATCTGCTTGCCACGCTTCTTACGAAGCTCACAAGTACGCAGACATAAACCCTCAAGCCTGTTCGGTTTTTCAGGGTTGTAGCATATTATGTGCGCCTTAGTTCCGTGTTTGCTGTCATATGTGGAAAACTCGACAGCAGGAATTACGTTTACGCCGTAACGTTCTCCGAGAACTACTGCCCTTGACGAAGAAGAAAGCGTGTCGTGGTCGGTTATCGCAAAATAATCAATACCGTAACGCTTAGCCTGTGCAATGGTTTCCTCAAGTCCCAGTGAGCCATCAGACATTGTGGTGTGGCAATGTAAATCAGCCTTCATATCAATACCCTTCTTTCTTTGTGTTCTGCCTGTAACGCTACAGCCGCAAACTGCACGATACTAAATAATTATACCACTTTTAAAGGTATAATGCAACAGTTTTTGTAAATTCGGAGCAAACGCTCTTTTTTATGCAAAACGGCACTCCCGCAATTAATGTGGGAATGCCGTCAGACTTAACTATTTGATAACTTTTCCGTGAGCCTTGGGAGTTGCCTTGATCTCTTTTTCACTGCCGCCTCTGTCAACAAACACGGCATTTTCGGCAATATCCTCCTCGGTTATCGAACCAAGCTCGGGGTTGCGTTCACCACGCTCCTCATAATACGGATTGACAATATATTTCTGTATCACGGGATAGCAGATGAATGTAGTGGTAAAGCACATAAGCGACAGCGGTAAGAATATAACCGCAAATACCGAAAAAGGTAAAAAAAGCACAATAAGACTTATTATAGCGAGATTGATGATAAGCGCAATGAAATTACGCTTTACTCCGAGGAAAACAAGGAAGACAGCGTTCTTGAGTATCGAGCCGATTGAAAGGTTCAGTGCAACGATCTCAAGATAAATATAGAAGTGCATTATAAACACAAGAGTAGCACAGCATATCATAATGCAGATAAACACAAGCGAGCCGTCGGGAAGCGATTCGTTCATAAGGAACTGGAAGCAGGCAATCCAGACGGATACTATCATTATAACGTCAACTATACCGATAAAGACCGACTGCTTGAAATTCTTCTTGAAAGCAGTAAAGAATTCATCAAAAACAAAGCACGGCTGTTCAAGAATGAACTTTCTCATAACGTGAGTAAGAGCCGCCGTAGCAGGTCCGAAGGTAATTATGGGTATGCAGAAAAGAACATACAGCATATTAAGCTCTATCAGCTTCCAGAACTTTCTGCCGAATATTTCCCAATATTTGAAAAACGGCTTTTTCTGCGGTGCCGATTTTGATACGCCCTTGCCCGAACTCTGATAATCGAATAACTTGAATGCCAAGATAACAACTCCTTAACGTGAAAACGTGAACATTTACTGCCTTAACGGCATTATGCCAATGATAACACCGTAATGTTAACAGCGTTTAAATAATCCGTTACACTCATGCGGTAAAAATACCGTGTAATATTATACAATATTTTTTGTCGGATTGCAAGTTAAAAATAGGAATATTGTATAAAAAGATTCAGATTGGCGGCAACTTCCGTATTCACAGCCTCATAAACTATTGAACAGACGATAAAAAAGTGCTATAATAATTTAAATATATTCCGAAAGGAGTCAACTTAAACCGACAGTGGAATACATTACAATCGGAAATGTTAAAATAGAAAAAACCGCTTCACTGGCTCCGATGGCGTCTGTTGCCGATAAGGCAATGCGTACTATGTGCAAGAAATACGGAGCGGCATTACTCACAGGAGAAATGGCAAGTGCAAAAGGGCTGTGCTATTCCGACAGGAAAACTGCGGCTCTGCTTACCGTCACAGATTATGAACGTCCTATGGCAATACAGCTTTTCGGCAGTGAGCCTGAATTTATGGCAAAGGCGGCTGTTATTGCGGCACAGTACAAGCCCGACTTCATAGATATAAACTGCGGCTGTCCCGTACCGAAGGTAGCAGGCAACGGCGCAGGCTCTGCACTTATGAAAGATCCCGTTCTTCTCGGACATATCGTTGAGGCTGTTGTAAAAGCCACCGATATTCCTATAACGGTGAAGATAAGAAAAGGCTGGGACGAAAAGAACGTGAACGCCGTAGAGGTCGCCCGTGTTGCTCAGGAAAGCGGAGCGTCTGCCGTTGCTGTTCACGGCAGGACAAAAAATCAGATGTACAGCGGTAAGGCTGACCTTGAGATAATCGCAGAGGTAAAGCAGGCACTCAGCATAGCGGTGATAGGAAACGGCGATGTTGACAGCGGCGAAAGCTGTAAACGTATGTACGATTACACAGGTTGCGATCTGGTTATGGTCGGCAGAGCCGCCTGCGGCAGACCGTGGATATTTTCGGAAATAAAGCATTATCTTGAAACAGGCGAAACACTGCCTCCCCCCTCCCCCGATGAACAGCTTGAAATAATGAACGAGCATATAAGACTGCTTTGTGCCGATAAGGGCGAATATATCGGTATGAAGGAGGCACGCAAGCATACCGCATGGTACCTCAAGGGCAGACCCGGTGCGGCTAAACTGCGCAATATGTGCGGCAGCCTTGCAACACTTGAAGATTTCGACAATATGCTGACGCTGATAAGAAATACGGCTCAGCAGGATACATAAGTACAAAAAGAAGGAATGACAAATGAAAGAAACGGCACACAAGTTAAAATCACTTACTGCATTTGACATAAGCGGCGATTATCTGATAGGTCAGTTTGAACGCCTTGCAAGCGACGATGAAGAAACCGCTATCGACGCTTATACAAACATAGCACGGTATCTGCTGACAAACGACATAACGCTTGCCGATTACCTCCGTGAGCTTCTCACCTACGCAGACTCAAAGCTCATCGAAAGCTACATCAGAAAAGAAGATACCAACAAGCAATATGCGGTTGAATATGACGTATCGGTAATCAAGGAGCTTGCCAAAATGTCGGCTCACAAGCTGAAGGATTATCTTTTCCAGAAGTTCAACGAGAATTTTATTTTCTCGCTCCCCGAATATGTTACGGGCGGCTTTGACTGCAACGCCGAATACTTCATCCGCCATATAAGCGAGAACGGAAGCGGCATTTACGCAAAATATAAAGCGTTTGTATATGATAACGGCTTGCTTCATCCGATAGAAAAGCCCGACGCAATACGTCTGTCCGATCTGAAGAAATACGAATCGCAGAGAAAACAGATAGTCGACAACACAAGAGCATTCATAGCAGGTCACCCTGCCGACAATGCCCTGCTCTACGGCGACAGAGGCACAGGAAAATCATCGACCGTCAAAGCGCTTCTCAACGAATATGCAAATCTGCGTATCGTACAGGTTGACAAAAAGGATGTTGCCTGCCTGCCCACGCTCTACAAAACACTCAGCGAAAGCCCATTGAAATTCATAATCTTTATAGACGATCTTTCATTCGGTGAAAACGATGAAGGCTTCGGCATACTCAAGAAGGTTCTGGAAGGCTCTGTCTGCGGAAGACCGTCAAATATACTCATATATGCGACCACCAACCGCCGCCATCTTATCAAGGAAACCGAAAGTAGCCGTATGGGCGACAATGTTCACAGTGCGGATGAAATTGACGAAAGTATGTCGCTGTCCGACAGATTCGGTCTGTTTGTGACATTCCTCGCACCGAACAAGGAAACCTATCTCGAAATAGTCCGCAGCCTTATCCTTGACAGAGGCATAATAATAGACGCAGACAAGCTCGACAGATGTGCGGAAAGATTTGCTCTTAAGCGAAACGGCAGATCCCCGAGAATAGCAAGACAGTTCGCCGACAGCCTGCAATCAAAGCTCGCACTCGGCATAGATCCGGAGAAAATGTGATGAAGAAAAAAATACCGCTTTTGATTTCGGCACTGCTTATGCTCACTTTTGCGATAAGCGGATGTGAAAATATCGTACTCGTACCGGGCAGATCGTCCGGTGCGATAACGGAAAGCAGTGAGGCTTCAGAGCCGCTGAGCGCATACCCCGTGACACTGAACGACACGGAGATATTGAAAGCTCCCGAAAAAATAGTATCGCTTACCCCCGCCTATACAGAGATTCTTTTTGAAATGGGCTACGGCGACAGGATAGTTGCCGTCAGTGACTACTGTGACTACCCCGAAAGCGTAAAGGAGCTGCCGAAAGCCGCAAGCAGTGCGAATCCCGATATTGCGGCGATAAAAAAGCTCTCACCCGACCTTGTGATAACCGCAACTCCTATCGTCACAAAGGACAGAATCTCACTGGAGGCACAAGGCACAAAAGTTCTGACAATTGCGTCCCCGAAAACCATTGAGGAATTTGAAAACATCTACAAATTTTTCGGGCTTGCAATGAACGGCATTTTCGACGGCGAATCTGCAGGTGAAAAAGCATTCGCCCCCGTAAAAAAACAGCTTGATTCGATTAAAAAGACCGACAAAACTTTTATATATGTCACCGCCGCAAATACCCCCGCAGGCAAGGACACATTTGAAAATGCGATACTCAGCCTTTTCGGCACAAACATAGCCGAGAGTGCGAGCGGTTATACCTATAACCCCGAAATGTTGAAGGACAATCAGCCCGACCTTATTTTCGTCAGCGACACTATAGGCAAGGATATGCTTACCACAAACGAAAATTATTCCGGACTTAAAGCGGTAAAGGACGGAAAAATCACCGTTGTGAAAAACAAATATTTTGAACGTCCGAGCGGCAGGATTACCGAGCTTCTGACAGAGATTTCAAAGGCATTCCCTGCCGAAAAGCCCGAAACCGCAAGCAGTAAGACCGAAAGTACCGACAATAAAGAAAGCAACAATGAAAACAGCAAAGAAACCGAAAACAGCAAGCCTGAACCGGTTTCATCCGATGTTTCCGAATAATTTCAATTGCATATAAAGAGCCTGAACGTAAAAGGCTCTTTATTTTTTACCCCTCTCTCACCTCTTTGTCACAAAAAAATATTGACTTTTTCCCAAATTCGTATATAATTTAATATGTATGTTTAATTAAAAATAGGGTACGGCTTTTTTGCTACCCTGATGATAAACGGAAGGAATCATAAATTATATGAAATGGACAGGACTAAACGATCTTAGAGAAAGCTATCTGAAATTTTTCGAAAGCAAAGGACATCTGAGAATGGCATCGGCACCGCTGGTACCGCAGGGAGATAACTCCGTACTGCTTATAAACGCAGGTATGACCCCTCTCAAGAAATACTTCCAGGGCATTGAAGAACCGCCCAGACACCGTGTAACAACTTGTCAGAAGTGTATCAGAACACCCGACATCGACAACGTAGGTAAAACTGCAAGACACGGCACATATTTCGAAATGCTCGGCAACTTCTCATTCGGCGATTACTTCAAGCATGAGGCTACGGCATGGGCGTGGGAGTATCTCACAAAGGTGCTTGAAATCCCTGAGGACAGACTCTGGGTAACGATTTACGAAAAAGACGATGAAGCAGGCGACATCTGGGCTAACGAAGTCGGCGTACCCCGTGACAGAATAATCAAGCTCGGCAAGGCCGACAACTTCTGGGAGCACGGAAGCGGACCCTGCGGACCCTGCTCTGAGATACACTTTGACAGAGGCGAAAAGTACGGTCCTTTCGAGAGCTTTGAACAGGCAGGAGAATGTGACAGAATTATCGAGATATGGAACCTCGTATTCACACAGTTCGACAATGACGGCAATGGAAACTATACTCAGCTTGCAACAAAGAACATTGATACAGGTATGGGACTTGAGCGTCTTGCCTGCGTAATGCAGGATGTTGACAACCTGTTCGAGGTTGATACTATTCAGAACATAATGAAGAAGATCTGCTCCGTTGCAGGTGTAAACTATCACGATGACCCCACAACAGACGTTTCTATCCGTGTTATCACCGACCATATCCGTTCAACGACATTTATGGTTGGCGACGGTATCCGTCCTTCAAACGAAGGCAGAGGTTACGTTCTGCGCCGTCTGTTAAGACGTGCCGCAAGACACGGCAGAATGCTCGGCGTAAACAGACCCTTCCTCTATGAAATATGCGACACGGTTATAAATGAAAACCTCACAGCTTATCCCGAACTTGACGAAAAGAGAGAATATATAAAGAAGGTCATCAAGACCGAAGAAGAGAGCTTTGCAAAGACAGTTGACAAGGGTATGCAGATACTCGGCGAGTTTATAAAGGAGCTTTCGGCAGACGATACACGCAAGCCCATCTTGAGCGGCGAGAACCTTTTCAAGCTGCACGACACATACGGCTTCCCCATTGACCTTACTAGAGAGATTCTTCAGGAGAAGAATATCGGTATAGATGAAGAACGCTTCTTCGAGCTTATGAACGAGCAGAAGGCAAAGGCACGCTCAAATCAGGCATTCAAGGGCGGCTGGGACGAAGCTACAGCAAATGCGCTCAGCGGACTTACTACCACATTCGTAGGCTACAAGTCGCTTACCGCCGACAGCAAGATTCTTGCTATGATAAAGGACGGCGAGGTCACCGATGTTTGCAACGAGGGTGACGAGGTAACGGTAGTTCTTGATATTACACCTTTCTACGCAGAAAGCGGCGGACAGGTAGGCGACTGCGGTACAATTACGGCAGGCGAAAACGTAATGCAGGTTATCGACACCAAGAAGACAGGCGCAGGACAGTTTATCTGCAACTGCCATGTCGAGAGCGGATGCTTCTATACGGACGACAGCGTAAAATCGGCTGTCGATGAAAAGAAGCGTATGGCTACAGCAAGAAACCACACCTGCGCACATCTTTTACAGGCGGCGCTCAGAAAGGTTCTCGGCGACCACGTTCATCAGGCAGGCTCTTTTGTAGATCCCTACAGATGCCGTTTTGACTTCAGCCACTTCAGCGCAGTAACTCCCGAAGAGCTTGAAAAGATTGAAATGCTCGTAAATGACTGGATTCTTGCAGGTATCCCCGTTGTAACCGAAGAACTTCCTATCGAGGAAGCACGCAAGAAGGGCGCAATGGCTCTGTTCGGTGAAAAGTACGGCGATATTGTAAGAGTAGTACAGGCAGGCGATGTTTCTACGGAATTCTGCGGCGGTACTCACCTTGACAATACCGCAAAGGCAGGTCTGTTCAAGATAATTTCCGAAACATCGGTAGCTTCGGGCGTAAGAAGAATCGAAGCTGTAACAGGCTACAATGTACTCTCCGCATACGATCAGACAAAGGCAATGGTTACAAACATTGCTCAGGTACTGAAAATAGCAAACCCCTCCGCCGTAATGCAGAAGTGCGAAAACATGATGAACGAGATGCACGCTATGCAAGCTGAAATAGACCGCCTTAACGGCATCATTTCAATGAGCCAGATGAAGAATGTAACAGAGGGTGCAACAGAAGTAAACGGCATAAAGGTATTCTCCGCTATGCTTTCGGGCGTAACGGGCGACAGCCTCAGAAAAGCCGGTGACAAGCTGAAAGACGCTAACGATTCGTTCATCGCCGTGCTTGCAGGCGTATCCGACGGCAAGGGCAACTTCCTTTGTATTGCAAGCCCCGAAGCTGTTGCCAAGGGCGCAAACGCAGGAAAGATAGTAAAGGAAATTGCGGCTATCGCAGGCGGTAAGGGCGGCGGAAAGCCCGACACAGCTATGGCAGGCATCGCAGATGTAACAAAGATCGACGAGGCTCTGCTTGCGCTTACCGATATAGTAAAGAATATGATTGGCTGATAAAAGCCGGAAAGGAAAAAGTATGGATTGCATTTTTTGCAAAATTGTTTCAGGCGAGATCCCTTCCGAAAAGGTATACGAGAGCGATAAAGTAATCGCTTTCAAGGATATTAATCCTATGGCACCGGTACATATCCTTATCATTCCCAAAGAACATATCGGCGGTGTCGATGAGCTTAATGAAAGCAATGCCGGTATAGTAAAAGACATTATGCTTGTTGCAAAGCATCTTGCCGAGTCCTTCAACCTTGAAAACGGCTGGAGAATCGTTTCAAACGTGGGTGAAGACGGCGGTCAAAAAACGCGTCAACCCCACTTCCACTTACTCGGCGGCAAAAAGCTGAGCGTTGAGCTTGCTTAAAAGGTGAATAGTTGTGAGGCGGAAATTAGCGGCTGTTGGAGGTTCATATCTGATAGGACTGATTTTCGCCTCAATTTTCTTTGATTTTGTAATTTTTCTCATTTGTGGAGTAATATTGCTTATAGCTGTTGCAATAATAACAGCAATCCTGACAAGAAAATATGACATATCCGCAGTACTGCTCTGCTGTGCCGCAGGAATAACCGTATTCAGCTGTGTATCCTTGTCTATGGCAAAAGCGGCTGAACCGTTATTGAACGGAACCTACGACTTAACCGCAACTGTGGCACAAAAACAAATAATTGGTAAAGATTCAGCCGTTTTCAGCCTTTATACCTATACATCAGACGGCAAGGTCGGCGTGATTATGTATACCGATGACATTGATGCGAAAAAGGGCGATATGTTACATTTCAAAGCACGCTTTGAAAAGCTGACAAATACGGCATATTACGGCACTGTGTATAGTGTGATAACATAGTTTACAGAATGTGCAAGGACATAGTTTACATATTT
>ENA-OPNR01000397-OPNR01000397.1-human-gut-metagenome-genome-assembly--contig:-NODE-397-length-20321-cov-6.453469_pt1 | contig 20321 bp, 17 predicted proteins | sample MGYA00241543_ERZ501783 | MGnify/ENA primary metagenome ERZ501783 (study PRJEB25962, sample SAMEA2042557) | human gut metagenome | biome: human gut; feature: human-associated habitat; material: faeces... | reverse complement strand
CAGCGACAGAGAAAAACAAAAACAGCGGACGATACAACTCGTCTTATGGCTCGAATGGAAGAAAATAATGAAAATAACTCTTGTATCGAATAGATCACGTTGTACAGAAGTGTCTTCAATGATTCCTGCCTTTACTGCATAGTCGATCAGGGGTTCAAGAAGTTCTTCAATATTTCCCGTGAGTGGTTCTTTATCATTCCAGTCAGTCAGTTTTAGTATATCCATGAGCTGATTTCTAACAACAAAAATATCGTCATTTGTAATCAAATCAGCTTCTTTTGCATGACGGATTAATCCGTTTATTGCCCGGTATATCATGATAACACCTCTTTTCAAAAACCATCTGGATGATTCTTATGCCAATTCCAAGCGTCAGATATAATTTTTCAAGGCTATCATGTACAGGATTCCAGCCAAGAATTTTTCTTGCCTTTTCACTGGAAGCCACCAGTCGTGCAGGATCTCCGGCACGTTTTGGCGTTTCAATTGCCAGAATCGGGTGTCCTGTCACTTTTCTTGCTTTATCAATTACTTCTTTTACGGAATAGCCGACACCATTTCCAAGATTGAAAATATTGCTTTCGTTTCCGTTTTTTAAGTACTTTACAGCGAGAATATGTGCCTGAGCCAAATCGGTAACATGGATGTAGTCTCTGATACAAGTTCCATCAGGAGTATCATAATCTGTTCCATAGATGGAGATACTTTCTCTCTTTCCATTTGGGACTTGAAGAATCAAAGGAATCAAATGACTTTCCGGATTATGAGCCTCGCCGATTTTACCTGATTTGTCTGCTCCGCAAGCATTGAAATAGCGGAGAGAAACGTATCTTAGACCATGAGCTTTTGAAGTCCAATAGAACATCTTCTCCATAGCAAGTTTGGTTTCACCATATGGATTGGTTGGCTGTGTTCTGTCTGTTTCAAGAATCGGAATATTTTCCGGTTCACCATAGGTGGCAGCGGTTGAGGAAAATACAATTTTATCAATATTGTGTTCAACCATGGAATCCAAAAGAATTTTTGTTCCGCAGAGATTATTGTCGTAATACTTGAGTGGATTGACAACGCTTTCTCCAACAAGAGAATATGCTGCAAAGTGAATCACTGCATCTATCTGTTCGTTTTCAAAAATATTATCAAGAAACGCCTTGTCATGCAGATCACCCGGATAAAATTTCGCATCTTTCGGAACAGCTTCGATGTGTCCGGTTGCAAGATTGTCTGCAATAATAACGCTTTCTCCGGTGCGAATCAACTCTAAAGCTGTGTGAGAACCGATATATCCTGCACCGCCTAAAACAAGTATACTCATTATTTTTCCCTCCTATTATTTGATTTCAATACCGCCAAACGGTCTGATTGTCATAATGTAGCACGAATTTTGTCCAAATATTCTGTCCATTTCAGATCTATATGCATTGACAAGATCATTTGGTACAAATGCCTGAACAGTCCCTGCGAAACCACCTCCGTGAACTCTTACAGCACCATTGCCTTTTAATATTCGTTTCCCCGCCATAATTGCAAGTGGAATACCTTGTTCCGTTGGCTTTCTGCATGAGTATAAATTTTGCAGATAGTTCATGGAGGAATCTCCCGATTCGTTTACAAGCGTGAGAAAATCCTCAAATCTGTTGTTTTTGAGAGCTTCCGTTTCTGCCTTTGCACGATAATTGTCGCCAAAAAAGTGAATTGCACGCAAGACAGCTCTGTCAGAAATCTTCTTTTTAATATCAGGGAGATTATCCCAAAATTGATTTTCATCGACTTCACGAAGAACCTTTTTGCCGAAATATTCTGCAACTTCGTCCATTTCTGTACGAACGGCTACATAATCATCTGTCAAATCAGAATGATCTCCTTTGGTGTCTGTGATGATCAATGTATAGCCGGTTTTTGAAAGGTCAAAATCAATTTTTTGGATACTTGGATTTTGAATGTTTTGAAAATCAAGAAAAACAAATCCACCAACGGAGCAAACCATCTGATCCATCAATCCGCTTTTCTTGCCAAAATAAAAGTTTTCTGCATATTGTCCGATTTTTGCGATTTCTACTGCACCAATCTGATTGTTATTGTAATAGCTGTCAATTGCCGTTGCAATCAATGTTTCAAATGCAGCAGAAGAAGAAATACCGCTTCCACCAAGTACATTTGAAGTTGTATACATATCAAATCCGGAAATTTCTACACCTAAATCCTTAAAGCGAGCTGCAATCCCTCTGACAATTTCAGAAGAACCTTTTTCACCGATATGAACATCCAAATCGTCCAGTGAAACTGCAAATTCATCGTATCCCTCTGATTTAATTCTGATGATGTTTTCATCATGAAATGCTACAACACCGATAACATCTAAGTCAACTGCTCCTGCAATGACACAGCCATGTTGATGATCGGTATGATTACCGCCGATTTCTGTTCTACCCGGAGCAGAATAAACGTGTATATCATTTCTATTCGGATACAGTGCTGTAAATTTCTCCACAGCACTCATATATCGTGATTTCTGACTTTCTATATCCTGTGGCTTATAAATATTTGCGAAGATATTATCAAATCCACCACAAGTAACATTGTCTTGAAAATCATGTATTTTCATTGCTTTCCTTTCTTCTTACGATCTTAAGGGCATAATTACAAATTCCAATTTCATCGGCCGATCTGCATGGATTCTGTACTCCTCATGCACCGGTGCACCCCAGGAATCATCGCCGCCGACACCCATTTGCTTTGCAGCGATTCTGACCCATGTGTAGCGAACACTTGGAAGTTCATCCGGATGCATTGCATTTTCGAGTTCATAGGCACTGTATGGCAGTACGCTCATTTCAAACGGAGCAGATGCCTTTTGGAACGTCAGACCATGCTGCATATCATCATGGACAGAGAGCGTTCTTACACCGGTACGATTGCCGCATTCCTGCGGATTGAGATAGCCGGAAAGATTTTCTTTTGCCGTAGATTTCCACAATCCCAGTCTTGCTCCTTTGCATCGGTCGCTGTAATTTTCATCAGAGCCGAGTCCGTAATACCGGAAATTGCAAAGCTGTTTTTTCATCTTGAAGTCCAATGCAAGAACCGGCATATCGGACATACCGCTTACTCCTGCATAATTTACACTTACGCCCAGCTTTCCGTCAAAGTGTGCGGTATAGGTTACAGTAAACTCAAAAGTCGGAATGCAGGCAGCCTGATATGTGAATGTGATTTTCAGAGCATCTTCCTGTTCCAGCCATGAAACGTTTTTATACTTTGCAAATTTGCCTGCGACATACCACTGCGCAAGATTGTACGGCTCGGAAGCACCGGTGTCATTGTCTGTCATCGCTCTCCAGAAGCTGACCTTTGGTGTGCGTGTGATATATTCAAAATCATTGTATTTCAGAGAACTGATGCCGCCCTCTTTTTTGTCGAACATCATGGAGAAGTTTTCTCCGTGAACGCCAATGATAACATCGCCGTATACAATCGTTGGCTTTTGCAATGTGGTTTCCGGAATCTGATTATCTTTCACTTCAAACACTTCCTGAGCAAAGGCAATTTCGTGCCCTGCATCTGCCCATAGTGTCTGATCTGCGGTAACGGCGGAAACATGATAAACATATTCTCCTACACTGTCTATTTTGTGAAGTGTCAGTTTCATTGTCTTGCTTTCTCCGGCAGGAACATTCAAAGAAAATGTATCGGATTTCAGAACAACGCCGTTCTTTTCCAATCGTACAACAAAGGACAAGTTGTTTGTATCTGCAAAGAGATTTCGATTTTCTACGGTAAGCATTCCGTTTTGAATGGACATTCTGATGTTGGAGTAAAGAGCCTTCATTTCCTGAACCTTTGGAGAGTAGGTTCTGTCAGCATAGATCACACCGTTGGTGCAGAATCCGTAATCGCTTGGTCTGTCCTCAAAATCTCCGCCATAAGCCAGAACTGTTTCCCCGTCGTCATTTTGGGTTTCGATTGCCTGATCGATGTAGTCCCAGATGAAACCACCCTGATAAGCCTCATATTTGTCCTCAAGGTTCGTGTAAAGGCTCAAACCGCCAAGAGAATTGCCCATAGCGTGCATATACTCACAACTGATATACGGTCTGCCGCTGTTCTGTTTCAGGTATTCTTCCACTTCCTGCGGTTTTGCGTACATACGGCTTTCCATATCCGTGATGAAATCATACTGATTGTCCGGAACTCTTGTAACACCCTCATAGTGCACCAGTCTTGTCGGGTCTACGCTTCTGAAATATTCCGACATTGCGGCAATATCTTCTCCGCAGTAGGATTCGTTTCCGCAAGACCAGATGAGAACGCTTGCGTGATTCTTGTCCCGTTCGTACATTGATTTTGCTCTGTCCAGCACAGCTTCTTTCCATTCCGGAAGTGAACCCGGTACATTCCAAGACGGATCCGTTGCACCAAGCTTTTGCCATGTACCGTGTGTTTCCAGATTGGTTTCATCAATCAGATAAATGCCGTATGCATCACAAAGCTGATACCAAAGAGAATTGTTCGGATAATGACAGGTACGAACTGCATTGATATTGTTTTTCTTCATGAACCGGATGTCAAACAGCATATCTTCCTTTGTGATTGCTCTGCCTGTTTTCGCATCAAATTCGTGTCGATTGATACCCTTGAAAATAATACGTTTTCCATTCAGGCACATGATTCCGTTTTTCAGTTCAAATCGGCGGAATCCAACCTTGGTTCTGCTGACCTCGATTTCATTTCCGCTTTCGTCTGTCAGAATCACTGTAAACGTGTAGAGATTCGGTATTTCGGCACTCCAAGGCTTGCTATTTTCAATTGTCCGGTTTACAGATTTCTTTTCATTGGATTCTGCGATGACCGTTCCATTTTCATCTGTCAAGATCGATTTCACAGAACACTTGCCCGCAATATCCAGCGTTGCAGAGAAGATACCATTTGTACCGTCATAATCTGCAATCACTCTCATATCACGAACATGGGCAGACGGTGCCGCATAAAGGAATACGTCACGGAAAATGCCGGAGAATCTCCAGAAATCCTGATCTTCCAGCCAGCTTGCAGAACTTCTTTTGAACACTGCAACAGCAAGTTTGTTGTCCTTTTCACGGATATATGGTGTCAGTTCAAATTCAGACGGCGTAAAAGAATCCTCGCTGTAGCCGATAAATTCGCCGTTCAGCCAGACATACATAGCAGTTTCCACACCCTGAAAAGAAATGAATACACGCTTGTTTTTCAGAGCATCGTTCAAGTCAAAATATCTGACGTAGCTGCCGACAGGGTTGTCCTTTTCAGAGATAAACGGCGGACGGAGATGCTCCTTTCCCTCCCAAGGATAAATGGTATTGACGTACTGCGGTTTGCCGTATCCCTGCAATTCCATGTGTCCCGGAACCTGAATGTTGTCAAAATTGTCAGTGCTGTCGCTTTCTTCATAGAACTTTTGCTGCCATTCAGACGGATTCTTTGCCCACGCAAATTTCCAGGTGCCGTTCAGATTCTGAATCAGAGAGGAATTGTCTGCATCGGCTTCTGAATGGTTTGCATAGATTCTGTGGTCGGAATGTGCTGCGATTCTGTTGACTGCAAACACTTCCGGATTGGTCAGCCAGTCGAGTGTATATTTCATATTGTTCCCTCCATTTTAGTTCTGTGATTCCATCATAACTTCATTTTCGGATATTCCAAGTTTTTCTTTGATTTCCGCATTTGCCTTTTCAACATTCATCTTAGAAAGAATAAATGTGATGATCAGATCCAGTGCAAACGGAATGATCAGATACATAATGTGAAGCATATTAATAGCAGAATCAGGCTGTACTGTCAAAGTGCCCTTGAATCCGCTAAAGTCGAGCAAAAGACCGACAATTGCTGTTCCAAGTCCACCACCAATTTTTACACCAAGTGATGTGCAGGAGTACATGATTCCATCAACGTGCTTGTGTTTGGTAAGCCAGCTATATTCAGAGCATGATGCGATGACTGCATTCATATTACCTTGCCATGGACCTTGACCAAGTGCTGCAAGTGCTGTAAATGCAAGCATCAGTGGAATGTTTCCCATGTATCCGGCAACTGCTACCAGAAGTCTGCCAACTGTTGCTACCATGTAGCTGTATTTGTTCAGCTTATACATACCATTCCATTTTTGTACGATGGTAGGAGTGAAGATCAAGGCGATAATCAAAGGAATATTGATAAACCACGCAAACGTGCCGAACATATTCTCATCTGCTAGAACATATTTTGCATAGTATGTTCCAACACCGATCATCGCACCATAGAACTGCTGCAAAATGTAGGTTACTGTGATCATCATATAATATTTATTGTGTACGAGAATTTTGAATGCTTCACCAAAACTGTATTTGGTTTCTTCTGTTTTGGTTTCACTGGCTGCAAGTTCCTCATTAGAAAGTTCCTTTACAGAAAGAGCGGAAATTGTATTTACAATAAGACCGATAACCGCATAAATAATTGCGACTGTTCTCCAGCCATTTGCATCGCCGCCCATTGCTTCAACAAATTGGAATGTAACAGCCTGAATCAGGAGGCTTGTTCCAAATGCGAAGATAAAGCGATAAGAACCCATCTGAACTCTTTCCTTGCTGTTCTTTGTAACAAGAGCGGTCAGAGCAGAATATGCGATGTTGTTTGCCGTATAAAATACACTGTTAAGAAGTGTGTAGCAGATAAAGAACCATGCATACTGAGCAAAATTATCCATGTTCATCGGGATTGCAAATACACCAATCAAGGTAATTGCACAGCCGATAAAACCATAAAGCATCCACGGTTTTGCCTTGCCCATTTTCGTATGTGTCTTATCAATCAACGTACCAAAAATGATGTCTGTTATTCCATCAAAAATCTTCGATACAGCAATGAGAACGCCAATAACACCTGCGTTTAATCCAATCGTATCGGTAAGATAGATCATTACGAATGATGACAGCAATGCATAGACAACGTTCCCTGCAACATCGCCGGAACCATAACCGACTTTGTTATACCACTTTAAGTATGTTTTTTCTTTGCTCATAATAGAGCTCCTTTCATTGTTTGTATGCCCACATGGACAGAATTTTCCCATAATGAATGATACGAACTGCTTTTCATTTTGCAAAAACGAAATAATGCCATCGTCAGAATAGATGATTATTTTTTTGAGCATAAAGAATTTTTACTGAATTCAACATGGAATTACAATGAAAGACGTCTTTTTTTAATTCTTTCCTCTCATTTCTTAATTCTATTATACCACACAAAACGGCTTAAAAAATACACAATATTATAAAATATATGCACAAAATTTAGGGTTTTTCTTGTGATCAGTGATCAGGTGTGATATACTATATTTATAGAAGCAAGGAGGTGCTTTTTATGTTTATGAATGTTGCCTATTTAAACAACTCCACATCTACTGTAGTGGATAATACGAAACCTTTGATTGTAACAAGCTGTGGAAATTATCGTGTGAAAAATCGTTCTGAAGTAGTAACACATCGTCCGAAGGGAAGAAAAGATTATCAGCTTTTATATATTGCCTCCGGAAAAGGACATTTTTTCATTCACGGAGAAGAAAAAACGGTTTCAGCCGGAAATATTATTATATATTTGCCGGATCAACCACAGGAATATGTTTATTATCGTGAAGATCAAACTGATGTTTATTGGGTGCATTTTACCGGAAATGAAGTAGAAGAAGTTTTAAAGTATTACAATATCAACCTGCAAAATAATATTCTCTATATTGGAACATCTCCCGATTATCAGTGGTTATTTGGTCAGATGATTCAGGAATTGCAGCTTTGCAGACCACGGTATGATGAATTGATTTCTTTGCAGCTGCGAAATATTTTTGTTTTGATAAGCCGTGCAATCATGAGTGCAAAGAAATTCAGCAGCACCAGTGAAAAAGAAGTTGCTTTTGCGATGCACTATTTTCGTAAGAATTACAACACAGAAATCAGCATTGAGGAGTACTCCGAATCCAGAGGGCTTAGCAACTGTTGGTTTATTCAGTGCTTTAAAGAAATCACAGGTTCCAGTCCGCTGCAATATATCTTAAAGCTGCGAATCTCCAACGCACAAAGTTTGTTAGAAAATACGGACTACACCATTACTGAAATTGCAAATATGGTTGGATACACCAATTCGCTTTATTTCAGCAGACTGTTTCATAAATACATTGGTATGTCACCAAAAGAATATCGAAAAGTAAAACTCAAAGAAAATCTCAGGGAGTAAAAAACAAAACTCGTTTGGCTAAAGCTAAACCAAACGAGTTTTGTTGATTTTTGATAAGAAATAAGGAATGTTTTATCTATTCTTGAAGGCATAACCTCTATTTTGTCTTCAAATACTCCGCCAAACTGTTAGCGATTTGTTTTGCTGCCTTGTTAGGACTCGATTCATATATTTTTCCTGTCCCATCTTGCCAAATTACGATACCATCAATTCCTATATTTTCAACCACATACAAATTATGATTAATCTTGGCGTTTGCTGACCACTCTCTTTGAGTAACCTGTACTACATCTCTGTTTTTTGATTTTGCGATTCCGGTAAGTTCAACATCATCTGCTAAAATGGCACCATACTTCAGAAGATATTCCTTATACTCTTCTGCCAATGGTAATGCTAATTCTATTTCTACATTCTCTACTGCCTCAACCGAAGCCGGTTTAAGAGGCAATAAATTTTCAAGACCGTTTATTACATCAATAATCTTTGACATTTATTCTTCTCCTTCCATTGACTCAACTCTATTCTTCCAGTGATCTCGTCTTTCTTTTCCGAATTCATTACGGTCAATTTCAGTCTCTTTTATTTTGTCATGTAATACATATCCTATATTCACTCCCTCTGCATTATCTGTAATAAGGGGATAGGACTTTCCTTTTTTTAGTTCGAAATTTGGCACTCACCTTTATTGTCTATATAGAATTCTACCACCACATCTGTCCCATAAACTGTGCAACTGCGTCACCGTGTCGCACATATTTAAGTATCAAATAAAGGGCAGTGTACCTACTCATCAAATATACCTCTCATAATCTTCACCGAGCAGAGCAGAGCAGTCTGCAAACACAGCAAAAGAAAACTGCGCCACAATGTCGCACCCATACAAAAACACCTTGCCACAGTATAATTCTGTAGCAAGGTGTAAGTTATTCGCAATTCAAAACTGCACGATATTAACTTATGTCGCATCATTTTGCACAATTCCGGGACAAAAATTAATGTAATTTTCACCGATTGTTTTGCTGTTTCAAAAATTATCAGCGGATTATTATTCCGAACACGCTGACGCAATTTTTCTGTTTTTAGTACCCCTAATATTGGCTAAGATGACAAAGAGCCGATTTTTAGAACATGAAAAACACCCTCGTCACAAATAAATGCGACGAGGGCTTTCTATCTGGAGCTAATACCCGGATTCGAACCGGGGACCTCATCCTTACCAAGGATGTGCTCTGCCGACTGAGCCATATTAGCAAACTCCTGACGGTTATTAATTATATCATACCATATCGACTTTGTCAAGGAAAATTTTCGAATTTTTAACTTCGATATACCGTAACGGTTTTATCAACGGTCAATATGTCGTAAAAATCAAACAAACCGCATTGTTGTGCGGTTTGTAGCTGTCTGTGGGCTACAAAAAAGATATTTTTGCCGTTTTTGCGTATGAATTCGAACTCTCACAAATACTTAATCTGTAATCTTATCTTTTTTCGCTACTTCTACTATTGCTGATGCTTCGCTAAGCCTAAGATCCCAATACTTTTGTAGCATAGCTATGATTTTATCAGAGGGAATCCCGCATTCAATCATTGCATCTACTGCTCTACTAAATCCCCAAACTCTTTCTTCAAACACAGCATCATCAATTACTTGATTTCCCGCATCACGCACGGTTTGTAATAGTTCAACTCCGAGTTTAGAGACCATATTTTTCAAATTTTGGTTCATAGCTTATTTCCTCTTCTTTATTTATCGTATTCCAAAAATAGCTCGCTGATTTGTGGGCATTTCCCACAAATTATATGTACCCCATTTCTTGACAGTGGTCTGATACCGCTTTTTTGAAGTTCTTAAGTTTTGTCTGATATCCTCTATGTGCTGTAATCAAACTACTTACACTCATTTCGTTGCAAACCAGTAACTCATTTACGGAAAGTTTAAAGGACTGGATCATTTGCTCAGAAATGACATCTTTAGGGTTGTCGTATCCATCATATTCGCCTTGGCAAAAACTCAGCAACACCTCTGAAAACCATTTGCGGATAGGCTTGTCCATGCATCTGTGAATACATGACATAGATGCAAGAACACTATTAGCCTTAGCATCAAATCCATCTTCTGTCAATATCTCGAACTTTCCGGATGCGTGTGCCATTTCATTTCTCGTATCAACCAGATCACCAACAGCAGAAATCTGAGAACGGTCTAATTCTATGATTTTGAACAGCCGTGCAATATCTTTTTCAGGAATCAGGCTATACGAAAATATCGAGTCGGCATCTTCGATCTTCAAGTCTCGTTCCCGCCCATTGTACGAGCGTGCAAATACGATAGCATCCTTATAGCGCACTGGCTCAATTTGCCCGATTTTCCACGCCGTACAATAGATAAAGGTCATATAAAGAAGATGGAGACCAAAATACGCAAACTGATATTGCCCATATTTATAGTTTACCGCAATGAGATTGGTGATGTTCTGGATGTAATTGATTACGTCCTCTTCATCGGCAGGATCAATGGGAAGATAATTTAGTATTTCTTGTAGGTATGGTACCTCTGTATAATCAACTACATCAGACATGTTTACTCACCCCAGACTTCCTTTATACGGGTTTCAATTTTTTGAGTGAAGACCTTTATAAGTTGCTTGGATGGCTCAATTAGAGATTGTTCATACCTAATTTGGTCAAGAATCTTCTTCTGCTCCTCAAGAGATGGAACAGGAATACGATATTGTTTGACATAGTTAATGTCAATACGCTGTTGACCAGCAGTACCCGTCATAAATGATTTCCCACCATCAATAAATTCTGGAGTATTGATGTGATAGAAAATCCATTCCGGATATACGAGCGAGGTATTGGCTCGTATTACGATATACTCAGTTGAACCAAAGCCAATACCATTTGTTAGGTTGCGAGCAATAGCAGCCTTCCCATTTTCAAAACAAGGCGTAATCTTTGCAAGAAGGATATCGTTATCTTTGAAATAGGTAAATCCAGAAAGCACTTCGGAAAGCTTCCGATTCTCTTTTGGTGTAAAAGCGGCATCAAAAGTATTGATATCGGCCATGGGAACGAATGAGACAACCGTGTCCCCCGGCAACTCTTTGACCTCATCTTTTGAGGGTTTAATCATTGCGATTTCATCTATCGTTTTATAACCTTCTGTACGTAAAACAATCTTTGGTAAGTAGCTTGATGCGATTGCCTGTGCGCCAGAAATAATTTGCCGATAACCTTCAATCTCAGCTACTAGCTTTTTCTGAATCTCAAGCGGAGGTACGGGCACTTGGATTTTACAGAAATTCTCTTTTGAAATCTCTTTAAAAGTTGCCCCACTTGCCATCCGAATCATTTCGTCTCTTTTGGTTGTAAGAATATATGCTAAATACTCTGGTAACACTTTGGAAGTATCCTTAATGATAATATTCTTAAAACCTTGATTGGTAGCCAATTTTGTGCGTGCAATTCCGATTCTACCAATGGTTGCTCTTGAAGAAACAACCACAGTATTAGCAGGAAGGAGCCTTGCATTCGAAGTGTTAAGCCCCGCTTCTGTGATGGTACGTTCAGTACTGACTATTTCAGAAATAAAATCGCTGGTTGGAAGATCCGCAAGAGTGATCCAATTGATATCACCGTTCCAATATTCGGGATTAGTGCTATTTGGAGTGCCACCTGAGCAAACTGAAAAGAATTGCTCATCTCCCAGATTTACCATAGGATAAGATGTGGAATTCTCTACATAACTTCTATATCTGCTACCCACAAGAATGTGCGCGTTTTGACGCACCTTATCAAGAGGGATAACCTCGAATCCCACATTGAGCATATCATCAGTTTGTTCTTTGTCCAACTTCCGATATTCCTCGTATTTCGCCAGATCGCTGGGAGTTTCCAATTTGCGACGATGATTATCTAGAGTATAGCCGTCGCTCTTTACATCAAAATACCAGAAGCTCTTTTTCTTTTCAGACGCTTTAAGCTTTTTATTAACTTTGGTTGCGTAAATAATATCGGTCTTTACGCCAGTATAAGGCAGAAAAACACCCTGCGGCAGAGAAATGATACTCTGAAGCTGGCAGTGATCCAGTAAATACTCACGAGTTTTTGCAAGATCCTTGCGGAACAGAAAGCCTTCCGGAACAACGAGAGCCATACGTCCATTCTCGGCAGCACTATTGATTGCCTTTATGCAGTGCTGCACACAGATGCTATCACCATTTGTGCTGGGGAGATCATATAGATTTCCGTGCTTTGTTTTCTGCGAATATGGCATATTTGCCAAAACGATATCAAAGCCTTTGTGGTGCAGAGTACCATTCCCATCCGTATAGGTTTCGGTTCCATCAATGGGATTGGCCAAACTGTCGAGCATTTGGATGTTGCTGTGTCCATCACCAGCCAAAATCATATTCATTTTGGTGATTCGGGCAGTGTTTGTAATTTCGTTTCCGTACACCGTGGACTCCCGCAAGGTTTTCATATTAGCCTCAGTTCGTGCCATATTATTGTGGATATATCGGAAACTCTCAATAAGGAACCCGCCAGTACCACAGAACGGGTCATAAATCTTCTCGCCAATCTGCGGATTCACCAAGCGCACCATTGTTTTGATAATATGACGAGGCGTGAAGTATTCGCCCAAATCATTCTTGGTGGAGGTAGATGCTTTCAAGAAATATTCAAAAGCATCACCCTTAACATCGCTGTCCACATCTGTAAGCATAAGGGGATCAAGCTTATCCATGATCTCCTTTAAGATGCTTGCATCCCTAATCTGCAAGGGCGTAAAAATATCCGTATCATAGAGTGCGTTCAGCTTGTCATATACAGTTTTGTTTATATACTCAATGCGTGTAGAAATGGGAATTTGCTTAATGCTGTCCCAACTGCAAGCAGTATCAAATTTAGTTGGAATGCCAGCTTCACGCTTAATCTGCTCGCTTTCGCTGATAAGCTTCAAGAACAGAATGTTTGCAAATTCTCCGAAGCGTTCAATGCCGGCACGCAGACCTTCTCCACGAAGCATATTGTTTGCTTCATCAAAAATTCGGATAAGCTCTTTCCGGTCATACTGAACTTTCGGGCTTACGGTATTTACTTCATAGGATGTCAAATAACGCAAAGCAAGGGCTTCGCGAATAAACTCATCAACTTCCTCACCGTTAAGAATAGGAGGCCTATTTGCTACGGTGTGAAATGCTTTGCAGAAAACACCGTCAGTAGCGAATACGAGAGGTGCTTCAATAGCTTTTGCGTACTGGATACCTTGCTCCAATGCGGCATCAAGCCGAACACCTTTCTTTTTGGCTTCGATAACAATCAAAGGCTTGTCGCTATCTTTCGAGTACAAAACATAGTCAGGACGCTTTCCGCCGAGCTTCTTTTTTTCTGCTTCAGAACGAGGTTGTTCGTAATAAACATTCTGCTCTTTACCGCTTAATTTCCAACCGAGGTTTTCAAGGCTACGGTCGATGAGCACACGGGTTTCTGCTTCTAATGGCATTGTATTTGTATTCATTACGCACCCTCCTTGTTACCCATTTTTCTAAGTTCGGTATTTGCTTTACCTGTGAGTGAATATTTTCCTCGGCTGCTGAGTTGAACAATATAACCATTCGTTTTCAATTCACCAATAATTGTATTTACTTTAGTTTTTGTAAAATGCAATATATCAGCAATTTCTTGTTGTGATAACTTGACAATTTGCTCATTATTAACGGAAATCTGCCGATTTGCCATACATTCTAAAACTCTGTATTTATCATTTACAAAGAATCCAGACATTGCAAATACCTCCCAAAATACTTCGGTCTTAAAATTATACCATATCAGTCCAAAAACGTCAATATATCAGTCTCGATTTGTGGAGAAATGTAAGTTTCTTGTGCTATAATCATCCGCAAAGGAGTTGATAAAATGAGAACTTACACGAAAAAATAAAAACAAGCGGTCATTGACCGTGTTATATCCGGCGAACCGTCTGCGCGTATCCTCGCCGACACCGGCATGCCCAAGAGCACCTTTTACAGTTGGTTACGCATTTATCGAGAGGAGCAAAACGTTGCCAACAGGAGAACAGTGGACATCCGCAATTTTCATTTGCTTGAAAACAAAGTTGCACGTTTGGAGAGTATCGTTGAAATTCTCAAATCTGCAACCTGCACGCCGAAATCACCATTGAGGCAACGGCTATATGCTGCTGAACAACTTTACGGCAAATATAACGTGCACGTGATCTGCGATGCGTTTGACATTCCCCGAGGAACGTTTTACAACCACGTTCTCCGCAATAAGAAAGACAACACATGGTATGCGAAACGCCGTGAAGAACTACGGCTTCGCATACAGGAGATCTACGACGAAAGCAATCAGATTTTTGGTGCTGCCAAAATTGCGGCAGTTATGAAAAGTGAAGGATTCAAAGTCAGTAACGAAATGGTGCGCACGCTTATGCGTGATATGGGGTTAGTCAGCATTCGTCAGTCGGCGAAGAAATTATACGAGGACGAAGGCCGCAAATACAAAAACCACCTTAACCAAGAGTTTGACACGTGCAAACCGAACGAAGTGTGGGTTAGTGATGTAACCTATTTCAAGTACGGCGAAAACGCTTATTATATTTGCGTGATTATCGACTTGTATTCCCGCATGGTCGTGGGGTACAAAATTGGAAAGACTAACAGCACGCAGCTTGTGAAGTCGACTCTTCAGAATGCCTATAAAGCACGTAAGTCGGATTCAAGTTTGATCTTCCATACTGACCGTGGCGGCAACTACCGTTCCAAAACGATGAACGACTATATGCGGTCACTACACATCACGCACTCTTTTTCACGGGCGCACGTGCCGTATGACAATTCTGTAATGGAGTCTTTCTTTTCCTCAATGAAACGTGAGGAATTGTATCGGACGAAGTATCGTTCGGAATCGGACTTTCGAAAAGCAGTAGACAAATATATAATTTTCTACAATACCAAACGCCCACACCGAAAATTGCAATACAAGACTCCCGAACAGAAGGAAGAGGAATATGCCTTGAAGGACACGGGTTTATAAGGCACGTGCAATCGGACTAATGGGTTCGAAAAGGTTTGTTTTTAAATCTTCGGATTGTAAAATTTGCGTTTTTCTGTTTTTAGTCCGGCTGACAAAAAGAAAATGCGACCTCGAAAAGCCGCATAAATACTGGATTTTATAATAAAAACACCATTGAGTCAGAACTTGGGGGTTCAGATTTCAATGGTGTCTTTAAATCTTGAACTTTCAAAGTTGGGGGCGGAGGTGAGCCGCTGTCATTCGTTCAGCGGCTGCACCGATTTAAGTCCGCCTTTGAATATTACAGTAATCTGTTCTTTTGAGTCCACCACTACACATTCGAGCAGTTGGCGGACGATTTGGTCATCGTATTCCATCGGATGGTTCTTTATGCCGTCAAGTATCGTGTAGATGTCATCGAGTCGGGATTTTGCGTTTTCTCGCCGCTGTTCAGCGTCGGCTATGCTTTCGAGCTGCTGTTGCAAGCGGCTTTTTTCATTCATAAGCCGAGTTGCGGTTTCCTCATCAAAGGCTTCGATGGTGTCGGTGGATACCCGGTCGAGCATCTTTTTGAATTCTGCGTCGATTTCGGCGATCCGTATCTGTAGGTCGATGCTGTTATCCTCGCTCTTTTCTCCCGCCAAGCCTATGCCGATGTGCAGCTTCAGTGTTCGCAATATCTCAGCATTTTGGTTGGCGGTTTCCATGATTGCCGCCATCACAGCCCGTTGCAGTATGCTTTCCTCTACGGATGGCGAGTTATGACAGTATTTCTTGGCATATTCAATGCGGTTGATGCATCGCCATACAATTTTCTTTTTGCCGCTTGCCGTCCATGTGCATCGGCGGTAGGCAGACTTGCATTCACCGCAGACGAGCAGTTCTGTCAGAGCGTATTTACTTGAGTATTTGCCTTGCTCGGTCTTGGCTTTTCGGCTGATTTTGCGTTTGCCGGAGCGCCTTGCGAGTTCCTCCTGAACTCTGCCGAAGGTAGCCGAGTCGATGATGGCAGGGTGGCTGTTTTCCACATAGTATTTCGGGCGTTCGCCGTTGTTGACTCTGACCTTTTTGCTGATGCAGTCGGTGATGTAGGTCTTATTGATGATGGCATCGCCTTTGTATCTCTCGTTGGAGAGAATGGACTGTATCGTGGAAAACTGCCATTCTGCTTTTCCCGTCGGGCTTTTGATGCCCTTTTCTTCAAGTAGTTTGGCAATTCCTTTTAAGCTGTCGCCTGCGAGGAAGCGGTCATATATAAAGCGGATCGTTTCGGCTTCTTCGGGGACGATTTCGGGTTGTCCGTCCTCGCCCTTGCGATAGCCGAGGAAGTTCTTGTATCTGAATACTACCTTGCCTTCACGGGCGGCCTGTGCCTTGCCCCATTTAATGTTGGCGCTGATATTTTCCGATTCGCTTTGGGCGATGCTGCCGTAGATGGTAATGTAAAACTCGGCACCGGGCTGATTGCTGTGGATGCCCTGTTCCTCGAAGTACACATCGACACCGAGGTCATTGAGCAGTCGGACATACTTCAAGCAGTCCACCGTGTTACGCGCGAACCGGGCAATGGATTTCGTGATGATCATGTCGATTTTCCCTTGCTTGCAGCGGCGGATCATACGGTTGAATTCATCTCGGTTTTTCACGCTTGTGCCGGAGATGCCCTTGTCGGCGTAGATACCTTCAAGCGTCCATCCGTTTTCGGAATTGATGCGTTCGGTATAGTGTTCCACCTGATTTTCATAACTGTTAAGCTGTTCCTCCTGCTTAGTGGAAACGCGGCAGTATGCCGCCACCCGCAGGACTCGGTAATGGGTTTTCACGCTCTCTCTGACCGATATTGTCGGTTCGATTATCCGCACCACTCTCGGCGGGGATACAACAGTCTGTTCCATTGTCTGACTCCTTTCGTATGATCTGTCCGTTCAGCAGTATGATGTCTGCCGTTTTGTCGGTGTACAGGCGTATTTCGCTGACCGTGCGGTTCAGCTGCTCGGCGATGTCTGCCGTACTGCCAAGTTCGGCCTTCAGCCTTTGTACGGCGCAGCACCCGTTGCCGAGTTCTTTATATTTCAGGGCGAGGCACTCCGTCATTTTGCTTCGCAGCACAGCCTTGTCTATTTCCGCCATGTCAAGCATTCGGCTGATCTCGTTATTCAGGCGTATTACCTCGGCACTCGGTTCGTAGGGTGTTTCGGCAGGCAGTGTGATGCTGTCGGCGGTTACCGTGCCAAGAAGGTCGGCGAGTGCGGTCAGCAGTTCGGCATCGGATATCTCGATCCGCAGACGGCAGGCCGTGTTCTCACAAGTCCAGCGCTCTTGGCATTTGCATCGGCTGTCGTGCCGGCGGCGCATTCGGTCACCGCAGCTTGGGCATCGGACGGGAACGGTCAGCTTGAATATGTCCTGTGTTTTGTCCGTGTTCTTTTGTGTGTTGCGCCCATGCTTTGTTTTCTGTATTTTCTCATAGGTCGCTTGGTCGATGATCGGCGGATATACCTCTGTGCCGAGATATTTTGTATTGTCAATGAGATGCTTGAGCCGCCCCTTGTTCCAACCGGTAACGCCGTCCCTGTATTCGATTTTCTCTCTGTTCAGCTGCTCGGCTATGGTCAGCATTGAGGAGCCGTCAAGGTAGGCAGCGTATATCCGCTTAAGCACCTTGCTTTCCCGCGATTCTGTGACGATAACGCCGTCTTTACAGCAGTAGCCGTAAGGCAGGGTTCTGTTTTTCATTCGGTTCTCACCGTCCTTTCTTGGGGATTTGCTCGGTCAGTGCAATGCCGCCGATGAGCTTGAAGGTAAGTTGTTCGCTGCTGTCCACCGTGATGCTCTCGACGATTTCGTCAAACAGCCCATTGTCAAACTCGACGGTCGGCTCGTATTCATCGAGGATGCCGTTTAAGTCTTTGAGAGTGGCGAGTAATTGATCGTCCTCATCCTCGGTGAGCTTTTGCCGCCGTTCGATGCGCAGCTCGGTGAGGCGGTTGCCGATCTCTGAAGTCTGCATGGCGTAATCGGCGGCGTTCATAGCGCCGCTTGTGTGCAGCCTTGCAATAACATGGTTCTTTGCACCGAGGTCGGCGATCTCTTTGTCTATCTGCCGTATGCGCTCCTGATTGCGGCTTGTGCGGTCCTGCATAGTTTCCATTTGGTGGATCAGCGTACCGAGCAGTTCGCCTCGGTAGGTTTTCAGCTTGATAACCATATCGGTGAATATATCGTATACGATATCCTCACGCACATGGCGGTGTTGACAGTCGGTTGCACCGGGGGGAGCCTATCCAATGCGCCTTGCCGTTTACCACTTGATGTCGGAAGACCCTGCCGCATTCGGGACAGCGCAGCTTTCCGGTCAGCGGATAGGACTTTCTTTTGCATCTTTCCGTTTTCCGTGAGCGCAGCAGATTCTGTGCCGCCTGAAAGGTTTCTCGGCTGACGATGGCAGGGTTGCTGTTCTCCACATAGTATTGCGGCAGCCGTCCGTCGTTTTTCATTTTCCGAAACGGCAGGGTTTCTCTTCTTGGTGAGGAAATCCACCGTATAGCTCTTTTGCAGGAGCGCATCTCCCATATAGCGTTCATTGTTCAACACATAGTTGATGGAACTCGGCAGCCATTTTTCGTAGCCGTGCTTCCGCGGTATGCCGTCCTCATTTAGCATTTTTGCAATGGCAAGCGTGCCGTATCCTTGGAGATATAGGTCGAATATGCGCCGAATGACCGCCGCCTCCGTTTCGTTGATTACGAGCTCGCCGTCCTTGAGGTCGAAGCCGTAAGCCGGACAGGTGCAATTGAAGTCACCGGACTGCATTCGCTTTTGATAGCTCCAACGCAAATTCCCCGATATGTTCACACTTTCTTGCTGTGCGGCCATACCGGGGAATGTTACGATCATTTCCATATTCAGTTTTTCGGTGTCGATGCCCTGTTCCTCGAAATACACGCTCACGCCGATCTCTTTGCACATCCGCAGCAGCACGAGCAGCTCCTCGGTGTTCCGTGCCAATCGGGAAACCGATTTGACGATGATGCGGTCGACCTTGCCTTTCCTGCAGTCGGCTATCAGCCGATTCAGCTCGTCCCGCTTTTTCATCTCGGTTCCCGTAATGCCCTCATCGGCATAAATGTCGACAAGCTGATATTCGGGATGCTTCTTGGCATAGTCGCTGTAGTAGCGGATCTGTGCGGCGAAAGAGTGGAGCTGGTCGGTAGAGTCACTCGACACCCGGCAGTATGGGGCCAACCGAAGCCGTTCGGCTGTCTGCTGTCTTACGCTTGTGATCTCCGTGATGTTCATGGCTTTCTCCTTTCCGCAAGGGTTTCCTTGCTGTTTTTTTGCCCTTCGGCAACACACACAATACCACAGGAGTACGAATACATCCAGCGGTTTTTCGCAAAAACATGAGAATTAAGATTTCAGACATAAATAAGATCAGCACCGTAATGTTTGGCACTGATCTGAGCGATTCTTTCGTATTCATCCTCGGTGATGAGTTGCATGGCGAGGAGCATTTTTAATAGGCTTACACTGTAAGCAAAAGAGGAGTTGCCGATGTCTTTCTTATTCATATTCGCACCTCACATTTCTTGGATGAACGGTTCGGCGTCCGGTGCAAACGGTTCGGTCGGGCGAGAGCCGTCTGCCGTTATTTCAATGTCGATGCCCTCATCCGCAAAGGCTTTGACGATGCCGGCTACTGTAGCGGTGTTCCTTCCCAAACGGCTGATGTCGGGGATGACGAGCAGCTCGGCGTTCTTGTTTTTCATGTCGGTGAGAATGTTATCCATAACAGATGCCATTTTCTCCGACGGTTCTTTGGTAAAAGCAGAGCCGACGATGCGGTATCCGTTTTCCTTGCAGTAGGCGTCCATTTCTCTTTGCGCCGTAAGGAAGTCTGCTTCCGTCGCCTGCGGCTGCATTCTGGTGAAGGTATAGGCGGTGATGCGGTTATCGTCCATGAATCAGTTCCTCCAAATATTTGATGCCGAGGCTTACCACAATGGCACGGTCAACGGCGGCAAGGGTCTTGCTGTC
>ENA-OPNR01000381-OPNR01000381.1-human-gut-metagenome-genome-assembly--contig:-NODE-381-length-20831-cov-2.694503_pt1 | contig 20831 bp, 18 predicted proteins | sample MGYA00241543_ERZ501783 | MGnify/ENA primary metagenome ERZ501783 (study PRJEB25962, sample SAMEA2042557) | human gut metagenome | biome: human gut; feature: human-associated habitat; material: faeces... | reverse complement strand
ATGTCAAATCGTTCATCTAACAGAGCAGCCGTTCCAGAAGCAAAGAGTGCCTTAGACCGTTTCAAATATGAGGTAGCAGGCGAAATCGGTGTACCATTAAAAGATGGTTACAATGGTGACTTGACTTCCAGACAGAATGGTTCCGTCGGCGGCTATATGGTTAAGAAAATGATTGAAGCACAGGAACAGCAGATGTCAGGAAAATAAATTTTCCCTGAACAAGAAAAGAACCTTGGATTGATATGATCCAGGGTTCTTTCTACGTGTTTTATGAAGTTTTTACTGCTTCATTCGTTATAAATTTAATTTATTTCTCTGGTCTGCCAAAAACAGTTCCAGATAGTCTTTCAGGTTTTTATGATCCTCGCTGGAAAGTTCCGGGTCTTTTCCTAAAATATCCGCAACTTCCTCGCTTGCGCGCTGCATAATATAGGCATCCTGATAGATATCCGCAAGCGCAAACTGCATTTCACCGGACTGACGGATGCCAAAGAAATCTCCGGGACCGCGCAGTTTCAGATCCTCACTTGCAATTTTAAAGCCATCGTTGGATTGATTCAAAATATCCAGACGTTTCTGTGACTCCTTGGAGTTGCTGCAATTGACCATAATGCAGTATGACTGCGCATCCCCTCGTCCGACACGCCCGCGAAGCTGGTGAAGCTGTGCAAGGCCAAAATGTTCCGCATTTTCGATCATCATAACCGTTGCATTCGGAACATTCACTCCAACTTCTACAACTGTAGTCGATACGAGCACCTGTATCTCATTTGCTGCAAACCGTTCCATAATGTCATTTTTCTGTGCAGGTTTCATCTGCCCATGTAAAAGCCCGATTTCAATCGTATCCGGCAGTTCCTCTTTCAGACGCTTCGCATAGTCTGTGACATTCTCTGCCTCCATGTTCTCGCTTTCTTCCACCAACGGACAGATCACATACGCCTGATGACCGGCAGCCACCTCTTTTTCGATAAACTGGTACGCTTTCGGACGGTATCTGGTGTCCACCACACAGTTTTTGATTGGCAGACGTTTTGCCGGTACCTCATCTACCACGGAAATGTCCAGATCACCGTATAAAATAATGGCAAGCGTTCGTGGAATCGGAGTTGCACTCATGACAAGAATATGCGGCTTTGTTCCTTTTTCCGAAAATATTTCACGCTGTTTTACGCCAAACCGGTGCTGCTCGTCTGTGATCACAAGCGCAAGGTTCTGATAAATCACCTTTTCCTGTATCAGCGCATGTGTTCCGATGATCAGTGCATCCGGGTGATCTAAAATCTCCTGATATGCCAGCTTTTTCTGTTTTGCAGTCATGGAACCCGTGATAAGAATCACTGGAAAATCCAGTCCAAATATCTCACACATGCTCTGAAATGATTCGTAATGCTGTCTTGCAAGCACCTCTGTCGGTGCCATAATCGCAGACTGACAGCCATTGTGTGCAGTGTCTGCCATCGCCAAAAACGCAATGATCGTCTTTCCGGAACCGACATCTCCCTGAATCAGACGCTGCATGACGTAGTCACTCCGCATGTCCGTCCGTACCTCTGACAATGCCCGCAATTGGGCATTTGTGAGCTTATACGGCAGTTTTTCGATCAACTGTTCCACAAAATCATCCGACTGGAAAGAAAACTGATTTTTCTCTTTTTCCTTTTTCTCTTTCTGATATTGCAGGTTTAAGATAAATAAAAAGAGTTCGTCAAACACAAGCCGTTTTCTTGCCTCGATCAACGTCTCCATATCGTCCGGGAAATGAATCTGTTTGATCGCATAATTATACTCACAGAGCTGATGCTTTTCCCGCAGTTCTGTCGGCAGATAATCCCGGAATAAATGTTCTTCCTCCAAAACAGACCGCTCTGCTTTCAGCATAAGCTGATTTGATAATCCTTTCGGCAGGGTGTAAACCGGAAGCAGCAAATGTTCCATCGCCTCATATTTTTCCGGCGTATAAATTGCCGGCTGCTCCATGACAAACCTTCCGTTTTTGTGTTGTACCTTGCCGTAAAACACATAATTTTCGCCCGGATGAAGGCTGTTTTTGATGTATGGAAGCCGAAACCACACCAGTTCCAGGCGTTTTCCCATGCCGACAATCGAAGTCACCGTGATCTGCATGCTGCGCACTCTCTTCACAATCGGAGTCTGCCGGATCTGCCCTATGACTGCCGCAGTCTCCCCCTCCACCACTTCGTCAGGACGTTTGATCTCCGGGAACTGCACATAAGTTCTTGGGAAATAGGAAATCAGATCCCGGATTGTCTCAATATTTATTTTAAGAAAAAGACCGGCGGTTTTATCGCCGATCCCTTTCACTTCTTTTATGGATGAATTTAATCTCATACTTTTATTCTACGGAAATCACATAATAGTAAATTGGCTGTCCACCGTAATGTACTTCCACTTCTACATCTGGATATTCCTCTTCCACTTTTTCTGCGATCTCGTTGGCAGAATCCTCGTTCATTTCCTCGCCATAGTAAATACTTAAAATTGCAGAATCCTCATCGATCATTTCACCGATCATCTCAAGAACCGTTTTCTCCATGTCTGTGCCAACGGAAAGGATTCCCTTGTCACCGATTCCCATGTAGTCATCCTGTTTGATCTCTTTGTCATCGATCACAGTATCACGGACTGCGTAAGTCACCTGACCGGTCTTGACCAGCTGGATTTCCTCACCCATGCGCTCCGCATTGTCTTCCGGTGTGCTGTCCGGAATATAATTGACAAGTGCTGTAATACCCTGTGGAATCGTCTTGGTAGGAATTACAATAATGTTCTTATCCTCTGTCAGGGAAGCTGCCTGATTTGCTGCCATAATAATATTTTTATTATTCGGAAGAATGAAAATATTCTTCGCATTCACTTTCTCGATTGCATTGAGCATATCTTCCGTACTTGGGTTCATGGTCTGTCCGCCTTCGATGATATAGTCCACGCCCAGTCCACGGAAAATCTCATTGATACCCTCTCCGATGCTTACAGAAATGAATCCCATTTCTTTTTCCTCTGCTGGAACTTCCTGCTCATTTTCCTCTGCTGCCCTGATCTCGTTCTCTGCATTTGCAGTGTTCTGCATCTCTTTTTCTTTCATTGCAGAAATCTTCTCATCACGCTCTAAACGCATGTTCTCAATAATAATAGTTGTAAGGCTTCCGTAAGTAAGACCTCTCTGCATTGCCATACCCGGATCATTGGTATGTACATGTACTTTCACGATCTCATCATCTGCAACTACAACGATAGAATCACCGATGGACTCTAAATAGCTCTTAAACTCTGTCTCCTGATTCTCCGTGAACGGATGCTCTAACATAATCAAAAACTGTGTACAGTAAGTAAAGGTGATCTCCTGCTCTGCCTGTGCGTCAATATAAGGATTAGAAGCTGTGCCCTGACTGCTGCTTCCTGTAGAAACTGTCTCAACCTTGTAATCCACTTCTTTGCCCATAAGAGCATCAAATGCACCTTTTAATACCTGCATTAAGCCCTGTCCGCCGGAATCCACAACGCCTGCCTGTTTTAAAACCGGGAGCATATCCGGTGTCTTGCTCAGAACATGGTCACCCTCTTTGATGATCTCCTCACAGAAATATGCAAGGTCGTCTGTCTCCTCTCCTAACTCGGCAGCTTTATCAGACATTCCTTTGGCAACCGTAAGTATTGTTCCCTCTTTCGGTTTCATAACTGCCTTATATGCAGTCTCGGTTCCCTTCTGAAATGCATCTGAAAGAATCTGTACGGTCAGTTCATCATATTCTGCGATCACCTTTGTAAAACCACGGAATAACTGGGATAAGATAACACCAGAGTTACCTCTTGCCCCGCGTAATGATCCGGAAGAAATTGCTTTTGCCAATGAAGCCATGGTTGGATTCTCAATCGCTGCAACTTCCTTTGCTGCTGACATAATTGTCATTGACATATTCGTTCCGGTATCTCCATCCGGAACAGGGAATACATTCAGCTCATTGATCCATTCCTTCTTAGCCTCTAAGTTGTTAGCTCCTGCCAGAAACATTCTGGCAAAAAGTTCAGCATTTATTGTAGTGACTTCCACTTTTAAAATCCTCCTTAATCAATGACACGTACGCCTTCAACGTAAATGTTAATCTTCTCAATTTCCATTCCAGTGAACTCCTCCACTTTGTATCTGACTGTCTCGATCAGATTATCGGTCACTGTACTGATGCTCACACCATAAGAAACGATCACATGAAAATCGATTGTAATTTTATTATCTTCATTCACAGACACGTTAATACCATGTGTCAGGTAATCTTTCTTCAATAATTTTACCAGTCCGTCTTTCATATTGACAGCAGCCATGCCTACGATTCCGAAACACTCTACCGCAACAGAACCTGCATATAATGCAATTACTTCAGGGTCTATCGTAACCTTACCTAATTTGGTCTCCATCTGTCCATTCATACTCATTAACCATGCCTTTCTTTATATTTGTAAGAAAGCCACTGGCTGACCAGTTTTCTCTCTCACACATAATAACGCTAGTTTAGTGTCTATTATAACCGCTTTTTTCCAAAATTCATAGTCATAAATTACATTTTTTATATTTTTTTTAATTTTCACTTGCAATATCTTTTTTTTTCTGATAGAATAAATCATGTTGTGAGCCTGTTCATACATATAGGCTTAGAAAGATGCGAGGAGGTGCAAAGCAAATGGCAAATTGTGCAGTTTGTGGAAAAGGCAATCATTACGGAATTAAAGTAAGCCATTCACATAGAAGATCAAATAGAGTTTGGAAATCAAACATCAAACGTGTTAGCTGCAAAGTTAACGGAACACCTAGAAAATTATATGTATGTGCTTCCTGTTTGAGATCCGGAAAAGTTGAGAGAGCTTAGTCTTGAAACGTAGAGAACTGCATTGCAGTTCTCTTTTTTTAATCGGAAACCTGCAACGTAACTTTCCGATTTTTAAAAATGCTCCGCAAGGATACGAATTTCAAATTATTTCATCCCATAACCGTCACTGTACACTGCTCTGTTCATGTACGGAAATCCAACGATACCGCACACTAGTACACCGAATAATAAGTTTCTGATACATTGACGCCGGATGAATTTATTATTCGGTGTACTAGCAACCACAAAAAAGATAATATCCAAGCAGGATACAGCCGATCATAATTAAAATCCCACAGAAATCGCCCGGGATCAGAAACATCGCAAGCATTCCAAGCCCAAAAAAGAATAACGCAAAGCCTATGATACGTTTCATACGGACACCAAAAAAGACATATATCACTATTAATATATGCCTTTTTGTATACTCATATCCTACTACTTTTGTATTAATTTTTTATTTTCAATATATATTACACTGTCTGCCGCCTCATCCAATTCATCACTATGCATGACAACCAATATTGTTTTTTCTCCTTTCAATTTCCGAATGTATGCCACCACATTCTCCTGTGTTTTCTTATCCAGATTTGACAAAGGTTCATCTAAAAAAAGAATCGGGCTATTCAAGCCAAAAACTCGTAACAGCGCAAGTTTTTGCTGCTGTCCGTAACTTAAATTCACAGGATTGCTTAAAATTTCCTTATCCGAAAAATCTACCTGTAATAAATGCATAAGTTCTTTATCAATAGGAATCTCATACATGTTTTTCATAAAATCTCCATCAACTGTAAAGATTGGATAGGTTAAAAATGCTGCCTCATCCATTTCATCGGTAAGTATGAACCCACCTCGTGAAAAAGATAATTTAACGTTTCCAAACAGTAAATTCAAAAACATACTTTTTCCGCTTCCATTTTCTCCCTTTATTACATATAACCCACCCTTTTTTATTTTGAGTTTATCAATATGAAACAGAAAATCTGTTTTTTCCTTTCCTTTATAGAAATCATACTTTTCTGTGAAAAAAAGATTTTCTGTATTTGTCATATATTTTTTTGTTTCTTTCGGAATCTTTGCATCATCTGATAATTTATCAATACGTGCCACATGTACCATATTTGCCCTGTATCTCATCAAAATAGCACATGCTGTAGTAATTGGATCAGAGAAATACGCCATATATTGATACATCATCAGAAATTCTCCAATCGAAATCTGTTGATTCAAAACTAAATTTCCTCCTATAAACAAAAACACCACTAAACACACCTGATCCAATATATTGGGAGCCTGTCGGCATAAACATTCTAAAAAACGATACCTTAAAACATGTTTTTCATACGGAACAATATTTTGTTTATATTCATCTGCAAAGAATTTTTCTCTATGTAACGCATTGATTCCAATTTTATTTTCGATAATATTTCGAATACCATTTAAATATCTATCCTGCTTTACCATAACATTTTTTTGCATATCAAATAGCGGTTTCGAAATATTAAGGGAAACAATTATTAAAACGATTCCATATACGATAAAAAAAATGCCCAGATAAATATTGGTCATAAAAACTACTGCAAGGATTCCACACACGTAAATAAAACAACTAATTAAATTCAGATGTATTTCTTCATATAAATCTCCATAAGCAGCACAACTGTTTGAACACACATTATAATAATATCCTTTGTCCTCATCTGCATATACAGACTGATTCATATTTAATATGTCTTTTGCCGCCTTTATCTGCAATCTAAATGTATTTTTTATTCCAATCTTAATCGGGTTGTATGTAATAAAGTAAAACTTCATTATCATCAGCAGACTTGTAACTCCGAACGTAATCATAAACCATGGCAGTATCTTTTCTTTATTATTCGCCATTAGAATATCATCTATAAGGTAACTCAGCAATTTTGGAATTAACAATGTCAAAAAAGATGTCAGTGTCATCATCAGAATTTGCAGCGGATATTTTTCTAATTCTTTTGTTTTCATTTTTCACAGGCTCCTTAAGCTTTCTGGATTTATTTAAGAAATATGTTTAATATAAGAAATCAAAATATTCTTTAATTCATATTTTTCATATGTACATGCCCCAGCTCTCAAATTGTATTGTATTATGCACCCACCCAAACATAATGGTAATATATTGCATTTTTTGCATTCTTTGCGAACAGAAAACATTTTTTTATTTTCAATATCGACATCAAAAAAATATTTTTTCTCTTGATCCATAGAGCCACTGCAAAAAGTACAGTAACCTTCTGGACTAATTGCATATGCATTTCCATATGGAAATTTGCATGGTGTACTTCTAGGAACTGGCAGTTCGAATTTTCCTTTTTGTTCAGACCATAATAATTTTATTTGATATGCCACTTCTGCATACTCTTGTACAGAAAGCATTTCAAATGAATCATCTTGATGATATTTAATTGTACGATTTGGATTAATTTCAATTCTTTCATTACCAAACTTCTCAAATATATATTTATGTAATGCTATGATTTCATCTTTATTTTCTTTGCAAATATTAGTCCGAAGCAAAACTTTTGCTTGTGAGAAATTCATTATATTCTCAATAAGTTCAATCTCCTCTTTAAAATGGAAATGGTCGGACACTCTAAGTCTATCATGTGTTTTTTCAAGTCCGTCAAACGTAAGCTGTATTGACGAAAACTTTACTTTTTGTAATAATTCTTTACTTAACATTGAACCATTAGTAGTTAAAAATGCCTTATACACAATTCCAATTTTATCTGTAATCTTTTTAATATTTTCATCCAAATAAACTAAAACAGGTATATTTAACAACGGTTCTCCACCAAAATAATGAATATTAATCCCCTCAAATATGTTATCATTTAAAATTCTGTCAATCTTTTCTATAATCATGTTTGCAACTTCTGTAGTCATCAATTTTTCATTTTTATTCTGATAACAATATACACATGAGAAATTACAATAATTAGTTAGTGCAATTGTAAGTTCTAACTCTTTCTGTCTCTTTTGAATATTATGATTTATTTCTCTTTCAAGCAATGCAATCTCATCTTCATTATCATCAACCCAAAATCGGTTTACTCTTAAATATTCTCTTTCTTCTTCCGTAAATATGTCATTGTTTATTTGTATTAAACCGTTGTTATTAGTATTAAAAATGTATTTTTGATTTTCATATTCAAATCTATAATTAAAAAGAGATTCTTTCATTTTTTTATTGCTCCCAAAATTTTTAAGGGATTCCAATATATTAGAATCCCTTCTTTTTTATTAAAACTGTACACCATTGCAACACAAATCTATATGTTTTGAATCAGGTTTTTCTTTGATGACCTCATTTAAAATCTTCATTCTGCTACCTCCTTTTTTATTTGTTAAGCTTAACATGTGATTATTATATCTATGTATATATCAAAAAAACACGTCAGAATTGGAAAAAATATATTTTCCAATTCTGACGTAGTTTTTTTTAATTATCAGCGTTAATATTAGTAAAAAATTTAATACACAAAGGAGAACATGTTAAATGAAAAAATTTCAAAAATTAATATTTACACTTTGTCTTACACTATTTTCACTTAATATCTTGTTATCATTTTCTTCAAAAAAATATGAAGATATTCCCTGTCCAACTCGTATCGAAAATGATGTTGATATAAATGAAATAGCCTAAACAATCTCAATATCAGACTGATAAAACCTCTGATATCCATTTTTCAGTTTTTCTGCCAAGATGTTATCCTTGCGTGCCAACGCAAGATAATACGCCTGGCGATACTGCTGTTTTCCAATATTATAATATTCTTCTTGTAATTCATTTTCATATAAATTTCTATAAATCCAGCTCATATCATTAATTGCGATACATAATTTATACCCATAATCATATTTTAAGGACAATTTTTTTACACATTCAGTCATTTTAATTGCAGCATGATACTTTTCTTTTCTTCCTAATGCATATGCCAGATTACGTAAAATTGTAATTTTTAATTGAATACATTTTTCACCACTGATATAACCATTCTGAAAACACTTCAACAGCATATTATAAATTTGGATCTCGCCCTCCGGATTGCCTGTTCTGGCATTACATGCCGCAATATTCATAAGAATAATTATTTCATGCTCTGTATAGGGATATACTTCAGCACAACTTTTATGTAAAAAAATTTTATAATCCGGTACTGTCAGCATCAATGCATGCTCCAGATATAATTTTTCTGTCTCAGCGCTTATTTTTCCATTCCCATGATCAATAATCGCTTTTATGCCCTCTACATACTGTTTATTTTCCGGTGTATCTCCAATGTTCTCCCTCACATTCCCCAAAATCGAATCAGCAAGCTGATAATCAAACTTTGCAATCGCATTTTCAATTGCAGCCACATCATCCAGCAGATCAACATCTTCCCCACTACACACTGCATAGAACTTGTCTGTGTTTCGTTCCAGACGCTCCATAATTTTTTTATAAGTGTCACCATTTATCTTCGTTTTTCCTCTTTCAATTCTAGAAAAAGTTTCCACTGAGCAGATGCCCTCACTTATAGCTTCCTGCGAAAGTCCCACTGCTTTTCTTGTCAATCTGATAACATCATTTGCTCTGTAATTTGCCAATTTAATTTCTCCAAACAGTATTTGTAGATTTCTTCTTTTTCTTCTTTCTTCCCCATAACGCCAAAAACAACATATGCCATAAAACATTCTCTTTTACATTCATCTTGCCATTCACGATTCTTATCTATACTATTCTGGACACAACTCAACACCTGTGCTTTTAAGAAATGCAATTCGCCAACATATTGCATACTCCGACCCACTGAAATAATGTCCAATGCTCTTTCTATTGATGCTAATGCCCTATTATATTTTTCTAATGCAATCTCATATTTTACACAATCTACCAGAAGTGGAATTTCTATTTTTTCCTGTTGTTTTAAACTATAAAACTCTGTCACAAAATCCATAATTAAAAATAATTCCACTTCATTACATTCGCATTTTCGGTCATTATATGTTATATGCATACGAATCAATTCTATTTCAACAGGACTATACAACCTTCTGCTGACACAATTTTCCAATAAATAGTCTGGTATCGTATAACGTATCGCCCGCAATAGCAATGCTGAAAGTTTCTCTGTTATTTCATTTTGAGCAATTAATATCCGGCACTCCATATAACAGCAAAATTGTTCATGTACTTTTCCCTCTGCTGGCATATGTTGTCTGTATAAATTAATTTTTTCTTTTGCCTTTATATAATTTTTTTCTTCAATATTCTCATTAATTTCAATTCGCAATTGATTCAGATAATAATCTTCCGCATTTAAAATCAATTCAAAGCGTGTAACTTCACGTCCGATTCTGCCAAGCAGCATTTCACTTGTAAGCGAATCTAATTCCCTGCTTCCCTGTTCAACGCGCGACAAAGTCGACTGCGAACAAATCCCCGAGCACACATCCAATAAACTTAAGTGTTTTTTCTCTCGTGTACGATATAACAAAACACCTAATGTTTGAAAATCCATTAAAATTATTCCTCTTTATTGACAGAATCACTTAAAATCTGCTCCATCTCTTTTGCTGCTGTTTTCTTTGCAACTGAATCATCTTCTGATTCTTCCACAACATTCTCTTTCTCACCTTTTGATGTGAATTTGTTCACAAAGTCCGGCACCATATCCAGCACTTTCGTAAGTCCATCCTGATTTTTGATGTTGACAAGCTTGGTTGTTCCATTCTGGATCACTAACACAGCGCTCGGTGTGATCTTTCCGCCCATACCACCGGCACCATTGTTTTTCTTCTCCTGGCTGAACGCTCCGGCTGCCACGCCAAAGGAAACATCCACCAATGGTAAAATAATGGTATCACCGATATGGATTGCATCACCAACCACCGTTTTTGTTGTAATAAAACTGTCCATTCCCTTGAATAAAGATTCTACTGTTGTATGAAAACTATTGTCTCCCATTGTTACTGCCACCTTTCTATTTTTGTTCTATTTGTAATGATAAAATATTATGTTTTTGTCTGTCCGGTATCTTCACCGTTACTGATCTCTGCATAAACGTTTCGTTCTTCCGAAACTGTTTATCTCTTATCCAGTATTTTTTTCAAAAAACACCTCAGATCCTTATCTGCCACAATTCGAATAAACGTGATCAGCAGGAAGATCAATTGGATTCTGCCCTTCATATCATAACTGCCCCTGATATAATATGATTCAGACTCAAAATCAGGGAATATATGAAAGTCATACTGATACAAAAAAGGCATCATGCACAAAATACCTAACACCTGTCCGGTAAGCGCCGGATCAGCCAGCGCAAACGTCAGTTCTGTATGGATTTTCCGAAAGCCAAAATGTTTGAGCAGATATAATAATTCTTCCCACAATCGCCTCACAGCATACTGATTTTTCGTGTCCGCCACAATCTCTTTGACTTTTACCACGAACTCTTTGAAACTGATCAGCCTCTTTTGTATGCCAATGAAAAAATTCTTGATTTTTTTCATGAAGCTTTTTATTTTATCCCACATCCGCATGAAAATATTTTTTCCGGATGGTCGGGAATTTTTATCGGATGATTTTCTGTTCTGCTTACCCTTGTGAGAATCTACCTCTTGATCCTGCTCTGGCTTAATCGGAGTTTTCTCCGATTTATCTTCTTCCCCGGCAGCGGAAACAAGATCAGAAACAACCTCTTCCACCCCGTCTTTTACTTCAGGAACAGCTTCCTCCTCCAGCTCTTCTTCCGATACTCTCTCTTTTTTCTTCGGACGAAAGCCAAATATCCGGACTTCGCCGTTCAATTCCTGCTCCTGAAACGTAAAATCATATCGGAATATCGAACATAACCAGCTTATTTTGCCCTCTGCGGTAATATTGTTATCGACTGTTCCTTTCACGGAATAACGTACCGGTACAAACAATAAGACTGCCAGCAGAAAAAGCATGATTCCAAGAATCACCAGCAGCACAATCCCAATGATTTTTAAGATTGTGAGTAACACGGCGGTCATTCTGCTTTTCTCCTCCTTTTTTCCCTGAGATATGAAGCCACCTCAAATGCCCCGGTCTGGCGGTAAACTTCATCGATCACAGACGCAGCGACTTCCACTGCCTCATCATATCCTTTTGCCAATCCAATAACATATAACTGCTTCTTCGGGTAGCCCTTTTGCAGCAGTTCATGCGAAGGAATGATATCTAATAAATTCTTCTCACCTGATGCCAAAGTGATCACGTAAATATTAATCTGCCCTGCATTATGACGAATTTTCCATTTGATCTTATTTGTCTTATGTACGATGCTCTCACCTACGTATAAATCGTCATACCATTTCATGCGAATCCTCACATTAAAAGTACTTGTGGCTGCCCCACAAATTGTTTTTCTTCAACTCAAGATATTCATTATAAGCTTTCTCTAAAATCTGCTTCTCATTCGCAAATTTGAGCAGATGGTAAGCCTCATGATATTTGTAATATCCGGAATCAACAAAATATTCCTCACGCTGTGGTTTGCTGTAATAACTGTCTGCCATCATCAGATACCAGTGTACTTCCTTCTCCACGGTATCCTCCGGCACGGTAAACGTATACTGGCTCTTTCCAATATACTTAATGATTCTTGCCGCCGCTCCTGTCTCTTCTAACACTTCACGAGTTGCAGTATCCCTGAATTCTTCCCCATCTTCCACAGTTCCTTTCGGAAGAACCCAGCCCTCATATTTATTCTTATAATTCTTATATAAGAGAAGTATCTTACCACGGAATATTACCACACCACCACAACTTGTTGCCTCGATCATTGCAATACCTCCTGATGTGGTTTTTTGTTATAAGTATAATACTTTTCGTTTTTTCATGCAACCAATACTGAAATATCTTTCCTGCCCCGTTTACTGATAATATGCATCAAAAATCTTTTTTGCGATTGGAACTGCATACTCACTGCCTGATCCGGAATCCTCCACGATAACCGCAACTGCGATATCTTCCTTGTCCTCACGGTGGGCATAACCCACAAACCATGCATGGGAAGCCTTTGAGGACGTTGAAAACTCTGCCGTTCCTGTTTTTCCCGCGGCAGTATAACTCTGCCCCGAGAGACGTTCTCCGGTTCCATCCTCCACAACTTCTCTCATGAAGGTCTGCATTAAAGATGCATCCTCCGTTGACAAAAGTGTTCCATATTCTGTCGGTTCATATGCATCAACCACGATACCATTATAATTTTCCGTGTGATCGATCAGATAAGGGTTCATAAGCACTCCGTCATTGGCGTTTGCTGACACAACAAGCGCCATATGCATCGGTGTCACCAGCGTTTTTCCCTGCCCGATGGACGTCTCTAACACCGTAGACACATCTGCATCCGCATCCAGCGAGAAACTGCTCTTTGAGGATTCAAACCTGAGTGGAAGGCTCGTATTAAAGAGCATGCTGTCGCACAGCTCTGTAAAAGAATCCGGATTCAGAGTAAGACCTAACGATGCAAACGAAGAATTACAGGAATCGGCAAATGAGCCGATCAGATCTTCCTGTCCGTGTCGCTTGTTTTTGTAACAGTGAATGACAGAATCCCCCTCTGTGAATTTACCATTGCAGTCAAAGGAGTAATCTTCATAATCACTGTTTTCATGTACATATTCCAATGTCGTAAAAATTTTAAACACAGACCCCGGCGGATAAAGTCCCTGCGTCGCACGGTTTAGCAGCACAGAGCTCTCACTGTCTTCTGCTGTCAGTTCATCCCAGTCTTCTGCGATATTATTTGGATCGTAATCCGGTTTTGACACCATGGCAAGTATTTTCCCGGTCGATGGCTCCATCACGACAATGGCTCCATCATATTTTCCTAATGCCTCGTATGCCGTATCCTGCAGATCATAATTTAACGTTGTCACCACATTGTCACCAATGTTCTTCTCTCCCTGAAGTTCATTGACCACTTTCTCCAAAGTCATCGTGTGGGAGCGCAGCAGGTTAAAATTAGCAATCGATTCCAGTCCGGACTTTCCGTTGGTAGAGAAACCAACGACATGCGCAAACATATTGGCATACGGATAATATCTTGTCTCGGTCCCATCCGTATCTGTGATCGTTTCTGCGAGTATGCGGCCATCGGCAGAAATAATTTCGCCGCGCGTCACCTTCCTTGCAAAAAGATCCTGTCTTTTATTATAAGGACTATTGATAAAATCTTCACTTTTTACAAACTGGAAATATGCAAAATATCCCATCATGCAGACAAAAAGTACAAGAACTGCATAGGTAATGACCGTAAATTCCCGGTTGTTTTTACGAGAGTTTTTCGATGTCTGCGTTTTCGAATCCGGTTGTCTTTTTTCTGTTTTGTCTGTTTTTCCTGCTTTTAGACGCATTTATCTCTCCTTCATCCTGTCTCAAAATATACAATCCCTGAATCACTGCAAAAATGATCATAGAACTTAACAGGGAACTTCCTCCGTAACTCACAAGTGGAAGCGTCACTCCGGTAGACGGAATAAACTTTGTGACGCCTCCGATTGTCAGGAATACCTGAAATGCATAAATCGTTCCAAGTCCGAGTGCCACAAGTTTATAAAACTGATCTTTCATCTGCATCGCAATATTTAAAAACATCAGAAAGCAGCTAAAACATACCATGATCAGGCACAGTGCAAAAATACCGCCAAGTTCCTCTGAGACTGCTGAAAAAATAAAATCCTGTTTTACGACCGGTATTTTATCCGGCAGACCCTGATATAATCCCATTCCAAACCATCCGCCTGTTCCAATGGCAAACAGTGACTGCGAGATCTGGTATCCCTCCTTATCGATATATGCCAGCGGATTCTGCCATGCTCTCACCCTCACCCGGATATGGGAAAAAAGATGGTAAGCCACCACAGAAGCTGCGCTTCCGGCGGCAAGTCCGCCCGCAAAATAAAGCAGTTTTTTCGTTGCAACATAAAGCATGACCACATAAGTCACGAAAAACAACAGTGCTGCACCGAGGTCGCGGGATGCCACAAGGATCAGCACATGGATCGCAGCGATCACCGTTGTCACACACACACGTTGAAAAGAAGTATCCTGATATAACATGCCCGCCACAAAAAATACAAATAAAATTTTTACGAACTCACTCGGCTGGATCGAAATTCCTGCAATGGAGAGCGAAATTTTAGCTCCATAACTTGTATTTCCGGCGATCGTCACAACCAAAAGCGCCAGGATCCCAACGATTGCAAATAACCAGTATAATTTCCGCACAAATCCAACCCTGTTGATCAATACCGGGATGATGAGCGAAAATATCATCGACACCAGTGCTATAAAATATTGTTTTCTGGCGCTGTCAAAAGAAAGCCTTGTCAGCATGATAAACCCGATCGTCAAAAGCATGCACAGATTGTTCGTCAGAAGTCTCGACGATCTGCTGTAAAACAACTGATAACAGGTCTGTATCATCGCCAGAAGCACTGCCTGCGCCGCATAAAAGACCAGTATACTGATATCCTCCGTCACCAGATAGATCACCACAAAGGCATCAAAGTGGATCAGAAAGACCGCTGCGCACTGTCTGCTTAAAATATGTTCTCTTTGTTCCGGTTTGATTTTCTGACGAAATGCCGCAAAGCACTCGTACGTATAAAAAGCAAACATAAAAATCATGAAATATTTTGATATTTCTATGATAAGATTCGTCATGTTTTACTCTACTCCTCTTTTATAATGACCATTGGTATACTCCCCCTGATACACATCTGCAAGGTTTTTTCTTCCCTCATAAAATACAGTCTCATAAATCGCAAGGATCTGCCGCACTTCCTCCTCGCTCTCCACCGTAAAATTCAGTCTGAAGCTGGAAAAATCTGCTTTTTGCAGCTCTTTCCCATAGCCAAACAGCATCAGTGGCGTCGTATTATAAATGGTATTATAACATTCCATACAGTTATTTTTGACCGGGAAAAATTTTCCATAACGGTCTTTTAAATATGTCACTACAGATGTCGTATCACATTTTCCGGTATTGGCATGCACACACTGCGCCGATGTCATCAGCGGGAGATATCCATAAAGTACCACCTCGCTGTCTGTATTATCCCTCTTTTTCAGTTCACCACGGTTTAATTCGTAAGGCGCCGTCATACGGATCGTGCAAAATTCACGCAATATTTCCTGTGCCCTGTGATTGTAAGTATATAGCCCCTGATCCAGAATCATTGGCATCTGCGGCAGATACCTGTGTATAAACCAGACTGCATCCAGACTCTTCACCACCACTCCATCCACAGAACAGCCGTTCAGTTGTTTCAGGGATCCCAGATAAAAATCTGAGGCATTTTTCCGAAAAACAGATGGAAACACATAATATGCCTTTTTCCCAGCCGCATGAATTTTTGCAGCATCCTCTTTTACTTCTTCCCACAAGTCCTTTCTGCGGTAGCAGCCCTGATCCAGATAAATATCAGAAACCAGTTCTGACTCTAAAAGCGGCTGTAACTGACATCTCTGCTCTGCCAGAGCAGACAAATATTTCTCTGGTGTACCTGTTTTGCTCTCCTGTGCCTTTATTCCGGCACGATCCACCTGTTCCACCTCCCTGCGGAACTGTTCCACACAAAGCTTTTCCAGTCCTTCTAACGCATCTCTTCTGAGCTGGTTTAAGGATTTCATCGGAAGGAAAATGGCATCTCTCATCGCAATAGTAAGCTTCTCAAACTCAAACGGCGTGTTTCCTGTTTTCTCCATGTTCTCACGTACCTTTTCCATGGATAAAGGCTGCTTTAATGCAGGCTGTACCACATCACCGCATGCTGTATAACGAAGATCGCCCATTGTCACGTCCAGTATAGCAGACGAATCTTGGGATAATATTAAATTTCCATTGATTTTTTCTTTTATTTCACCACGGCAAAAATCTTCCCTGACTTTCTCCTGAAGCGCTTCATTTCCTTTTGCATGGTTTGGTTTCTGGAACGTAATCATATCTTTTCCATTATGTTTCTCATAATAACCCTTCGTAAAACCACTCCGGTTTCCAAAGTCATAAAGCTTTTGCATATCCTCTTTGGATACATGATAGTCTTTCGCACCATATTCGAAATATCGATCCATATATCTGCGATAGACAGACACAACACCGGCAGCATATTCTGCCTGTTTCATTCTGCCTTCAATTTTAAACGAGAAAATACCGCTCTCTGCAAGCTTTGGGATATCCTCGATCGTGCAGAGATCTTTCGGGCTTAACACAAATGGCTCACAGGCAATTTTTTTCCGCTTCGCATCGTAAACTTCATAGGGAAGCCTGCATGGCTGCGCACATCTGCCGCGGTTTCCGCTCCTGCCTCCAAGCATACTGCTGAGCAGACACTGTCCGGAATAACAGTAACACAATGCTCCATGCACAAAACTTTCGATCTCGATATCCACATGATCGGCAATATCCTTAATCTCCGCAAACGACATCTCACGCGCTGTCACGACTCTTGTTGCGCCAAGCTCTTTCATCATTTCCGCACCATAACGGTTACAGATAGTCATCTGGGTACTTGTGTGAATATCCATTTTCGGAAAATACTCACGGATAAACTGAAAAGCCCCCATATCCTGCACGATCACAGCATCTAATCCCTGCTCATAATATGGGCGCAGATAGTCATATAACTGAGCTTCTAACTCTTCTTCTTTCAACAGCGTATTTACGGTAAGATAGAGTTGTTTTCCATGAATATGCGCTTCGTCAATTGCACGGAGCAGTTCTTCCTCGGAAAAATTATTGGCATATGCCCTGGCGCCGAACTGTCCGCCACCCACGTACACAGCGTCTGCCCCTGCATTTAGTACCGCCCTGAAAATATCATACGAACCGGCCGGTGCTAATAATTCTAACTGATTTTTTTTCATCTTTTCACCTGTTTATTTTCAAACCTGAACATTGTCTATAAGGAAAAAGGGACGATAAAATCGTCCCCGTATCTATTCTTCTTTTTTTGCGTTCTTTTCTTCTCCGTGCTTCTTTGCACCAGGAACTTTTCCAAGCAGGGCATCCTCTAAAGAAGCCTCCAGTTTTGTTTTGTTTAACAGAAGTTCTTTGTTCGCAGCCTCTAATTTGGCTTTGCTCAACAGAAGTTCTTTATTCTCATCCTGCAATTCTGTCAGAGTCTTCTCATCGCTCTCGGTTTTAATCTGGTTTGAGATCAGATCATGCTTCAGATTATAAATCTCACGATCCTTCATCTCAATATCCTGTTCTAACTTCTCCACCTGTGCTTTTGCCTTAAAATAATCATCCGCAATATTCAACTGTAACAGAGTTGCCTTCATATCCGTTGGAAATCTCCGATAGTCTTCCATGGAATCAAACTCATTTATTTTATTGTTGATATAAGCCGCTACTTTCTGTAGGTATTCTTCTCCCTCATAGCCGCTTAAAGTATAAACTTTACCGCCAATGATCACTTCAGCACTGGACTTCTCAGACATAACGATCTCCTCCCGGCAGGCTTTTGCCTTTCCCAATATACGTACAAGCTATAGTATATGTTATATATTATATAAGCAAGATATTGTAAAAGCAATAACAACTTACACTATTTTTCAATTCCAAAATGCTGATAGGCAAGATCTGTTACCATTCTGCCCTTTGGTGTCCGGATCACAAAACCGTTCTGGACAAGATACGGCTCGTAGACATCTTCGATTGTTCCGGAATCCTCCCCGATGGAAGCTGCCAGTGTGTCCAGTCCCACCGGTCCGCCCTGAAACTTTTCAATAATTGTCATCAGGATGTTCCTGTCATTCTGATCAAGACCAAACTTGTCGACTTCCAAAAGATCTAACGCAAAAGAAGCAACATCTTTTGTGATCTTTCCGTCATATTTCACTTCCGCAAAATCTCTGACGCGTTTTAACAGCCGATTTGCAAGACGAGGTGTTCCTCTTGATCTTCTCGCAAGCTCGTAGGCTCCATCCTCGTCAATCTCAACACCTAACTTCTCTGCCGAATGGATAATAATGGTTTTCAATTCATCCACCGTGTAAAATTCAAGATGATGGATCACACCAAATCTGTCCCGGAGCGGTGCAGACAAAAGACCTGCCCTTGTCGTTGCCCCTACCAGTGTAAACTTCGGAAGGTCAAGACGGATGGAACGTGCGGTAGCCCCTTTTCCGATCATAATATCGATCACGTAATCCTCCATAGCCGGATAGAGCACCTCTTCCACCTGACGGTTCAGGCGATGAATCTCATCCACGAACAGAATATCCCCCTCCTGCAGATTGCTTAAGATTGCCGCCATCTCACCCGGCTTTCCAATTGCAGGTCCCGAAGTGATCTTCATGTGAGTTCCCATCTCATTTGCAATAATGCCCGCCAACGTTGTCTTGCCAAGTCCCGGAGGTCCAAAAAACAGGACATGATCTAAAGACTCTCCACGCTGTTTTGCCGCTTCGATATAAACCTTTAAATTCTTCTTGGCTTTCTGCTGTCCAATGTAATCATCTAACGTCTGCGGTCTTAGATTTTTTTCAATTTTAATATCCTCATCCTGAACCTGAGTGGAAATTACTCTCTTTTCCATGTTACCTGTCCTTTTTTACATAAAAGCCATATTTTTCAATGCAGCCTTTAAGATGTCTTCCACATCGGTATCATCTGTAATCTCAATACCGTTTAATGCTTTTAATGCCTCTGAGGAGGAATAACCCAGCGCAACCAGTGCCTCAATGGCCTCATTTTTTGCTCCTTTGGCTTTGTTTTGAACCGGGTTGTCATTCTTCGCTAACTTCTGTTCAAACGCATCCTCAAGGCTCAATTTATCTTTTAATTCCAGAATCAGACGCTGTGCCGTCTTTGCTCCGACACCCGGCGCTTTTGCGATTGCCTTTGCATCATCTCCAAGCACAGCAAACCGGAGGTCATCTGTCGTCATGACAGAGAGTATCGCAAGTGCGCCTTTCGGTCCGATTCCGCTCACTCCAAGCAGGAGTCTGAACACAAACAGATCATCTTTGGTGAGAAATCCAAATAAGATCATCGCATCCTCCCGCACATGCAGATAAGTATAAACTTTTACCTCTTCCCCCATGGACGGAAGATACTGAAAGGTCTGACCTGTCGTAAAGATCTGATACCCGATCCCGCCAGCCTCGACCACGATATAATCTTCGCCTGTCTCTTCTAATGTTCCTTTTATATATGCATACATCCTTTTTTATCCTGCTTTCACGAATCATTAAGCAAGTCTGCCAATGTAATAGAATCCTTTACATTCCTCAAGCACAACATTCTGGATCGTTCCGATCATGTCCGCCGTTCCCGGGAAATGTACCGTTGAATTATTAGTCAGTTTTCCGGTGACAAGAGATGCATCCTGTCCGTTCACTTCCTCAACTAATACCGGAAGTGTCTGACCTGTAAGTTTTCCCGCCTTCTCAGCAGAAATTGTCTGAACCTCATGCAGCAGACGGTCAAATCGTTCCTTGATCACCTCTTCCGGAATCTGGTCATCCATTGTCGCTGCCGGTGTTCCGGTTCTCTTGGAATATATAAACGTAAACGCACTGTCATAGCGGACTCTGCGCACAACATCCATCGTCTCCTCAAAATCTTCCTCGGTCTCTCCCGGGAAACCTACGATAATATCGGTTGTAAGTGCAATATCCGGCACTGCCGCCCTGATCTTATCCACCAATTCCAGATAATGTTCCTTGTCATAATGACGGTTCATGATTTTTAAAATGCGGCTACTTCCAGACTGCAATGGCAAATGAAGGTGATTGCAGATCTTTTTGGAATTCTTCATCACTTCGATCAGTTCATCCGATAAATCCTTCGGATGGGAAGTCATAAACCGGATACGCTCCAGTCCCTCGATCTTTTCAATCTCCTGCAAAAGCTGTGCAAACGTCATCGGATGTTCCAGATT
>ENA-OPNR01000380-OPNR01000380.1-human-gut-metagenome-genome-assembly--contig:-NODE-380-length-20833-cov-2.544037_pt1 | contig 20833 bp, 15 predicted proteins | sample MGYA00241543_ERZ501783 | MGnify/ENA primary metagenome ERZ501783 (study PRJEB25962, sample SAMEA2042557) | human gut metagenome | biome: human gut; feature: human-associated habitat; material: faeces... | reverse complement strand
CCGTCTTTTACAACCTCTTTTACCGTTCCTTCCACATCCGGAGGAATCATACATTTGTGAAGGATCGCATGTGTCTCCGGCACTTCCGCTATAATATCTCCGCCATGAAGGTAATCTCCTTTGGTCACGGTGATGTGGGTATCCCATAATTTGTCGCGGTCAAGCGAATCAACGCTGACGCCGCGGGTGATAAATGCACCGCCGCCCACATTTGCGATCTGCTCAAGCGGGCGTTCGATTCCGTCAAAAATATTGTTCAGGATTCCAGGTGCCAGAGTTACAGATACCGGACTTCCGGAAGCCTCTACGATTTCTCCCGGTTTCAGCCCGGAAGTCTCTTCATAGACCTGAACAGTCGTGATGTCTTTGTCCAGGGAAATGACTTCGCCAACCAGCTTTTCCTTTCCCACATAGACCATTTCCGACATCATGAATCCGGTGTCACCCTTCAGATAGATGACCGGACCGTTTATTCCATAAATAGTTGCTGTCTTATTCAATTCCTGCACCTCCTGCTGCAAAACTGAACTGATGATATTCGTAATCGACTGCAGCCTGGAAGCTGTGATCGATCAGAATATTACGGCCTCGGATTACAGCACGCATACCGCCCATAAAATCATATTCACTGATGGTGATCGTCATGCCGGTACGTTTTTCCAGTTCTGTCTGTTTCTCCTTATCAGAAGGAGAAATATAAATGGTCATCTCCTCGCCATCTGCAAAGCGTGCGGCTTCGCGGATTTTGCTGCAGAGATAGTCCAGATATTCGTCTGTTTTTGTAAAGTCAGAAAGAAGCTCCTTTACTTCATCAAACAGCCTGACTTTTAATTCATTCTGTGTTTGGCCAAGAGCACGTTTCAGTTCGGTTTCGGCTTTTGCCGCAGCTTGATTTACCTGCCTTCTGGCTCTTAAGGTCTCGGATTTGATGCGGACCTCAGACTGTGCGGTCGCTTCTTTTTTATGCTTTTCAAATAAAGATTCAAGCGCTTTTTTGTGATTGTCAATGATCGCATTTCCTTCAGAACGGGCTTCAGTCATGACCGTTTCCTGTAAATGCGCTATTTTCTCTTCAAGCGTCATTGTCTCACCTTCTATGCCTTTCTAGTTAAAGTTTCAGTCCAATCGCTTCATTGACGTATGAGGTAATGAAATCCTTTTTACGTCCTGTTCCGTGTCTGTCCGGAATTTCGATCAGAAGAGGCATCTTTCTTTTTAACTTGATCTCATCGATGAGATCCGGAAATTCTCTTCCAAAGCGTTCCGTCAGAAGAATGATACCGATCGACTTGTCGTTCATGGCAGTTTCCAGCGCATCACGCAGCTCCTGCTTTTCATGAACTACGACACCGTCCACGCCGGCAAGCCGCATTCCGGTATAAGTATCCACGTTGTCACTGATCAGATACATTTTCATGATTACAGTCTGCTGATGATCATGAAGGAGATGATAAGACCGTACAGGCATACACCTTCTGCAAGACCTACGAAGATAAGGGATTTACCAAGGACGCTGGAATCCTCGCTGATAGCTCCAAGAGCTGCGCTTGCTGCACTTGCTACGGCAATACCGCCACCGATGCAGGAAAGACCGGTAACAAGAGCTGCTGCAATGTAACCAAGACCGGTTGCAAGACCTGCGCCTGAGGCAGCGGCGTCTGCAGCATGTACCGGTACACTTCCAAAGAGCATGATCCCTGCTACAAGGAAGGTTCCAAAGTAAGAAAGAACATTGAAGGCAAGTGCACATTTATAACGTCCTTTATTTTTTTCTCCGAGCAGGTAATATCCGAATGGAATGAAAATGCTTAAAACCAGTGCGGCAATGAGAATAAGTTTAGTTGCTAAAGTCATGATAATTTCCTCCTAAAATGAAAAACTAATTTTTTGCAGTACCTGTATAAGGTTTAAATTCGCGGCCGCTGCCTTTGTAGAAACGGCTGAACATCTCGTAATAGACAAGTCTCAGGACCTGGATTCCAACGATCAGTCCTTCGAATCCACATACAAACAGGTTGCCGAGTACGATCACTACCCAGTTAATATGCCCGCTTTCGGCACCGGCAAGCATCAGTACAACCTCCATGATGGAAGCGTGGCTGACTGCGAATGCACCGATACGGATAAAGGAAAGCGTATTTGAAAAATAGCTGAGCAGGGTTTCAAATAATTCAAAGAATGCCTGGGTGACAAACATTGCTTTGCTTTGTTCCATTTTTTCGGTTTTCTTTTTGATCTTGTTCGTCAGCGGCTCTTTCAGTGCGATCAGAAGAAGCGGTACTCCGAACATCACTGCAAGAACGATTCCACCCGGCAGAGAGTGACCTGTCATGAAAAGAACGATGCAGGTAACTGCTGCCCCGTAGAATATCAGCCCTGCCACGCCGTTTGCATCAAACCAGGTTGCTTCGGTATCTTTGGCACGGATGCCGTTTATAATATGGAAGATCATAGAAATCAGGATGATTCCCATACCAAAAGCAATCGATACGATAAATACGGTATTCAGTTTTCCGATAAACGGTAAGGTGGTCATATGATTGATCGGTCGGATCCATTTGGCTTCTATAATGTCTTCAAATCCAAACACACTTCCAAACATAAATCCAAAGAAGGTGGAGAAGATTCCGGCAAGTGATACGATTCCGGCAAGGTTCATTTTCTTTGTGAAATACAGGATCGCACCGCCGATAAAGAGCAGCAGCCCCTGACCGACATCCCCGAACATGGCGCCGAAGATAAAGCTGTACATGATACCTACAAAAATGGTCGGATCCATCTCACCGCTCTTGGGAAGTCCGTACATCTTGATGAACATTTCAAATGGTTTGAAAAGCTTTGGATTCTCAAGCTTGGTAGGAGGTTCTCCAAAATACTGTTCCCGGTCCTCTTCTACTACGATATAAACCTTGTCATCTCCCTGTGCCTCTTTGATAAATGCATTTGCATCTTCTTCGGACATCCAGCCGCAGAGGATGTAGTATTCTTCCTGCTCGTCTGTCTCGGTTCGTGCCGCAAATTTCCGGATATCAAAGTTATCGGAAAAACGTTCCAGCTGAATTCTTGCACCGAGTAGTCTGGAAGCGTTCTTGCGGAACATCTCCTGACGTTTATCCTTCACTGCCTGGATTTCATCGGTCAGATTCTGGACTTCTTTATCCAGGCTCCGGTAAGCTTCCAGCGGGGTTCCGCCAAAGTCTTCCAGCAGATCGATTTTTTCAAAGTGGAGAGACCGCATGATCGAATCGACCTTTCCTGCATCAGCATCCGATACAAAATAAACGCCATAGACATAAGAGGCATCTCTGGAGCCTTCCAGAAATAATGCATCAATGTCTTCAAGAAGCGCTTTTTCCAGCCGGTGATAATAATCTACATTGATTTTTCCAAATCTTGTGCGGATGTATTTGTACTGCATGATCTCATGCAGGTCAAAATCCAGAGAAGTAAAAGGTTCCAGGACTTTCATACGTGCCTGGATATGCTCTCTCTTTTTTTTCAGTTCTTCTTTTTGCTGCTGCAGATCCATGTAGTCATGATTGATAGAACGAATCATCTCAAGGATCTCGTCTTCGCTCTGATCAAAGGATGGCTCTGCTGGCATGTCTTTCATATATCCCAGAAACTGTGTCACTTTTGCGAGTGGATCACGGTAAGGGTTCATTTCCAGAAATGGCATCAGATTATCTACTGTCTTGAGCTCCGTGAGTGCATTTTCAAGCTGCATCTCATATTTGGAAAGATACCGGTTTGTCATGCGGTCGATGTCGGCGCGTGGTCCGGTAATGCTCAGGAACTTCATCTTAACAATCATTTCGCTGTTCCTCCTATATAAGTTAATGTCTCACGTGCAGGAAGTCCGTAGCGAACACATTCGAGCACAGTTGTAAGCTTATCAAGCTCCTCCTCTTTCAGAAAAAGATAGGTATTCACGGTTGCGATGGAATAAGGGTTACTTCTTCTGTCTGCCAGGTAGAGACGGTACAGGCAGTCTTTGTAAATCGTCTCGATGGACGCTGGTGTCTGAGTATCGGTGTGACGCAGATAAGGCGTTCTGGTAACCAGCTTTAAAAATTCATCGACAGACGGTGCTTCTACAAGATCCTTCAGCTGATCTACATGAATCCGGTAGTGTATCGGGATCAGCAGTGTGGAAATATCCGGCGGAAGCATGTTGTAATATTTTTTTGCACGGTAGATCCACTGCAGGTTCAGCAGGTCGATCTTTGCTCCGGCATCTCTGGTGAAAATTTCCAGTTCCTTATGCTTCAGAATCTTTTTGCGTTTCTTCCACATGGTTGTAAAATAGTACAGATTCAGTGCCAGATCGTAATCAAAAAGGGTAGGGTTCTCCGCATTTTCCAGACGTTTTAACGGCGCATAGTATTCTGTGCCCTTTAAATTTTCCACCAGCTCACCGATATTCCCCGAAGTGATCAGTTTATCGATGGAGAGATCCGAATATTTGTCGAAGAATATTTTCTTATGATCCAGATCAAAAGGCTTCTGATAGTGGTTGAATACAATACGCAGACAATAGTTGATCAGATTCATCTCGTAGCGCTTCAGATAAAGCTCCAGGAATTTTTTCTGATCCATTCCGGAAAAACGGTACAGGCGTGTATAATCACTGTAAAGTGACTGCACAAGAAGCTTCTCAATCTCACCGCGGTGAAGACGGTTTTCGTCCATATCTGCAAGGACATTCCGATATCCGGGATGTTCTTTGAGATAAGCAGCAACTTCGGTTACTGTATGAAATGCGGCGATGTTCCGGAAATCTTCATCAGTGAGCAGTTTTGCCTGCATGGCGCGTACTTTTGTTACGATGCCACTGTATGCAAGTAAATTTCCCATATGCTATCCCTCTATGATACGTCTGACAATTTTCTCGGCATATGCCGTATGCTTCTCTTCAAAATCTTTTTTAAGTTCTTCGATCGCTGTCTGGTTCTTACGGTTCTGCCTTGCAAGAATCTCATCCATCTGACGGTTTAATCCTTTGTGGATATCGTTCAGCTCCTTTTGGGTGTGATCTTCAAGTTGTTTGTCGAACTGATTGCGTTCATTTTGAATGAGTTCTTCCAGTTCTGATTTTTCCAGTTCCGCGTGTTCCACAACAGCTTCGGCTGCGTGTTCGATTTCGGAGAGCTTTTTAACAATATGATCCATTGTCCGACTCCTTTCTTAGAAATTATTTATACATTTTTAATAATGCATACATATTCTACTACTTTAAATTAGAAAAATCTACTAAATAATAAGAGAATATCATAAGAATATTTTATACAAAACTTATAAAATATATTTTTGGGTTTTCAAATATTTCAGAATAGTATAAAATAAATAAGGTTATACATATTTTCACTAAAGGAAGAGAAAGATATATGAGGTTAAGAAATGTACCGGGAGCAGATGCTTATCTGACAGCTCATCCCCTTGTAATTAAAAATGAGACCAGATATCGCGGCACCTGGAAAGAGACTTTTCAGAATCCGGAGAATCCGATCCATATTGAGATCGGGATGGGAAAAGGACAGTTTCTTCTGACACTTGCAAAGGAGAATCCATCCATCAACTATATCGGTATCGAACGTTATTCAAGCGTACTGCTTCGGGCGCTGGAACGCTTTGACAATGACGAGGAATACAAGGATGTCAACAATATTCGTTTTATCTGTATGGATGCGACAAATCTGCCGGAGGTTTTTGCTGTCGGAGAGATTGACAAGATTTATCTGAATTTTTCAGATCCGTGGCCGAAAGCACGTCATGCAAAGCGCAGACTTACTTCCAAGCAGTTTTTTGAGCGGTATGACAAGATCCTTGCCTTTGACGGAGTCGTTGAATTTAAGACAGACAACAGAGAGCTGTTTGACTTTTCACTGGAGCAGGTGGAGTTGGCAGGCTGGGTACTTCTGGCGAAGACCTATGATCTTCACAATGATCCGACACTCAGCAGAGGGAATGTTATGACTGAGTACGAGGAGAAATTTTCCGGGCAGGGACATCCGATCCATAAACTGATCGCAATGCGCCAGTAAGACAATTGAATAAAATGCAACAGGCAGATCATAAAGGCGCTGAGTGCGTAAGATGATTCCTGGCAATATAAGAGACAGCAGATACGGAGCAATCCGCACATCGGCTGTCTTTTTGCATATATTGTAGAAAGAGGAAGTCAGGAAGGAACAGATATGCGGAAAAAGCATCATTTTCAGAATTGTATGCGGGGGTTTTGCTATAAGAATCCAAGATTTAATAAAAAGCTGATCTGTTTCAGAAATTCTTTTCAGGAAGTCTATAAAATCTTAAACCCGAAATGCGGATGCCACTAAATCCAGTCCTTTTTACATAGCCTGAGATGGCAGAAATGAGGAAAGTGTATGGGTATCGCATTGATCACGAAGGATTATGAAAATACAGTCGGAAAGCAGAGGATGCCGGTAATTGTGGAGTTTTACGCATCATGGTGTCCAAAGTGCGGAATGATGTATCCTGTTGTGGAAAGGATTGCCAGCCGGTATCAGGGAAAATGGATTTTTTATAAGATTGATATTGATATATCGAAAGAGATTGCAGAGTATATAGGCATTGAGATCGTACCGACATTTGTGGTGTACAGAGATGGAAAAATCTGTGGATATACAACCGGAGTTCTTCCAGAAGAAACTCTGGAAGAACGAATCCGGGAAATGTTAAGAAAATAATTGGTGGAATCAATTATTCGTATAATGGATATTTTGCGCAGATTGCATTGTCTTGCTATGTTAAAATTCGAATACAGCAACACCGTATGGCGGAAGATCGTAACCAAATGAATATGGTCTTCCATCACATTCCTGTTTCTTTGCTTTATATACTGCCGGGCGGGCTTTTCCGCTTCCGCCATACTGCAATTCATCACTGTTCAGTACCAGGCGGTACTGTTTGCCGCGCGGTACGCCGACACGGTACTCCGGTCGTTCGATCGGTGTGAAGTTACATACGAATAAAAGGTTCTTTTTTGCGCCCTTTGAATGACGGATGAAGCTGTAAATACTTCGTGAGCTGTCATCTGCATTGACCCACTCAAAGCCTTCCATGCAGGTATCCTGTTCATACATGGCTTTGTTGTGTGTGTAAAGATGCAGCAGGTCACGGTAGAAATTCTGGAGTGCCTGATGCTCCGGCTCTGCAAGGAGATACCAGTCAAGCTCACGCGCCTCGCTCCACTCGCGGAGCTGTCCGAAATCCTGTCCCATGAAGAGAAGTTTCTTTCCAGGATGTCCCATCATGAAAGCATAACCGACCTTCAGGTTGGCGAATTTCTCAAATCCAAGACCAGGCATCTTATTGAGCATAGAGCATTTTAGATGTACTACTTCATCATGTGATAATACAAGAATATAATTCTCGCTGTATGCATAGGTTAAGGCAAATGTCATACCGTAGTGGTCGCCTTTGCGGAAATATGGATCCAGCTTCATGTATTCGGTAAAGTCATGCATCCATCCCATGTTCCACTTCAGGCTGAATCCAAGACCATCATCTTCCGGTTTGCCTGTTACTTTTGGCCATGCGGTGGATTCTTCTGCGATCATCAGTGCGCCAGGGTTACGTCCGGTAGTAACGGAATTCAGATGCTTGAAAAATTCGATTGCTTCCAGATTCTCATTGCTGCCGTATTGGTTGGCGATCCACTGGCCGTCTTCTTTACCGTAATCAAGATACAGCATGGAAGCAACAGCATCTACGCGGAGACCATCGATGTGATAATGTTCGATCCAGAACAGTGCGTTGGCGATCAGGAAGTTCTTAACTTCTGCTTTACCATAATCGAAGATCTTGGTTCCCCAGTCCGGATGTTCCCCCTTCTTAGGATCTGCATATTCAAAGGTAGCTGTGCCGTCAAAGTCAGCGAGTCCGTGTGCATCGCGTGGAAAATGTGCCGGTACCCAGTCAAGGATTACGCCAATCTTATTCTTATGGAAATAATTGATCATATATGCGAAATCTTCCGGCGTACCATAACGGGAGGTCGGAGCATAATATCCGGTCACCTGATATCCCCAGGAGCCGTCAAATGGGTATTCTGAAATTCCCATCAGTTCGATATGAGTATACCCCATCTTTTTTATGTAGTCTGTAGCTGCATGCGCAAATTCACGGTAGCTGTAGAACCCATCATCTTCACGTCCCGGATGGCGCATCCAGGAACCGATATGTGCTTCATAAATGGAAATCGGTGAGGAATGGAAATCCCATTCTGCCCGGTGCTTCATCCAGACACTGTCACTCCATTTTAAATGGGAGATATCAGCAATCCTTGAGGCAGTTCCCGGTCTCAACTCTGCACTGTTCGCAAATGGATCAGCTTTGTAAAGCTTATCTCCGGTCTGTGTCTCGATACAGTACTTGTAAAGCTGTCCGAGCTGTGCTTCCGGAACAAATGCGGTATAGATTCCAAGTGGTTCCTGACGCTTCATAACGTTTGCATCTTCACTCCAGCCGTTGAATTCACCGACTACGGCAACTGATCTGGCGTGTGGAGCCCATACTGCGAAATATACGCCGGTTTTTTTCCCATCTTTTACAAAATGTGCACCCATTTTTTTATAGATTTCATAATGGGTTCCCTGTCCGAATAAATATTGATCTAATTCGCCGATTCTATAATCAGCGGGTTTATCTGTTGTTACAGTTTTTACAGACTTTTTAGCTGTAGACTTTTTAGCAGCAGTTTTAGCAGCTGCCGGTTTTTTTACAGTAGATTTTTTTACGGCCGTCTTGCGGGTCGTGTTGGTCTGTTGTGCTGTTGTTTTTTTTACTGCCATCCCATTCACCTTCTATCAAAGATATTTAGGAATATTATACTAGAAATAGCGATAAAAAGAAAGAGTTTTGGACAACTTATACATTTCTTATGTAAGATGTCTAAAACTCTTTCTTTATAGTTATCGGTTTTGTCTGCATATATAAAAGAACGCGCCGGAAGCGCGTTCTTTGTAGAAATCTTATGCTTTAAAATCTTCTTCTTTCAGGATGATGTGGTCTGAATTATCAGTGCTTCTTCCAAATACCCGTTTCACAAGATGTTTTACATTTGCTTTCTGGGAATGTGAAATTGCTTCATCCATGATCTCTTTTACTTCTGCAACAGTAACCGCATGATCTTCTCTCTGCATCATATCAATCCGGCTGTATAATGCAAGGATTCCCATTTCATCGATACGGTATCCGTTTTCCTTAGCATAGGTCTGACCGAATGTAACTAGTTCATCATTGATGAATACCGGAAGCTCCAGTCTGGAAGTAAATTTACGTTTGAATTCGCGATGGGATGCGAACATTCTTTCCAGCGGTTTCTTCTGGTCTTCCAGAAGGAAGAGAAGTTCGCCGGTCTGTTCATCCATCATGTCATTCAGTTCACGGATGGTTCTGTCATTCATCTTGGAAGCTTTTTCGATGATCAGTGCGCCACCGTTCAGCTTATCGATGATACTTCCGATGTCCTTTTTGTTCAGAGAATCACCGGTTACGATTGCAACTTTACCCTGTTTGAGTCTGCGCTGTTTCTGGATTGCTTTTACAATATCAACTGCGAGGACTGTTTTTCCGCTTCCCTTGCGGCCAAGGATCAGGATGTTGCCTGTGCGGGAAGTTCCATAACGGTTACGGCAACGTTTGTCGTTATCAAGGATTTCTACAAGCTGTTCACTGACACCACGGATCGGTACAAAGTAAGAGAACAGCTGCTTCTGCTCTTCAGTAAGTCCAAGCTTCAGTCCGATCTCACTTGTTGCACTCAGATCGTAACGACCCTGTACAACGAATCCGGTATCGAATTTACCCATGCGTTCGGTGATTTCATCTTCTGACGGTTCTTCGATTTCAAGAACTTTGTCAATATCAGGAGTTGGCGCTGATTTTGAAGTTTCTTTCTCTGGCTCAGGAGCCGGTTTCTCGTCAAATTCAAGATCAAGATAATCATCACTGCTATCTAATTCTTCTTCATCTTCAAAGGAATCAAGGTCTGCAAAATCACCATCATCTTCGTCAGAATCATGATCATTGATATCGAGAGTAGATTCTTTTTCAAAATCAAAATCCTCTTTATGATCTTCATCTAATTCATCATCGATCTGGTAGTCATCTTCGTCTTCATCCTCGTATTCTTCCTCATCGTCATACTCGGAATCATCTTCATCCTCGTATTCCTCGTCATCGTCATACTCGGAATCATCTTCATCCTCGTATTCCTCGTCGTCGTCATACTCGGAATCGTCCTCATCCTCGTATTCCTCGTCGTCGTCATACTCGGAATCGTCTTCATCCTCGTATTCAGCTTCTTCATCGTAAACCGCATCCGATTCATCATCTTCTTCGGAGTCAACGATTTCTTCAAAATCATTTTCTTCCGGATCTTCCTCGTCAGTGTCTGAAGCTTCTTTGGATGAATCTTCCGGGCTTTCAGTCGCTTCATCCTCTTCATCATCAACGAAATCTTCAGCATCTTCATCGGTGATTTCAGGCTCTTCACCATTTTCAAGCTGTTCCATCAGTTTGCGGATATCATCAGAAAGGATTGGTTTTGTAGCTCCAAGAACTTCCTCTTCTTCTTCTTTCTTCTTTTCGCGCAGGGCTTTTTCTTTCTCAGCTTCCTCCTGGCTCTTTTCAAGAATCTTTGCATTTTCACGCTGAGTTGCTTCCCAGTTGGCAAGAATTTCTTCAATCTTCATCTTACCGGTCATCTGTGAATCGTCTGAAGCAGATTCAGGAGCAACTGCACCACTTGCAACGGCAACACCGGCTTTCAGAGCATCTGAAAGGGAAGCACCGGAAATAGTTGTGGAAATATCGGAAGTGCTTCGAATCCGGGTTTTTGGCTGTGACTCAGCTTCTGGTTCGGAAGCATGTGTCCGGGCCATTGGCTCTGGAAGATCCGGAAGATCAATACTGTCTGTGACATGTACATCTTTGCGGACCTTGTCTGCAATTCGTGGATTCGGTGCCGGACGTTCTTTGGATTTTCGGAAGGAAGGTTTTCTCTTGGAAGAATCCTTACGGCCGATACCATCATTTCGATGATCGTATTTTTCCTGCTGAAGTGGAGTCAGCGGTTTGTATTTCATTTTAAGTTCCATTGCCTGGTATACATAAGTACCTTCGCTGAACCAGAGAATCAGATCATCACATTCATCAAGACATTCGGAAGTCATACCAGCTTCAGCGTATAATCTGGCAAGTTCATATGCCCATTTTTCAACGTATTCAGAATGCTTGAAATCTTCAAGAGCTTCAATCTGTTCTTTGACTGGCGCTTTCTGTGCTTTTAAGATCTTATACCGGAGAATGTACTGGTTTGGATCTTTCGGAGCAAGCTTGACAAATTCTTCGTAGCAATCAGCTGCTTCATCGAAATGTCCCAGCTTCAGAGAAATAATTCCCAGGCGGTATACAACCTTTCTGCTGGAAGGTGCTTTATCATACGCAATAAATAAGGTATCACGTGCTTTACCAAGTTCCCCCGCATTTTCATAGATTTCGCTTACGGTAGAGAGCATGGCGGTATTTTTTACTTTACGCCAGTCGATCGTATCTGCAATCGACATCGCTTTCTGGTAAGACTTCTGTTCGGCATACGCAAGCATCTGCTCTGTCTTTGCGCGATATTCATATTTATCCAACGTTTCTCACCTCATATGATTATTATTAATTATTTTACTTTTCCTCAGTAAGTCTGACTTTTGTACCAGAAACGGAAAACAAAAGTCTTATAATTTTACTTACTAAGTGTATCATAGAGCGTTGTCAATGTCAAAAATTACGGCTGATATTTTTCAGAAATGTTAAAAAAATATTACAAAAAATTCACAAATTGGGAGCTGGTAACAGAAAAAAAGGAGACAGCCATCTTTTGAATGGCTGTCTCGGAATATTCAATTGTAATTTTTATTTTTATATCGGAGGAATTAAGTAATTCTTATTCCTGTAAGTTCTTTGAGCATTTCATATGATATTCAGATTTTATAAAATTTATAAAAATGAAATCATATGAATCGATTTTGATCAATTCTGATCGTTCGTTATTTTATATAATCAGGTAATCCAATTTTGGTATTTATCAGCTTTCTCGTCACTGTTAAATTTACTTATCAATGAATGTTTCTTTACACATTTTCTGATCTTGAATTACTGTGGTATTTACTTCAATATGTCAACAAATGCTGAATCTTTTTATATCTTATAATCGCTTCCGGTTTATCTACTACTCCGACCTTTTTTATCATTAACTTTTCTCTTACCGGATTATAATCTATGGTTAAGGCTCATCTCACAGGAATTTACATTTGCCATACCATTAACATATTGAGTTTTAGATGATGAAATATCCAACGGTCAAAGCCTCCTTCCTTTCGTTCTCGTTCCAAAATTTTATCCGGATATTCTTTTTCTCTTATACTTTTTTCTGTTCAGAAGTCAGATATCAATTTTCTCTTATTATTATAAATTATCAATTTTAAAAATTGTTCTCTACACACTCCACTTACAAAACGCTCATAACTAAAATGTGTAGTTGCTTTTTTAAAACTTTCTAACCTTCAAATAACAATTATTCTTGTTACCCTTTTCTGATCTGGTTCTTCATCTTATACTCTTGGCGAGTATATATGAAACTATGTAACAGATTAAAAAAATATCTTTTTGAAATTCCCTTTCTCGTCAGGAACTTCTTTTCTTTTGGATTGACTTAATAATAACACCCAAATACTTATTTGTCAATATAATTTTAAAATAATTTTAATAAAATTAGAAAGAACTGAAATTGTAATATATATATCAGAAAATTCAAACAATTATAAATACGATTAGAAATAGTTATAGCCATTTGCAATATATTCGGGGTTTTGCTATTGTTTCCGCCCATAAATGCATGATACACTAAAAAATAGATGAAAAATACAGGCTATGGCATTGGGATAAAGAAAGGAGACCTACAGATATGGGAGGATTTTTTGGCGTTGCATCAAAAGAAGCATGTAATCTGGATCTTTTTTATGGAACAGATTATCATTCGCATCTTGGAACCCGCCGCGGAGGTATGGCTACTTACGGAAGTGATGGCTGGAAGAGAGCGATTCATAATATTGAAAATTCGCCGTTCCGTACAAAATTTGAAAAAGATGTTGATACAATGAAGGGAAATATTGGAATTGGATGTATTTCAGATTATGATCCACAGCCAATTCTGATCCAGTCGCATCTGGGGTGCTTTGGAATTACGACAGTAGGTAAGATCAATAATGCGGATCAGCTGATCCGGAATCTTTATGAAAATGGACATACACATTTTCAGTCTATGACCAATGGACAGATCAATTCTACAGAGCTGGTTGCGGCATTGATCTGTAAAAAGGATTCGTTTGTTGAGGGAATCCGTTATGTGCAGTCAGTAGTTGAAGGCTCGATGACACTTCTGCTTCTGACAGAGAATGGAATTTATGCAGCCAGAGACCTTCTCGGACGTACACCGGTTGTGATCGGAAAGAAAGAGAATGCATACTGCGTTTCCTTTGAAAGCTTTGCATATATCAACCTTGGATACACAGATTACAAAGAGCTGGGACCTGGAGAAATCGTCTACGTGACACCGGAATCTGTGGAGACTGTAAGTCCTGCATGTGAAAAGATGAGAATCTGTTCGTTCCTGTGGGTATACTATGGATATCCTACTTCTTCTTATGAAGGGGTTGGTGTAGAAGAAATGCGTTACAACTGTGGAAAGCTTTTAGCACAGAGAGATGACCATTCGATCGATGTGGATATTGTTGCAGGAGTTCCGGATTCGGGTATTGCTCATGCGATAGGTTATGCAAATGAATCAGGTATTCCGTATGCAAGACCATTTATCAAATATACTCCGACCTGGCCAAGATCCTTCATGCCGACAACACAGAGTCAGCGTAATCTGATCGCCAGAATGAAACTGATCCCGGTACATAGTCTGATCGAAGACAGGAGCCTGCTGCTGATCGATGATTCTATCGTGCGTGGCACACAGCTCCGTGAGACGACAGAGTTCCTGTATCAGAGTGGCGCAAAAGAAGTGCATGTCCGCCCGGCATGTCCACCGCTTTTGTACGGATGCAAATATTTGAACTTCTCCCGTTCCAAATCAGACCTGGATCTGATCACAAGAAGGATCATCCGTGAGTGGGAAGGCGACAATGATGTCAATGTACTGGGTGAATATGCGGATCCGAACAGTGACCGGTATGCAGCAATGCTGGAGGAAATCCGCAAGAGACAGAATTTCACTTCACTTCGTTATCACAGACTGGATGATCTGATCAAATCAATCGGGATTGATGCATGCCAGGTATGTACCTACTGCTTTAACGGTGTGGAATAACAGGTAAATGAAAATATAAAACAGGTGTCCACGTAAGTATATCTTAGTGATATATCCCCGTGGGCACCTGTTTTTGTATATACGATTTTGGTGTATACAATGATGTGGAATGGTGTACAAAGTATGCGGAGCGGCAGCTCCTTCTGCAAAGCTGCACTATAGCAGCAGATCATCTATCTTCACATAGTCTCCCATCCGGTATGCTTCAATTGCATTTCCATTGATCACATAGAACTTTTCGTTTGCATACACACCGCGGGTTCCAAGATAAGAATTACCGTTGACTTCCTCCTGCATCTGTACCTGGAAGCCCTGATCTTTATCGTAAGAAAGGATCACATACTGGTCGGCAGATCCGAAAAGCGGAAAGCCGATCAGATTTTTTTCCGGATCAACCAGTGCTGCACGGTAGTCAGAAAAGACATCCGAGTAATAGTACTGATCCAGTGTGTACTTGCTGACTTCCTTCACATCCGAAGGATCACTGATATCAAACATAGAGACCTTTACCCCGTTTGTAATGCCATTTTCATCGGTATCCATACCGATTCCAAGAAGCAGGTTATCACTGTAAAAATGCAGGTATTCCGAAAAGCCGGGAATTTTCAGCTTGCCAAGGATCTTCGGATTCTCCGGATCGGAAAAGTCTACGGAGAATAAAGGATCTGTCTGTTCATAAGTTACAAAGTAACCGGTATCGCCCAAAAATCTTGCGGAATAGACCTGTTCATTTTTGGCAAGATCCTCGATCTTACCGATTGTTTTCAAATCTGCATCCAGCACATAGACTGAATTGGACTGTGAAGAGCTTCCGACATTATGCGTAACCGTTGTCACCAGCCGCAACGTATTGTCATACTCATCAATGCTGAAGGAATCGTTCAGATATCCTTTTACTTTGCCCTGGGCAGAGCCGGAAAGTTTTCCTTTATTGTAAGACAGCTTGCGGAGGATCGTCTGATTCTTTGCCGCAAGATTATCTGCGAGGATACTGCTGTTCGCATACTCGTAAATATAAATGTTGTTCTCACTCACATAGACTTCGCCATTCTCAGACATGACTGCTTTCTGGTCTGCTGCCTTATCCGGACTGGAAGCGGAAACGGAGCTGACAACAAGGTACTGGTCTGCTGCATGGTTCGTCGGGAGATAGATATCCGACTGCTTCAGAAGATTGTCACCAACAAGCGGAACATAGGAAGGATAATCTTTTTTGGTGATCGTATCGTAAATATAATAGTCGCTGAATACATACAGATATCCGTCTTTAAAACGTGAAGTGCGGTAGTAACCACTCTGATCCACGGTTCCGATGGATTTCGGATTGTTGATATCTGCCAGATCATAAGTCTGGATACGGGTACAGCTGCCGCGGTACAAGGTTTTACTGTCAGAATCAACCTGCGTGTTCTGCATGTTGCCAAGGACAAAAAGCTTCTGGTCACTCAGGTAAAATTCGGATGCCTGAAAATTCTCATTCAGCGAAATACCGGAAACAACCTTCATCTGATCAGACCGGATATCTACAATGGAAATTTCCTGTGAGTTTGCTTTCAGTGTATAAAGATAACTTCCATCCGTTTTTACAATGTCTGCTTCACCGACGCCCTCTGTGCGGACGTTGGTATCGGAAAATGAAGTATCCACAGCACGTGCAGAGGCTGTTGAAGAATCCGAAGAGGAGCTGGAACTATCGGTACGTGCACCACTGTCGGCTGTTTCAGTTGAATACATAACAATTCCGTTGTCGGTTGAACCGGTAACAGATGAAGAATCCAACTCATCCTGATAAGATTGCAGGTATGTGTAGACTTCATCATAATCGGTTGCCGTCTCTAAAGTATCGGAAGAGGCAAGCTTACCGGAGGATGTATCGATTGAAGAACTGCCTTTTGTGGAAGAAGTGGCTGAGTCTGAAGAAAGATTCTGCTGGCGGATGTGGGCGCCAATGCCGACAACCAGTACCAGTGCGGCAGCGATAAGTCCTCCGCGCATCCGGTAGCCGCGGGAAAATCCATGCTTTTTCGGGATATGTCCGGAAGCCTGAGTGCTGTTATGCTCTTTCAGCATTTTCATAATCTGATCCGGTGCAAGGCTTTCCGGAACAGGAGTTTTTTCCGTAGATTGTTTTATTTTATCCAGTATTTCTTTTTCGTGATCTGTCATATGAAACACCTCCTATTACTCTTTTATCCTACTCTTTCAGAAGCCAGCTCATCTTTTCGAGGGCACGCTTTCTGCGGGAGCGGACTGTATTCGGGTTCAGCCTTAGCATTTTTCCAATCTCTTTACTGTTGTAACCGCCATAGACGGATAAGCCGATGATCAGCTGATCGTCTTCATCGAGAATAAGAAAAGCACGTTCCACATCTGTGCGGAGTCCGTCACAGTATGTGGCAGAAGCATGATCTTCTTTCAGCTCGGTCTCGGTCCGTTCACGGCTCTTTAACTTCCGGCGGCACACATTTGCCAGAATCTGAAAGATCCAGGAACGGAATGCTTCTTCTTTGCGTAATTTATGTATGTTCTCATAGGCGGAAAGAACGGCTTCACTGACGGCGTCTTCTGCATCCTGCGGATGATGCATCATGCAGAGTGCAAAACGATACAGATCCTGATAAACCGTCTTATATAATTCTTTAAATGCAATTGCATCGATCATAAGGTCCCTCCTCTCATAACAGGTTCTTTGTATATAAGAGTATAAAAAAGTCGGAAGTGTTGCAAAAAGGGACAGAAAAATTTCCGTCCCTTTTAAATCATATCATTGTCTGAGAAAAATTAACCTCTGTAATAATTGATCAGACATCCTTTGAGGATGATCTCACGTTCTGCATCCGTCAGATCACCGAGCTTCAGATCGATCTCCTTCAGATCATCGCCTACGACATAAGCCTTGATCGTGGAAGCTTTATCTTCTACTGCTTTGCGGATATCCGGCACGAAGAGATAGTCACCGTTCCTGAAAGAAAGCTTTGTGTGTTCCTCTTCGGTAATAAACGGAAGCATGCCCCAGTTGATCAGGTTCGAGCGGTAACGTTTGGTTGCGTACTCATTCGCGATATTCGCCCAGCCGCCGAGAACCTTCTGGCAGGAAGCAGCCTGCTCACGGGCAGAACCATCACCAGGTTTGACCGCGAAAATGGTACTTCCGACACCGATATTTCCTTTGCCGACTTCCGGATAAGACTTCTGGATTGCTGCCATCACCGGTTTTAATTCATCCAGTACATCCAGTGGACAAGTACCTGCTTCAATCGCTTTCTGGGCTTTCTGGACCTCTTTCGCGCGTCCTACATAGGCAGGATCCTTTCTGGAAAGTGCAAATTCAGCAAGTCCAAGCGGGTTGGAACGATAAGAAGAAGTCTCGCCGGACGGGATCAGTTCGTCTGTCGTTGTAACCGGATCGTGGATCTCAGATACGACCTTCAGGATCAGATTCTCAGGAAGAGCGCTCATTGCCGGCCAGTCTTTGATGTTCGGTCCGAATTTGATCTCAACCGAAGGATCAGCAACGCCGTGGCTGTCAAATACACGGTTGGCGTAAATTCTGGAATCAAAGTGGTAGGTCGGGTTCTTGTATTCAATATCAAAATCTGTTGCCGGAGTAAGGAAACCTTTGTTCGCAGCAGTTGCGGCAATGGAACGTGCATCCATAAGGGCAACAGATGCGATCTGTCCACTCTGCAGCTTGCTTCCTTCACGGTTCGGGAAGTTACGGGTAGAGTGACGGATGGAAAATGCATTGTTTGCCGGAGTGTCCCCTGCACCGAAGCACGGTCCGCAGAAGGCAGTCTTCACGATCGTACCGGCTTCCATCAGGTCAGCAACCGCACCATTTTTCACAAGCTCCATGTAGATCGGTGTACTTGCCGGGTAAACACTGAAGGTAAATTCATCTGATCCGATGTATTTGCCACGGATGATGTCTGCGGCAGCACAGATATTTTCAAAACCGCCACCGGCACAGCCTGCGATGATACCCTGATCGACATAAAGCTTACCATTTACGATCTTGTCCTGAAGAGAGTAATCCACAGCACCGTCCAGGCTTACCAGCGCGCGCTGCTCTACATCGTGGAGAACATCTGCAAGGTTGGCATTGACATCCTCGATGGTGTAGACATTGGACGGATGGAACGGCATGGCGATCATAGGCTTGATCTCACTCAAGTTCACGTATACAAGACCGTCATAGTAAGCGACTGCGCCAGGATTTAGTTCCCTGAAGTCATCACTTCTTCCGTGGATATCGTAGAACTCTTTGATCTTGTCATCGGTTCTCCAGATAGAAGAAAGGCAGGTTGTCTCTGTCGTCATAACATCGATTCCGATACGGAAGTCTGCACTTAATTTGCCAACGCCAGGTCCGACAAATTCCATGATCTTGTTATTGACATAGCCATTGCCGAAGGTTGCGCCGATGATCGCAAGGGCAACGTCCTGCGGTCCGACACCTTTCACCGGTTCGCCGTCCAGATAGATTCCGACAACGCCCGGCATCTTGATATCATAAGTCTTATTCAGAAGCTGTTTTACAAGTTCCGGTCCGCCCTCTCCCATTGCCATGGTACCGAGTGCACCATAACGGGTGTGGCTGTCAGAACCAAGGATCATCTTGCCGCCGCCTGCGAGCATTTCACGGGCAAACTGGTGGATAACGGCCTGATGAGGCGGAACATAGACACCGCCGTACTTCTTCGCACAGGTCAGTCCAAACATGTGGTCATCTTCATTGATCGTACCGCCGACTGCACACAGAGAGTTATGGCAGTTGGTCAGAACATAAGGGATCGGGAATTTTTCCAGTCCGGATGCTCTTGCAGTCTGGATGATTCCGACAAAGGTAATGTCGTGCGAAGTCAGCTTGTCAAATTTGATCTGAAGCTGCTGCATATTACCGGAAGTATTATGCGCACTTAAGATCCCATAAGCCATTGTCTCTTTTGCAGCAGCTTCTTTTGTTGTCTCAATACCTGTCTTGCTTTTTACGGCAGTAAGTGCATCGGGTGCATCTGCAATTACCTCAGTACCGTGTAAAAGATAGGCACCGCCTTTGTATAATTTCACCATATCATGTCCTCCTATTTTCTGTTTTCTATGAATTTCATGTGGTCTGCGACCATCAGAGCAATCTTAAATGTCAGGGCGTCCTCAAAGACTCTGACATCCAGCCCGGTCTGCTTCTGGATCTTCTCCAGCCGGTAGACGAGCGTATTCCGGTGGACGAAAAGCTGTCTTGCTGTCTCCGAAATATTCAGGCTGTTTTCAAAAAATTTATCAACTGTGGATAAGGTTTCTTCGTCAAACTGATCAACGGTATTTCCGGCAAATACTTCTTCCAGGAACATCTCGCATAAGGAAACGGGAAGCTGGTGGATCAGCCGTCCGATACCGAGTTCGCGGTAGGATAAAATATTGCGTTCCGGATAGAAGATACGTCCCACATCCAGAGCCATGCCAGCTTCTTTGTAAGACTGTGAGACCTCTTTGAGTTCGGGAATGATGGTTCCGAAGGAAAGCCGGACATTGACCATAGCTTCGGTGTTGATCGCATTCACCAGCATATCAGCAGTCGAACGGATCGTATCATAATCATCCGTACTGTCAAGGGACTTGATCAGAATAATATGTCCCTCATCTACGGCAGTAACAAAATCACCGGTTCCCGAGGAATAAATCCCACGGATCATATCCAGGACGATCGTATCATCCGGATTCTTCGGTTCGATCAGATAGACGACTCTGCGCTGCTCAACTGTAATACCAAGCTTTTTCGCCTGATTGTAGATATCTACGAGAAGCAGGTTATCCAGGAGCAGGTTCTGGATAAAACGGTTACGGTCAAGACGTTCGCTTCCGGATCTTAAAAGGCTCTCCAGCTGGCAGACACTTAAGCGTCCGCTGGTATGCACATCAATCTCATTATTGTGCTCGATTACGAAAATATAAGTCAGTTCATCATCATCATAAACTGGAAACAGACCATAGCATTCATCCAGGTGCTCCTCCGATACGCCGGTAACCTCCAGCTCTTTTAAAAATGAGCAGACAGCTTTTTTTACTGCAGGCTTCTCCTTACCTACAGCTGCAAGCATCACTCCGTCTGTGTTCCAGATGGAACAGTTACACTCGATGATATCCCCTATTTCATTGATTGTTCTCTGTAAAATCTGGTTGGATAACAATCCATTCACCTCTCCATTCTTTTCAATATATGACAAATGGGAGAATTGTGAAATTCCCCCATCTTCTTCTGACAATACAATCTGATATTATTTTAGCAAATGTTTTACACTTTAGCAAGTTAAAATGAAAAACGTTCTTTCTTATTCGTCTTCGTCATCGCGTCTGTCAAGCATGGCAGCAACGATTTCAAGAATCACAGCAAGACCGATCATAGATGCAGCGGCAATCTTGCCGGATGTACTACACTGA
>ENA-OPNR01000364-OPNR01000364.1-human-gut-metagenome-genome-assembly--contig:-NODE-364-length-21291-cov-2.779007_pt1 | contig 21291 bp, 18 predicted proteins | sample MGYA00241543_ERZ501783 | MGnify/ENA primary metagenome ERZ501783 (study PRJEB25962, sample SAMEA2042557) | human gut metagenome | biome: human gut; feature: human-associated habitat; material: faeces... | reverse complement strand
TGTGGCTGTAAAGTATAGATCACAGTTTCACTTCCGTCTACGATCTCATCCCCCTCCTGCATAATATCTGCTTTGTACTGCTCGATAGCGGCGTCTGCATCTTCCTCAGAGGCAAAATTGATAGAATAATTCGTACTCTTAAAGTTCGGATTATCCTTATTCTTATAATAAGAAAGCATAGTCTGCTCACTGTAGTTCTTTACAGATCCATCGGTCGAACGGATGGAAACGCGGTAGGAGAAAGAAACTTTGGGACTTGATGTATAATTGTCCTGATTGTTTACTTCCTCATCGGCAATATTCTGAATATCCATATCCTGTGTAGAGTAAATGGTAAGACCGCTCTGGTAGAGTGTCTTGTATGCCTGTGTCTCAGTATAACCCTTCTGCTCCACAAGATCGCGGATGACCTGATCGGTCAGCTCATCAATAAAATAGGAATTGATGCCATTGTCCTGCAATTCTACGTTGACTAACTGGATCCTGTCGTAAACGTTATCTGCCACAGCTTCGTCATACTCACTCTGGCTGATAAATTCCTGATCCAGCATATTGTTTAATACTTTCATGCGGCGCTCCGCATTTTTCTCCGGGTTGGAGATCGGATTAAACTTGGACGGATTCTGTGTGATGGCTGCTAAAACGGCACATTCAGAGAGCGTCAGTTCTGAGACATCTTTTCCAAAATATCGCTCCGAAGCCACTGCCACACCAAGTGTATTCTGACCAAGGTTGATGGCGTTCAGATAATTTTCCATGATCCAGTTTTTGCTGACTTTTTTCTCAAGTTGTACGGCAAGATACTGTTCCTGGATCTTGCGCTCCAGTTTGTCGATGAAGGATGTCTCACTCGTCCACTCGGTAAACACAGTGTTCTTCAAAAGCTGCTGTGTGATCGTACTGGCACCCTGGGAAAAATTACCGCCGGAAGCGATGCCGGTAACGCCGGCACGGATGATACCGGTAAGGTCGATACCATTGTGCTCGTAAAAACGGGAATCTTCGAGTGCAACAAAGGCATGCTGCAGATTGATCGGTATCTCATCGATTGTTACATTTTTACGGTTTGAACCGGAAGCTACCAGAGTGGCAATCTCATTGCCCTGATTATCTAACACGGTTGTAAGATATCCGGTAGGTGTTGCGTCGATGTCATCGATGGATGGCGCAGAATCCAGAATGCCCTTATAGACGCCAAATCCAAGGCTTCCACCTATAATTGCAACTGCAAAACAGCATACGAGCAATACCTTGCAAAAAATAACACGCATTTTTTTGCCGTACATAATGCCTTTGGAAGTCAGTTCGGCCTGGCGTTTCTTCGAACCTTTCTTTCCATAATTCATATAATAAGTCTCCTTTTTGATCAAATGTCTAAAAAACCACCGTCTATGTATTATATCAAATAAATGTGTCATAATAAAGAAAAAAGTGAAAATATTGATTCCGTTGCGTATTGCATTTTATATTTATTTCATGATAGTATTTTGATACAGAAAATAGCAAAGTATACATTATTATAGAAGAATCGTAATGATAAAGTACTGAATCACTACGAAGAAACAGATCAGGAGCCATAAGAGATGAAAACAGTATATGCCGGTGGCGAGGGCGAAATTGTTGAGAAGAAATCCCGGTTTATTGCAACGGTGCGTCCGGTAAGCAGCGAAGAGGAAGCGGTTGCTTTTATTAATGAAATGAAAAAGAAATACTGGGATGCCAGACATAATTGTTCTGCATTTGTGATCGGGGACAGACAGGAGATCAGCCGTTGCTCGGATGACGGAGAACCGGCACAGACAGCAGGAAGACCAATGCTGGACGTATTATTAAAGGAAGAGATACATAATGTGTGCGTTGTAGTGACCCGTTATTTTGGCGGGACACTTCTGGGAACAGGCGGTCTTGTCCGTGCCTACCAGAAAGCGACGCAGACCGGATTGGAAAATAGTGTGATCATTGATAAACAGATTGGAAGAAAACTGACGATCGGAACGGATTACAATGGACTTGGGAAATTACAGTATCTGATCGCAAAAGATGAACTGACAATGATCGATACCGTTTATACAGAAAAAGTAGAACTGATCCTCATGGTTCCAAAGGAAAAAGAGCAGTCTTTTGAAAAAGAAGTGATCGAAGCAACCAGCGGAAATGCTGATATTTCCTGGGGTGACGAAGTATTATATGCAATGGTTGAAAAAAATCTAAAAATCTTTGAAAAAAATGCTTGACATTTTTATTAAGGGTGTATATAATAGCTATTGTTGACGGCGCAAAAGTCGAAAACAACAATACATAGGGCTATCGCCAAACGGTAAGGCAACGGACTCTGACTCCGTCATTTCAAGGTTCGAATCCTTGTAGCCCTGCTAGAAAGCACCACGGAAGTGGTGCTATTTTTGTGTAACAGGAAACTTTGTTCCATCATGGGAAATTGACATTTTCCAATCATGCAAAAACTTCCGGGTGGCAGCACAGTGCGTTGGAGAAGATAATTTCTTATTTTGATCAGGAGAACAGGATATGTATGATTTTAAAAGCAGGGTAAGATATAGTGAAGTGAACAGTGAAAGACAGCTTACGCTGCCGGCACTGATCGATTATCTGCAGAATTGCTGCACATTTCAGTCAGAAGATATGAATATCGGTGTGGAGTATTTAGAACAGCATCATGCTGCGTGGGTGTTATCGTCCTGGGAGATCGTCATGAACCGCTATCCAAAGCTTGCGGAGCATATTACGGTGAGCACCTGGCCATATAGCTTCAAGGGATTTTACGGTTATCGTAACTTTACAATAAAGGATGAAGCGGGAGAGATCTGTGCATTTGCCAATTCCGTCTGGGTTTACATGGATACTGCCACGATGCGTCCGGTGCGGATCGCAAAAGAAGTGCAGGATGCTTATATCCCGGTGATGGATGAGGCGATACAATATGAATGGGCAGATCGTAAGATCAGGATAGAGGGCACTCCGGTGGAGAAAGAGCCGGTTTTAGTACAGCGTTTTCATATTGACACCAATCATCATATGAATAATGGAAAATATATTCTTGTGGCAGAGGAATATCTGCCGGAGAATTTTAAGACAGAGAGTATCCGGGTGGAATACAAAAAGGCTGCAGTCATCGGGAACATGTTATACCCGGAGGTTTATGAGCAGCAGAACGGAGTAACCATTGTGTTGGCAGATGAGCAGAAAGTGCCATATGCCATTATGCAGTTTAGAGGAAAATAAAATGTTAAAATTAGGACAGTATCAGAAACTTACAATTGTAAAGAAAGTGGAGTTTGGAGTTTATCTCGCGGAAGAGCAGGATATGGAGAAACGTGTGCTTCTTCCGGCAAAACAGGTTCCGGAGAATGCAAAGACCGGGGATGAACTTGAAGTGTTTTTGTACAAGGATTCCAAAGACCGGATGATCGCAACGACAAATCAGCCAAAGATCACTCTTGGAGGGCTTGCTGTTTTGCGTGTGGCACAGGTTGGAAAAATCGGTGCATTCCTTGACTGGGGACTCGAAAAAGATCTGTTTCTTCCTTATAAAGAGATGACAATGAAAGTCCAGCCGGAAGATGAGGTTTTGGTAACACTTTATATTGATAAGAGCAGCAGACTTTGTGCGAGTATGAAAAAGCTTTATGATCTGCTTTCCACGGATTCTCCATACAAAGAGGGAGACCATGTAGAGGGAAGAGTTTATGAGTTCAGTGATAATTTCGGAACCTTTGTTGCAGTGGATGATAAATATTCCGCTATGATCCCACGACATGAAGATACAAGCAAACTTCGTATCGGAGATGTGATCGAGGCAAAAGTGACAAAAGTAAAGCCGGATGGAAAACTGGATGTGTCATTGCGTGACAAGGCATACCTGCAGATGGATGAGGATGCTGAGAAGGTGATGCAGGTTATTGAGGAATTTGCCGGAGTGCTTCCATTTGGAGATAAAGCATCCCCGGAAGTCATTAAGAGAGAGACCGGACTCAGTAAAAATGCTTTCAAACGTGCGGTGGGACGTTTATATAAGGAACATCGTGTGGAAATAACTGAAAGAAGTATCAGAAAGGTGGACTAACAACATGAAAAAAGTAATCAGTACAGAAAAAGCACCAGCAGCAATCGGACCATATTCACAGGCAATCGAAGTAAATGGTATGGTTTATACATCAGGCATTATCCCGGTTGTACCGGAGACAGGAGAGATTCCGGAGGGGTCTGTGGCTCAGGCGAAACAGGCACTTACCAATCTTTCTAATTTGCTGGAAGCAGCCGGAACCAATATGGACAATGTAGTTAAGACAACGGTATTCATCAAAGAGATGAATGATTTCAGCGCCATCAACGATGTGTATAAGACTTTCTTTACAGCAGATTTCCCATCCAGAAGCTGTGTGGAAGTTGCACGTCTTCCGAAGGATGTTATGCTTGAAATCGAAGCGATCGCAATCAAATAGGAAAAGCAGTTCCAGAGAACTCCATGTGAGCGATACTTTGGAACTGTTTTTTTTATGGAAATAAAAATACATAAAATATTCATGCTATATTTGGTAAAATCTGACAAAGTCTTGCTGTTGACAGTGCCAGGACACTTTGTTATAATAACCATGTAATAAATGTAACAAATTCGTAACAAATAGTTCTTGGAGGCAATATACAAGATGAATTATAGAATGAAGAGAATAGCAAGCTGTTTGCTGGCAGGTGCTATTGTAATTAGTGGAACAGGAGTCGGAACTTATGGTGCACAGACCGGTGGTGTGTCTGCAGTGATCGCAACCGGACTTTCTTCAAATGGTTCTCCGGCAGCAGGATTTTCCAAAATGCTTTCCCAGTGTCTGATCGAGAGTGACAAGGCAGTTGCAGAGGCAGCAGCCCAGGCAGAGGAGCAGGTCAGTGAGAATGATGTTCCAGTGGTTGCATCTGAGTACGCAGACATTGCAATCGCACAGGTAGATAATTATGTGAATGTCAGATCAGAACCGAACACAGACAGTGAAGTGTTAGGTAAGTTATATAACAATTCTGCAGCCACTGTTTTAGAGACAACAGAAGATGGCTGGTATAAGATCACATCCGGAAGTGTTACCGGATATGTCAAATGCGAGTATGTTGTAACAGGGGATGAGGAACTTGCAAAGAAGGTAAGTACCAGATATGCAACTGTAACAACGACAACTTTATACGTAAGAATGGAGCCTTCTACAGAGGCAGGTATTTTAACAATGCTTGGCGAGGGAGACGATTTCGTTGTTGTTGATGATTCTATGAAGGATAGCGGATGGGTCATTGTTACAACAGAGGAAGGCGATGGCTATGTATCCACAGATTATGTAAATCTCTGGACCGATTATGTAACCGCTGAATCCAAAGCGGAAGAGGAAGCAAGACTTGCCAAGGAAGAGGCAGAGCGTCAGGCGGCAGCCGCTGCAGCAGCGAAGGCAAAACAGAAATCTTCCAAGAGCTCGTCATCTTCGGACGGTACAAGCACTTCCGGCGGTTCATCAGCTTCTTATGCGGCACCGAGTGGATCCAATGGTCAGGCAGTTGCAAGCTATGCAAGCCAGTTTATTGGTAACCCATATGTTTATGGTGGATCCAGTCTGACGAACGGTACAGACTGTTCCGGATTTGTAATGTCTGTATATGCTGCATTTGGTATCAGTCTTCCACATTCTTCCAGTGGACAGAGAAGTGCCGGATATGAAGTAAGCTTATCTGAGGCACAGCCGGGAGATATTGTATGTTACAGTGGACATGTTGGAATTTATGTAGGTAATAACACAATTGTTCATGCAAGTACACCATCCAGTGGTATTAAGTATTCAACAGCTACATATCGTAATGTACTTTCTGTAAGAAGAATTTTCTAAAAAAAGATATTATCGGAACTGTCATCGCAAATGATGGCAGTTCTTTTTTTGCGGGTAAAAAGTCAGAAAGTAATGCGGTACTTTTTTACAGACAGAAAATTGAAAAATATCATTTATGAAAAGTGCACAAAAAATAAAGCGGTCTGGAAATAATCCCCAAAAGATGTAAAGTTATGAGAAAGTTTTCCACGTGAAAAAGGTCGAAAAATGCCAAAAAATAAAGTTATACACGAAGTTATCCACGTTATCCACATTTTTTTATGTTGAAAAAGTGGTTTACATAGTAAAAAAATCGAATATACGTTTTGTACATATGTGATAAAGTTCACAATAAAAATGAAAAAAGCTTGCAATTATTGTAATGAGATAAATGCAAAAAATAGTACAAATTGTCAGATAACGTAAAAGGTTACTGCTGAGTGAACAGTAACTAAAAAAGTTCCTCAATCTATCGCGTTTTATAACAAAACTTGAAAAATGAAAAGAGGTTTGCTATACTACATGCATAAATTTTCTTGAGTTGAGAAAAATAACCAGGAGTGTTGAATGATAAAGAAAGTTGATATACTGGGAATTCAGTTGGACAACTACACAGTGCGGGAAGCGATTATGTGTGTGGAACGCTATTTGAGCAATAATGTCCTTAACACGATTGAGAGCATATCGTTACAGATGCTGATCGATTCGGAGACAAACCCGGTATTAAAGGAAGTTATGAGTTCCCTGGATCTTGCAATCATTGGAGAGAAAGAGATTATTCAGGCAGCGGGGCTTGAATCTATGCAGCGAATCCGGGAAACAGAAGAAAACGATTTTTATTTTGAATTTTTTAAACGGATAGAGCGCAATAAAAAAAGTGTTTTTTTACTTGGTGACACGCAGGAGAAAATTGATTCTTTAAAAGCAGAGCTTGCAGAAGATTATCCAAAACTGATCTTTGCAGGGGAATATGCAGTGGAGACCTGTGTGGGGGATCTGGAAGCAGTGATCAATGATATGAATGCGACCACACCGGATGTGATCATATCTGTACTGCCATCTCCGATGCAGGAGCAGTTCTTATATGAGCATCGGGATAAAATGAATGCAAACATTTGGTATGGAATCGGAGGGGTACCGGTACATAAGAAAAAGCACGGAGTACTTGCTCGTTTGAAAAGCATCATACATCGTGGCAAGTTGGTCAACAGTATGAATAAGTATGATGAAAAAGAAGAGGAATTGTAGTAGAAATGCAGAAATTAATCAATAAACGTTCCATAGTGATAGATTATCTGATGATGATCGTGGGGACGGGACTGTTAGCGGCAGCCATCCAGTGTCTGTATGATCCGATCGGTCTTGTCACAGGAGGTTTTACAGGACTTGCGATTGTGATCAAGGCAGTGACAGAAAGATTTGTTCCGGGAGGAATCCCACTCTGGCTGACCAATATCGGGCTGAATGTGCCACTGTTTTTTCTGACTCTGAAGTTTAAAGGAAAGAGGTTTATCTGGCGGACAGTTGTGGGTACGGTACTTTTGTCTGCGTGGATTTATGTGATTCCGGCAATCGACCTGACACAGCAGGATTACTTCCTTGCCGCGATTTTTGGTGGTGTGATCGGTGGAGCCGGTATGGGACTGATCCTATTAGCGCGTTCTACTACGGGTGGAACGGAACTTCTGGCAGTATTGATCCAGCATTTTATCAGACATTATTCCGTGGTTCAGATCATGCAGGTATTAGATGCGATGATCGTGCTTACCGGTTTATATCTGTTCGGTATCAAGGCAGCCATGTATGCAATTGTTGCCATTTTTGTCACAACGAAAGTGTCGGATGGTCTGATGGAAGGATTTAAATATTCCAAGTCGGCGTTCATCATTACAGACCAGTATGAAAAAGTGGCAAAAAAGATCCTGCTTGAGTTGGACCGTGGAGCAACCGGTCTATATGCAAAAGGAATGTATTCCGGTGATGAAAAGTGCATGCTTTACTGTGTTGTTTCCAAGAAACAGATCGTAGAACTGAAAGATATTGTGGCATCGGTGGATCCGGATGCATTTGTCATTGTCTCAGATGTCCGCGAAGTACTTGGCGAGGGATTTCTGGAATATCATGGGAACCGATAATTTTTTTGTGGAGATTGTATACAGGGAATTAGAGGTAAAATTTCCAGCAGAATTGAGGAAATGCATAAAAAAATATGTATTTCCTCTTTATTTTTTTGCAGTTTTGCATTAAAATGTAATCTAGGTATTTTTATTGAGGGAGAAAAGTACGGTTTTTTTTGTGAAAGTTGAACAGAATCGACCAGAGAAGGAGCATAGCTTATGATTTCGAATCAGATACTTCAGAACACAATTGATGGATTGAAGGGAATAACCAGAATTGATTTATGCATTATTGACGTCGAGGGAAAGATTTTGGCTGCTACATTTCCTGACGCAGAGAAGTATGTAGAACCTGCTCAGGCATTTGTGGAGTCACCTGCAGACAGCCAGGTGGTGAACGGATATCAGTTTTTCAAGGTGTTTGATGAACACCAGTTAGAGTATATCCTGCTTGCCAACGGAGACAGTGACGATGTCTACATGGTGGGTAAAATTGCCAGTTTCCAAATACAGAATCTTCTGGTAGCATATAAGGAGAGATTCGATAAAGACAACTTTATCAAGAATCTTTTGCTGGACAATTTACTGCTGGTTGATATTTATAACAGAGCAAAGAAACTCCATATTGATACAGAAGTCCGGAGAGTGGTATTTATCGTTGAGACGAACCGCGAGAAAGATGGCAATGAACTGGAAAAGATCAGAGGAATCTTCGGTGGCAAATCCAAGGATTTTGTCACTGCGGTTGATGAGAAGAACATCATCGTGGTGAAAGAAGTTGCGGACAACGAGGGATATGACGAACTGAACAAGACAGCAGAGGTGATCGTGAACCTGTTCCGTGCGGATGCTGAGAACGATGTTCATGTCGCTTATGGAACAATTGTAAATGAGATCAAAGAAGTATCCCGTTCTTACAAGGAAGCCCGTATGGCATTGGATGTAGGAAAGATTTTCTTTGAGGAAAAAGATGTGATCGCATACTCCACATTGGGAATTGGACGTCTGATCTATCAGCTCCCGATTCCGCTGTGCAAGATGTTTATCAAAGAGATTTTTGATGGAAAATCACCGGATGATTTTGATGAGGAGACACTTACCACGATCAACAAGTTCTTTGAGAACAGCCTGAACGTTTCCGAGACATCCCGCCAGTTGTACATCCACAGAAATACACTGGTATATCGTCTGGATAAGCTTCAGAAGTACACAGGACTGGATCTTCGTGTGTTTGAAGATGCCATTACATTTAAGATTGCATTGATGGTTGTAAAATACATGAAATATATGGAGTCATTGGATTACTAGATTTAGGAGGAAGCAATGATTAAGTTGGAACATGTCAGTAAGTCATATACGGCAGGGATCCCTGCATTAAATGACGTGAGTCTTGACATTGAAGAAGGCGAATTCGTATTCATTGTTGGTGACAGTGGTTCGGGAAAATCGACACTGATCAAGCTTTTACTGAAAGAACTGGAACCAACAGAGGGTACGATCACGATAAACAATAAGAAACTGAACAAAATCAAAAGAAGGCAAATCCCGAAATTCCGTCGTAATATCGGCGTTGTATTTCAGGATTTCCGCTTGTTAAAAGATAGAAACATTTATGATAATGTTGCATTTGCCCAGAAAGTTATCGGTGAGTCAAACCGCAGCATTAAGAAGAATGTTCCGTCCATGCTGTCTATGGTAGGACTTGCTGCAAAGTACCGCTCTTATCCGAGGCAGTTGTCCGGCGGCGAGCAGCAGCGTGTTGCGATCGCAAGAGCGCTTATCAATGAGCCGAAGATCTTACTGGCGGACGAGCCGACCGGTAACCTGGATAATCATAATGCATGGGAGATCATGAAACTTCTGGAAGAGATCAACAGTCGCGGAACTACGGTTGTAGTTGTAACACATAACCTTGAGATTGTGAAAGCAATGAACAAGCGTGTCATCACTATGAAGAAAGGCGTTGTCGTGGAGGACAGCGAGGGTGATTATAGCGATGAGGATTAGTACATTTTTTTACACGATAAAGCAGGGACTGAAGAATATCTGGAAGAATAAAATGTTCTCACTTGCATCGATCGCAACGATGACGGCATGTATCTTTTTATTCGGTCTGTTCTATACGATCGTGACAAATTTCCAGTCAATGGTGAAGGATGCGGAGTCCGGCGTTGCCGTAACGGTCTTTTTTGATGAGGGGATCTCGCAGGATAAGATTGACGAGATCGGAGACCTGATCCGCGCAAGGGCAGAGGTGTCTGATCTGGAATTTGTTTCAGCGGACGATGCATGGGACAGCTTCAAGCAGACTTATTTTGAAGGAAACGAGGCAGCAGCGGAGAGCTTTGCCGGGGATAACCCACTGGCAAATGACGCCAGTTATTCCATTTATATGAATGACATTTCCATGCAGCAGACGTTAGTGACCTATCTGCAGTCAGTGGATGGTATCCGGGAAGTAAAACAGTCGGCAGTCGTGGCGAACACACTGACAGATTTTAATAAATTGATCGGATATGTCTCTGCAGGAATTATCATTATCCTGCTGGGAGTTGCAGTCTTTTTGATCAGTAATACCATCACCGTGGGTATTTCTGTGCGAAGAGAAGAGATCGGTATTATGAAACTGATCGGTGCGACAGATTATTTTGTCCGCGCACCATTTGTGGTAGAAGGTATTGTGATCGGATTGATCGGTGCAGCGATTCCGCTTGGCATCCTGTATGTCCTTTACGGACGGATCATTGATTACATCGGGGATAAGTTCAGTTTTATCAGCAATATGATGAAATTCTTACCGGCAGATGAGGTGTTCCACACCCTGGTTCCGGTAGCGTTGATACTCGGTGTCGGCATTGGCTTTATTGGCAGCCGCATCACGATCAGAAAGCACTTGAAAGTATAATTTTATGAAGAAAAGAAACATTTTACACCGCATACTGGCGGTGGTACTTGTTCTCACGATGGCAACAGGGCTGACGGCACAGGCAAAAGGAGATGCATCATCAACGTCGCTCAAGGAAGCACAGAAAGAAAAAGCCGCATTGGAAAAGCAGTTAAAAGCTGCGAAAGAGCTGATCAATGATCTGAAGGATTCCAAAGGTGATGTAGAGGACAAAGTTCAGGAACTGAACAATGAACTTGTGGATATCTCATCGAAGATCACTTCACTGGAAAATCAGCTTGCGGACAAAAGCACAGAGATTGCAGATGCCGAGGCAGAATTAGCACAGGCAGAAGCAGATAAACAAAAACAGTATGACGATATGAAAACCCGTATCCGGTATATGTATGAAAACAGCCAGACAACGTATCTGGAGCAGCTTCTGGAATCGAACAGCGTGGCAGAGTTTCTGAATACGGCAGAGTATATCGCAGAGATCCAGAAGTATGACAGGCAAAAGCTGGATGAGTACACGGAGAATATTGAATATATCACCGTGGCGAAAGAACAGCTTGAACAGGATTACGCTGATCTGGAAAATATGAAAGCGAATGTGGAGAGCCAGAAGCAGTCTGTTGCAGCACTGATGAGCCAGAAGGAGACAGAGCTTGCAGGCATCACAAGTAATATTTCGGATGCGCAGGAGGATGCAAAGTATTTTGAGGCAGAGATACAGGCGCAGAACGAATTGATAGCGGAGATCAAGCGGATCGAGGCTGAGAAAGCGGCAGCAGAGGGAAAAGAGGTAGCAGACAATCCTTATACAGGTGGAGCTTTCACATGGCCGTGTCCGTCAAGTACAAGGGTTACCAGTGATTATGGAACGAGGGTTTCACCGACTTCAGGAGCGTCTTCAAACCATAAAGGAATTGATATCGGTGCCTCAGCAGGTGCGGCGATCGTTGCAGCGGCAAACGGTACCGTAAAGGCGGCAAATTACAGCAGTGCAGCCGGAAACTACGTGATGATCGATCATGGCGGCGGACTTTATACCGTTTATATGCATTGTTCCTCGCTTGCAGTTTCGGAAGGAACAGCAGTTTCCGCAGGTCAGACGATCGCCTACGTTGGAAGTACAGGTATTTCTACTGGAAATCATTTACATTTTGGTGTATCATTAAACGGAAGTTATGTCAGTCCGTGGAGTTATCTCAAGGGCTGATAAGCGTTCCGGGAATCAGGCAGATAAAGTATATAAAAAGAGGTTGCCACACGAAAGCCGGAAATCAGAAACGGCATTTTGTGTACAATCTCTTTTTTCTGTTTTGTAAAGGTTATGGAAAATAAAACCGGCACCTCGGCATTTTTCTCAATTGCTATGAAAGTGGAGGTGCGGTTATGCATATGTTTACATGGAAAGGATGCAGCAAAAATGTTTTGAAATTGCTGCGAAAGGAAATTTATGGATCAGCAGAATTATGAACTGGATCAAACTGGAGCGGAAGAGACTCCAAAGAAGAAAAAAGGAAGCACAGTCAAAGGGATCGTGATCGGTGTGATCGGAACACTTCTGATAAGCTGGACGGGAATCAATGTGGCATGTCTGGCAACAAATTCACAGATCCTGATCACGAACAAGGAAAGTGCAGATGACGGAGAGGGCGCAGTGCTCGACGCAGATACGGTCAGCAAGATCAATGAACTGACTGCATACACAAAGCTCTATTATTATGATGACATTGAAAATGAGAAACTGCAGGATGGACTGTATACAGGTCTGATCGATGGATTGGGAGATAAATATTCTGTTTACTATAATGCAGAAGATTATCAGGCGCTTCAGATATCTACGACAGGCCAGTACTATGGAATCGGTGCAGGGTTAAGCCAGGATAAGGATACCATGGTGGTAACAGTCAACAAGGTTTATGAGGGAACTCCTTCTGAGTCAGCAGGATTGTTGAAAGATGACGTGATCGTTTCCGTGGACGGAACAGAGGCTGCTTCCATGGAACTTTCGGAACTGGTAAAACTGATTCGTGGAGAGAAGGGAACGACTGTCCATCTGGAGATTTACCGTCCGTCTACCGAGGAAAATCTTTCCTTTGATGTAGAAAGACAGGACATTACATTGCCAAGTGTGTCCCACAAGATGTTCGAGGATGGTATCGGATATGTACAAATTGATTCCTTTGAGACAGAGACGGCAGCGCAATTTGAGGAGGCAGTAAAAGATCTTGAGGATCAGGGAATGAAAGCACTGATCATTGATGTGAGATATAATCCCGGTGGTATGGTGACCGCAGTTGTCCAGATCCTGGATGATATTCTGCCGGAGGGAACAGTTGTGTATACAGAAGATAAAAACGGAAACCGTCAGGACTACACTTCCAGCGGGGATACGTATCTGGACTACCCGCTTGCGGTACTGATCAATGGGGAGAGCGCCAGTGCGTCCGAGATTCTGGCAGGTGCGGTCAAAGATTATCAGTATGGCACACTGATCGGAACGACAACCTTTGGAAAAGGAATTGTGCAGACAATCTTCCCGTTGGAGGATGGGGACGCAGTGAAGCTTACGACTGCCAAATATTTTACTCCGAACGGAAATTATATTCACGGTGTCGGAATTGGGCCGGATATTGAACTGGAATACGAATATCTCGACAAAGATGCAACTTCTTATGACGAGGCATATGATAACCAGATTCAGAAGGCGATAGAGGTTTTAAAGGATAAAATCCAGTAAATAACAGGAGAATAGCATGAAAAAACAACTTTATCGGATCGTTACAGGGATATTGGCAGTAGCATGGATGTGTCTGATTTTTTCTTTTTCCAATCAGCCTGCGACGGAATCGAGTAAAGTGAGTGGCGGATTGTGTCATCGTCTGGTGGAGCGTGCCAATGATACGCTCCATCTGGATATGACCGAAAAACAGCAGCTGGCCATGGCAGAAAAAATCGAATATCCGGTAAGAAAAGCAGCCCATATGACAGAGTATGCCATATTAGGTCTGCTTTCTTTTGCATTTTACCGCGGAATCCTGAAAAAAGAAAAGCGACAGTTTCTTGCGGCGCTGCTCACGGCGGTAGTTTATGCGGCTACAGATGAGTTTCATCAGTATTTTATACCGGGAAGGTCGGCAGAGGTGATGGATGTGTGCATTGACACGCTCGGCGCGTCGATCGGACTTGCAATTCTTTTTTTTACCTTAAAAGTAGTGCGAAAACATTGCCAAAAATCAAAGCTTACTTTACAATAAAAATAACAGACAGATAAAAGAGTCTGTCAGATAAAAAATGAAAGAGGTGATACTGTGGTAGAACTTGATCAATTTAAAGTGACTCTGAATTCATACAGAGGACCGCTGCAGGAAGTGAGGGATTCACTTTGACCTGGCTGACAAAGAGCAGAAAATCCAGGAATTAGAGCGGGAAATGGAAGACGGCGATTTTTGGAATGATCCGGTCGTTTCCCAGAATAAAATGAAAACCTTAAAGAGTATGAAGGATGATGTTGCAACTTATGAGAAGCTTGCAACACAGTTTGACGACATAGAGACACTCATCGAGATGGGGTATGAGGAGAATGATGCTTCCCTGATCCCGGAGATCGAGGAGATGTTGAGTGAATTTGTTACGACTTTCGACAATATCCGTATTAAGACACTGCTTTCCGGTGAATATGATGGGGATAATGCGATCCTGTCATTACATGCCGGAGCTGGTGGAACCGAGTCGTGTGACTGGGCACAGATGCTGTTCCGCATGTATTCCAAATGGGCAGACAGCAGGGGATATGAGCTGGTTGTCTTAGACTCGTTAGATGGAGATGAGGCAGGCATCAAGTCCATCACATTCCAGATCAATGGAGAGAATGCGTATGGATATCTGAAATCGGAAAAAGGCGTACACCGTCTGGTCCGTATTTCTCCGTTTAATGCGGCTGGAAAGCGCCAGACATCTTTTGTATCCTGTGATGTTATGCCGGATATCGAGGAAGATCTCGACATTGAGATCAATGAAGATGACTTAAGAATTGATACTTACCGTTCCAGCGGAGCCGGTGGACAGCATATCAACAAGACTTCCTCTGCAATCCGGATCACGCACCTTCCGACCGGAATTGTCGTGCAGTGCCAGAATGAGCGCTCCCAGCACCAGAACAAGGATAAGGCAATGCAGATGTTAAAGGCAAAACTGTATCTGTTGAAGGAACAGGAAAATGCAGAGAAGGCAGCCGGTATCCGCGGGGAGGTCACAGAGATCGGCTGGGGTAACCAGATCAGATCCTATGTCATGCAGCCATATACGATGGTTAAAGACCACCGTACAGGTGTGGAAACCGGAAATGTGGACAGCGTAATGGATGGAAAAATAGATTTATTTATCAACGGATACTTAAAGTGGTTATCTTTGGGATGTCCGAAGGGATTAGGTGGCGACGATGAATAACTGGATTCCGGTGATCGTCATACTGGCGGTGCTCGCAGGTGGCGGTTATTATGCATACCGGAAAATCAAAAGAAAAGTAGAGGATGTTTCCCAGGCTTTATTCGGGACAGATTCATTGGTGGAGGGATGGAATAAGCAGGCAGATGAGCTTGCAGCCACCCCGAAATCCGTGTCCGGGATGACGCGGATCTTTGAACCGCAGATCCAGAGGGATTTTCCGGATTTTAATCTGGTGCAGTTTAAGAATAAGGCTGAGAATATGCTGGTTTCCGCTTTGCAGGCAATTGATTCCGGGAATGTTTCGCTGATCCGGGATGCTTCAGAGGAATTAAAAGCGCAGGTAGAAAATAGAATTGAAATGAACCGGTCGGAAGGAATCCGGGAAGTATACGAAAAGATCCGGATTCACCGGACGGAGATTTCCAACTATGAAAAAAAACAGGGAAAATGTATCATTACATTTCAGAGTGCTGTGGAACATCTTCATTATAAAAAGAAAGATGGAACAGTGGTTTCAGGGGATGAAAACCGATTGGAGCAGACAAAGTATAATGTTGAGGTCATGTATATTCAGGATGAGAAGATAGCAAAAATCGACAATGCTGTCGGAACAACCTGTCCGCATTGCGGTGCACCGGTCACCAATCTGGGGGCAATGTACTGCGAGTACTGCGGGCTTGCGATCACACCGATCAATTTAAAAGTTTGGACGCTTCATCGTTTTTATGAAGTAGATTACAATCACGTATAGGAGGATATGTTATGGGAATTATTAGGGCAATTGGACAGGCAATCGGAGGAACACTTGCAGATCAGTGGTTAGAGGTCATCGAAGCAGATGACATGAGCGACAAAACCGTCTTTACAAGCGGTGTGCTGATCCGCAAAGGACAGAATACCAAGGGAACAGGCAACACAGTTTCCAATGGTTCGATCATCCATGTTTATGACAATCAGTTCATGATGTTAGTGGATGGCGGCAAGGTAGTCGATTACACGGCAGAACCGGGATATTACAAAGTGGATAACTCTTCCCTGCCATCATTGTTTAACGGACAGTTTGGAGATTCATTAAAGGATTCTTTTAACCGTATTAAATATGGCGGTCAGACACCAACTGCGCAGAAAGTATTTTTTATCAATCTGCAGGAAATTAAAGGGATCAAGTTTGGCACGAGAAATCCGATCAATTACTTTGATAATTTTTATAATGCCGAGCTTTTCTTAAGAGCGCATGGTACATATTCCGTTAAGATCACCAATCCACTCCAGTTCTATGCAGAAGTAATTCCGAGAAACGCAGACAGAGTGGAGATCGATGAGATCAACGAGCAGTATCTGTCAGAGTTCTTAGAGGCATTACAGTCCTCCATCAACCAGATGTCCGCAGACGGAACACGTATTTCCTATGTGACATCCAAAGCAAGAGAACTTGGAAAATATATGTCTACTACACTCGATGAAGAGTGGAACCAGACACGTGGTATGGAAATCCAGGCAGTCGGTATTGCAAGCGTTTCTTATGATGAGGAATCCCAGAAGCTCATCAACATGAGAAATGAAGGTGCAATGTTAGGTGGAGATGCAAGTGTGCTCCGTGGTATGGCTGTTAAGAATTTAACAGAAGGTGTGCGTGACGCAGGTTCCAATGCAGGCGGTGCGATGACAGGATTCATGGGCGTCGGCATGGGAATGCAGCAGTTTAACACTTCCATGGAAGGATTGAACGCCATGACAGCAGGCATGGCAGGAACACAGCCACAGGCGGCCCCACCGCACGCAGAACAGCCACAGCAGACAGCAGCCCCGGCAAATAGCTGGACCTGTGAGTGCGGAGCATCAAATACCGGAAAGTTCTGCAGTGAGTGCGGAAAACCTGCACCGGCTCCGGTAAATAGCTGGACTTGTGAATGTGGAACCGTGAATACCGGAAAGTTCTGCAGTGAGTGTGGAAAACCTGCACCGGCAGCGGAGTGGACCTGTGAGTGTGGAACCGTCAACAAAGGTAAATTCTGCAGCAATTGCGGAAAGGCAAGGAGCTAACTATGGCAGTTATCAGTTTTAAGTGTCCAAACTGTGACGGAGAACTGATTTTTGACCCGGAAACACAGAAGTATAAATGCGAGTACTGTGGTTCAAAATTTACCCAGGCGGAATTGGATGCATTGCAGCCGGCAGAGTCTGAGGAAACGGATGCCGGTGCAGCGGATGGTTCTGATGAAGCAGAGCAGGAAACAACCGAGCAGCAGAGTCCGGACACAAAGAAAAAAGAAGGGGAGGACGGCGGCGCAGAGGCAGTCATTTATAACTGCCCTTCCTGTGGAGCAGAAATCGTGACAGATGCAACGACAGCAGCCACGTTCTGTTATTATTGTCACAATCCGGTCGTGCTTGGAAAACGGCTGGAAGGAAAGTATCTTCCAAATAAAGTCATTCCTTTTAAAATTTCCAAAAAGGAAGCGGAAAAACGTTTCTTAGAATATGTTGGAAAGAAAAAATTTGTTCCAAAGGCATTTTTTAATAAGAAACAGATCGAATGTCTGAGTGGTGTCTATTTCCCATATTGGATCTATGATGCAAAATTGCAGGGAAAACTGCAGGGCGAAGGCAAGAAAATCCGTGTGTGGAGAACCGGAGATACCGAGTACACAGAGACAAAGTTTTACCATGTGGAGCGTGAGGGTGAGGTTAATCTGAAGAATCTTGCAGAGAACGCACTGCAAAAGGCAAATGTGCAGCTTGTGAAAGGGGGACTGCCGTATCAGTTCAATGAGATGAAAGATTTTAATATGGGATATCTTTCCGGTTTCATGGCAGAGAAACGTGACATCGAGCAGAAAGCAGTGGAAGGAAATATGCAGGCTACGATGAAAAACTCAGCGGAAAAACTCATGCGGGAATCTGTTCAGGGATACAATGCGTTATCGGTCAACTCATTCGGGGTGATCCCGAAGAAGGAGGACTGGTCTTATGCGTTGCTTCCGGTCTGGACTGTTACCTATAAGGGGAAAGATGGAAAAATCTACTATTATTCCATGAACGGGCAGACAGGAAAAGTGTTCGGAGAACTTCCGGTAGACTACGGAAAAGTCACGCTGACGGGTATTATTTCGGCAGTCGTTGTCTTAATCATTGCATTGATCGGAGGGTATTTCTTATGAGAGATAAATTAAGAAAAAGAATCGCTCTGTCCGCAGTAACTGCACTGACACTTTTTGTGGCTGTACCGGTCTATGCGGATACTTATGATGCGGTGTATGATGATGCAGCGTTACTTTCAGATGAGGAACAGCAGTCGCTTTCGGAAGAAATCACCAATCTGCAGGAGACCACAGGCTGGGAGATTTTTGTCCTGACGACAGAGGATGCACAGGGAAAGACAGCGAGAGAGTATGCGGATGATTTTTATGACACGACAGCAACAGGCGATGATGGCGTGGTGTTCCTCATTGACATGGATAACAGAGAGGTTACGATATCGACTGCGGGAGAAGCCATTTACTATCTGAATGACGACAGGATCGATGATATTCTGGATAACTGTTATGATTATGTTGTGGATGGGGAATATGCTTCCTGCTTTTCTTCCATGTTAAGTGATGCAGAGTACTATTATGAGGTGGGAGTCCCATCTGACGCATATACCTATGATGAAGAAACAGGCGAGATCCATTATTACCATGTACTCACGTTGGGTGAAATTCTGTTTGCAGTTGTACTTGCAGCAGCTGTGTTTGCCGCTGTATTTTTTGGAATTACCGGAAAATACCGTCTGAAATTTGGCGGTGGATACCAGTATGATTACCATGCGTTCGGAAAAGTTAACCTGACCGGTCAGGAAGACCGTTTTGTCAACCAGATGGTGACGCATCGGAGGATCCAGACTGATAGTGGAAGCAGTGGGGGGGGCAGCAGCCATTCCGGCAGATCGACGGTACATACCAGCAGTTCTGGCAGAAGTCATGGAGGCGGAAGCCGCAAGTTCTAAATATCAGAAATTTGGTGAACAAGAAACAAAAATATAGAAATGTTCTGGAAAAGAGGTTGCCTTGGCAGCCTCTTTGTGTTATTATCTTCCTCATGAGGACAAATGTAAGTCCCAAACAAACAGAATAGATTCTATATACAAAAGAGAATCTGTTGAATCTGGCAACTAAGAGGTATTCATTTCCATGAAAGACAAAATGCAATATTATGTTTTGAAAGAGAAGGCAGTGCCGGAAGTACTGCTGAAAGTAGTGGAGGCAAAAAGGCTGATCGATTCCGGTAAGATCGCATCGGTGCAGGAGGCGACAGAGAGCGTTGGAATCAGCCGCAGTTCTTTTTACAAGTATAAAGATGATATTTTTCCTTTTCACGAGACAACAAAGGGAAAGACCATTACGATGGTCATTCAGATGGATGATGAGCCGGGACTTTTGTCCGGGGTATTGAAAACGATTGCTGATTTTCATGCCAATATCCTTACCATTCATCAGAGTATACCGGTCAATGGAATCGCAACGCTGACGCTCAGTATTGATATTTTACCGCAGACGGGGGATGTTGCAGAGATGGTCACAAAGATTGAGAGTGTGGGCGGCATTCAGTATGTGAAAATTCTGGCGAGAGAATAAAAACAGACTGGCAGAACAGAATAGTTTACATAATACAAAAACAGAAAGGCAGAATAAAAATGATAAAAGTAGCAATTATGGGTTTTGGAACGATCGGTTCCGGTGTGGCAGAGGTTTTAGACATCAATAAGAAGAGCATTGCAGCCCGCGTCGGCGATGAAGTGGAATTAAAGTATGTTCTGGATTTAAGGGATTTTGAGGGAGATCCGATTCAGAGCAAGATCGTGCATGACTATAAAGTGATCGCCGAAGATCCGGAAGTGTCGATCGTAGTTGAGACAATGGGAGGCGTGGAACCGGCGTATACTTTTGTAAAAACAATGTTAGAGGCCGGAAAACATGTGACAACTTCCAATAAGGCACTGGTGGCTGCAAAAGGTGCAGAACTGATCGCACTTGCAAAAGAAAAAAATGTGAATTTCATGTTTGAGGCGAGTGTCGGCGGCGGTATTCCGATCATCCGTCCGTTAAATTCCTGTCTTACTGCAGATGAGATCGAAGAGATCACTGGTATCGTAAACGGTACAACGAACTATATGATGACTGAGATGACAGAAAAGGGTGCTGATTTTAATGAAGTTTTAAAGGATGCGCAGGCAAAGGGGTATGCAGAGAAAGATCCTACTGCCGATGTGGAAGGTTATGATGCATGCCGTAAGATTGCTATTTTAACATCTTTAGTATGCGGACAGCAGGTTGACTTTGAGGACATTCACACAGAGGGAATCACTAAAATCACACCGACGGATATCAAATACGCACAGGCGATGGGAAGAGCAATCAAACTGCTCGCAACCAGCAAAAAAGGACCAAAAGGTTACACAGCAATTGTTGCTCCATTCTTACTTCCGGCATCTCATCCGCTCTATGCAGTAAACGGCGTGTTCAATGCAATTTTTGTACATGGCAATGTGTTAGGTGATGCAATGTTTTACGGCAGTGGTGCAGGAAAACTCCCAACAGCTAGTGCAGTGGTTGCCGATGTCGTTGAGATGGCAAAAAATCTGGACAAAAATATTCCAATTGAGTGGAGTTCAAAGAAACTGGAACTCGTAGATTACAGGGAATGGGAGAATCGGTTCTTCATCCGCACAACAGCAGACAAAGCAGCTGTAGAAAGAGTATTTGGAACTGTTACGTATGTACAGGCAGAAGGCGTGACCGGAGAGCTTGGCTTTGTGACAGAGAAGATTTCTGAGAGCGACTGCGAGAAGAAGGAAGCAGAACTTGGAAATGTTTTACAGAAGATCCGTGTAGCGTAAATATACAATGAAGTAAGAATAAATATAAAAAAAGAAATTTCACTGTGAAATTTCTTTTTTTATGTTGTGTGTCCAGCGAAGCTGGACCACACTAGCCGG
>ENA-OPNR01000358-OPNR01000358.1-human-gut-metagenome-genome-assembly--contig:-NODE-358-length-21718-cov-3.257674_pt1 | contig 21718 bp, 19 predicted proteins | sample MGYA00241543_ERZ501783 | MGnify/ENA primary metagenome ERZ501783 (study PRJEB25962, sample SAMEA2042557) | human gut metagenome | biome: human gut; feature: human-associated habitat; material: faeces... | reverse complement strand
GGATGGAGTCCGGCGGCAGCTGGTATACCGGACGACAGACGCAGTATGGTGGAATGCCGGTATCCAGTGGCAGCGGATTTTGCTGGAAGCTGTGTCTGGCAAACCTGATCTGCAACCTCTGCTGTGGAGGCGGGGGATTATGCTGCGGCGGTATGCCGGCAGGATATCATTTATGACAATAGAATGCTGCAGAGCGTGCATTCTATTGTTGAGAAAGGAGATACTTTATGCAGACAATTGTGATTTACTCCAGTCAGACAGGAAATACCAGAAAGCTTGCAACACAGATTTTTGCGGCGATTCCTGGCGATTCCAAGGACTTAAAAAATATTGACGAATATCGGGAAAAGGACGCGGAGCTTTATTTTGTTGGTTTTTGGGTGGATCGAGGCGACTGTGACGAAAAGACAGCAGAACTGCTTTCAGGTCTGCATGGCAAAAAGATCGCCCTGTTCGGAACCTGCGGGATGGGAAACGATCCTGCCTATTACCAGAAAGTGATCGACCGGGTAAAGACATGGATTCCGGAAGATAATGAATATATGGATGCATTTCTCTGCCAGGGTAAGATGCCGATTCAGGTGCGCAGACGCTACGAGGAAATGGCAAAGAGCGGACAAAATACCGAACAGATTCAGGCTATGATCCGAAATTTCGACCGGGCGATGCTGCATCCGGATCGGGCAGATGAGGCAGCCGATTTTGCGGTACAGGTCTGGAAACGGATCGGATCATGACGTGTAATCTAATGTGCAGCGCCGTCTGGTGCCACAAAATACAAGGATCATTTTTTTCCATGTAAAATGCAAAAATCCCCATTGCTTTTGAAATTGTCTGTGGTATATACTACACAGAGTAATTTACAAAGGAAAGGGGATTTTTTATGGTAAAGGATATGACAGAAGGCAAGCCCGGAAGACTGATTCTGGAATTTGCTATCCCTCTTTTAATGGGAAATTTATTCCAGCAGTTTTACAGTCTGGTGGATACTGCGATCGTTGGAAAGTTTCTGGGCGTGGATCAGCTGGCGGCGGTAGGTTCCACCGGCTCGATCAACTTTTTGATTATCGGGTTCTGTATGGGAATCTGCAACGGGTTTGCGATTCCGATTGCGCAGAGGTTTGGAGCAAAGGACGAGAGCGGAATGCGCCGCTGTGTAGCCAACAGTGCATGGGTATCTGTGATCTTTGCAGTGGTGCTCACGATCGTGACGGTGCTTCTGTGCAGAAATATCCTGCAGTGGATGCGGACACCGGAAAATATCATTGACGATGCATGGATGTATATCGTCATCATTTTTGCGGGAATTCCTGTGACAATTCTCTACAATCTGACTTCAGCGATTATCCGTGCGATGGGAGATTCCAAAACACCGGTTTATTTTCTGGTGATGTCGGCGCTGTTAAATATTGTACTCGATCTGTTCTGCATTCTGGTACTGAAAATGGGTGTTGCGGGCGCAGCGCTGGCAACCGTGATTTCTCAGGCAATTTCCGGTATCTGCTGTCTGGTCTATATGATCCGCAAATACGAAATTCTGCGGATGCAGGGAACAGAAGGAAAGGCTGACCCGGAACTGATGCTTCGTCTGACAGGAATGGGTGTTCCGATGGGATTGCAGTATTCCGTTACGGCGATCGGCAGCGTTATTTTGCAGAGCGCGGTCAATACGCTCGGTTCCACTGCGGTTGCAGCGGTTACGGCCTTCGGGAGAATCAGCGGATTTTTCGTCTGCCCGTCTGATGCGCTGGGTGCGACGATGGCGACCTGGGCAGGGCAGAATATGGGCGCGAAGAAGCCGAAACGAATCCGTGAAGGACTTCGGATGGCAAATATTTACGGAATCGTGTATGCACTTATTGCATTCGGTATCCTGGCAGCTGCCGGTAAGTATATGGCGCTTTTGTTTGTGGACGGGACAGACCCGGAGCTGATGAACCGGATTCAGCAGATGCTTCTTATCAACAGCGGAAGCTATACGTTCCTGATTCTGGTCAACAATGTCCGCTTCCTGATTCAGGGAATCGGCTTCAGCACGCTGGCAATTTTCTCCGGTGTGAGTGAAATGATCGCCCGTAGTATTGCAGGCTTCGTGCTCGTTCCGATGTTCGGATTTCTGGGCGCGTGCGTTGCAAATCCGCTGGCATGGCTGTTTGCAGATCTGTTCCTGATTCCGGCGTATCTGTATGTCATGCGGCGGGTGGAAGATTTCTTTGCCGGGAAACGGGAGCAGCTGTAAGCGGTTTGGTGATACCGGAACAAAGATCAGGAAACCTCCTGTAAGCAAGCCTACATCGGATTTCCGACTTTTTGCCCCTGGCATCACAAGTTCACATTTCTGACATATTTTTCTGCTACACTGCGGATAGATGAGTGATGACAGTTGCCGCGCTGCGGCAGATGAGGAGGCTATATGGACAGACAGAAGATTCTTGTGGTAGACGATGAGAACAGAATGCGCAAACTGGTAAAAGACTTTTTACAGAGAGAAAATTTTGAGGTACTGGAAGCAGGAGACGGAAGCGAGGCACTGGATGTCTTTTTTGCCCATCAGGATATCGCGCTGATAATTCTGGATGTGATGATGCCGAAGATGGACGGCTGGCAGGTATGCCGGGAGATCAGGTCCTATTCCAAAGTGCCGATTATCATGCTGACGGCGAGAAGCGATGAAAAGGATGAGCTGCAGGGCTTTGAACTGGGCGTGGATGAATATATTTCCAAGCCGTTCAGCCCGAAGATTCTGGTAGCGAGAGTAGAGGCGATTCTGCGCCGCACCGGTAAAAGCGCACAGGAAAATGAGGTATTGGACGTTGGAGGAATCCATCTGGACAAAGCGGCGCATATGGTGGAGATCGACGGCAGAAGCGTCGATTTAAGCTATAAGGAATTTGAACTGCTGACTTATTTTATGGAAAACAGAGGAATCGCTCTTTCGAGAGAAAAGATACTGAATAACGTATGGAATTATGACTATTTCGGCGATGCCCGTACGATTGACACGCATGTAAAAAAGCTGCGCAGCAAGCTGGGCGATAAAGGCGAACTGATCAAGACCATCTGGGGAATGGGGTATAAGCTCGATGCATAAAAAAGAGAAAAAGACCGCAAAGCGGACGTCCATTCGCAAACAGTTTGCAGGGATTTTTATCGGTTTGATGGCGGGGACGATTCTGCTTTGCTGGTTTTTAAACAGCGGTTTTTTGCAGAAATATTATATCTCGAATAAAAAAGCAGTTCTGATGCGGATGTATGAGGAACTGGGAGAGGCGGTTGCAAACGGCGAGATTGATACGGACGAATATCAGCTTTCTCTCCAGCAGCAGTGCTCGAAGTATAATTTGTCTCTGCTCGTGCTTAATGCGAATTCCGAAGTGGTTGCGGACTCCGGCGGCGGTTCTGAATTTTTGAAGCAGCAGCTTTTACAGCATCTGTTTGCACTAAGCGGCGAGAAGTACGAGATTATGGAAAACGGCAATAATTATATTGTCGCACGCGTTTCAGACAGTCGGGCGCAAATGGAATATATAGAAAGCTGGGGCATTCTGACGGGCGGATACTTTTTTATAGTAAGAAGTGCGCTGGAAGGAATCCGGGACAGCGCGAAAATTGCGAATACGTTCCTTGCAAGCGTCGGTATTTTCTCAGCAATTATCAGCGGTATTGTGATCTGGATTGTTTCCCGCAGGGTGACGACGCCGATTCTGCAGCTGGCGGACATTTCGGAACGGATGTGCCATCTGGATTTTGAAGCCCGTTACAGCGGAAACAGCAAAAACGAAATCGGCATTCTCGGCGAGAATATCAATCAGCTTTCCGATACGCTGGAGCATACGATTTCAGAGTTGAAAACGGCGAACAATGAATTAAAAAAGGACATCCAGAAAAAAGAAGAGATCGACCAGATGCGTCGGGAGTTTCTGTCGAACGTTTCCCATGAGTTAAAAACGCCGATCGCACTGATCCAGGGCTATGCGGAGGGACTTTTGGAGGACGTCAATTCCGATCCGGAGAGCCGGAAATTTTACTGCGACGTCATTGTGGACGAAGCGGCGAAGATGAACAACATGGTCAAAAAGCTTCTGACGCTCAACCAGCTCGAATCCGGCAACGACGTTGTTTCGATGGAGCGCTTTGATATCACGGCACTTGTGCACAATTATCTGCAGTCCGCAGATCTTCTTGCGAAGCAGAACGGCATTTCCGTCCATATGGATCAGACGAAGGAGATCTATGTCTGGGGCGATGAATTCAAGATCGAAGAAGTCCTGATGAACTATTTTTCCAATGCAGTCAACCATTGCGAAAAAGAAAAGGTTATCGAGGTAAAGATCGAGGAAATGGACGGACATGCCAGAGTTTCGGTGTTCAATACCGGTATGCCGATCCCGGAGGATTCCCTGCCGCATCTGTGGGAGAAGTTTTACAAGGTGGACAAGGCGAGAACGAGGGAATACGGCGGAAGCGGTATCGGACTGTCGATCGTCAAGGCAATTATGGAGTCGATGAACCAGAAATACGGCGTAATCAATTACGAAAACGGCGTTAGGTTCTGGTTTGAACTGGAGCTTGCCGGGGAAGAATCGGAGATTACCCCTGCAATTTCTGAAAAAAACAGTTGAAATATGAGGTTTTTTAGGATACACTTGTATAGTATTGAAACCGTGATTATTTAGGAGGAAGATTTTATATGATTTCTGCAGGTGATTTCAGAAACGGCGTTACCATTGAGTTTGAGGGCAATATTTACCAGATTATTGAGTTCCAGCACGTTAAACCTGGTAAAGGCGCTGCTTTCGTTAGAACCAAGTTAAAGAATATTAAGAGCGGCGGTGTTGTTGAGAAGACTTTCCGTCCTACTGAGAAATGTCCTACTGCCCGTATCGAGAGAAGAGATATGCAGTACCTGTACAACGACGGCGATCTGTATACTTTCATGGATATGGAAACCTATGACCAGATCTCTCTGAACCAGGATGCAATCGGCGATGCTCTGAAGTTCGTAAAAGAGAATGAAGTCTGCAAGATCTGTTCTCATAACGGCAGCGTATTCGCAGTGGAGCCCCCTCTGTTCGTAGAGCTGGCAATTACTGAGACCGAGCCTGGCTTTAAGGGCGATACCGCTACTGGCGCAAATAAGCCTGCTACCGTTGAGACCGGCGCACAGGTTTATGTACCGCTGTTCGTAAACGAAGGCGATGTCATCAAGATCGACACCAGAACCGGTGAATATCTGTCCAGAGTATAAGTTCTGGCGATATTGGACAGGCTGGTTTATCGGTAGGCTGCAGCTTCTTTATAGGGGAAGCAGCTTTCGAAATCTGAAACAATAGAATGCATGTTCTACGATCTTTCTGTTGTCAGGAATGAAAATACAGGGCACATGGAAAAGGGTAACAGCTTTTGCATGTGCCTTTTTGTGTATAGATTTTTTGTGTATAAGAAATGAAATTTCCCATGCGATGCAAAATACTCTGTGGGGATCCTGCTGCGGCAGAGTGAAATTCTAAAAAAAGTATGAAATTCTACTTTCATAAACCTGATATGAAAATGAAAGAAATAACGAGAAAATAAAAGAAAATAAAAGAAAATAGAACATGAACGGCGCTCAGCTGTGTTGCATAATCGACCGAAGAAACATAATATACATATAGTGTTTAGCACTCAGGACAAATGAGTGCTAACAGTAAATACGAAAGTATGAATTTTCATATAAGGAGGCAGTTATCATGAAGTTAGTACCGTTAGGTGACAGAGTTGTATTAAAGCAGCTGGTTGCAGAAGAGACAACCAAATCCGGAATTGTTCTTCCCGGACAGAATAAAGAGAAGCCCCAGCAGGCAGAAGTCATTGCAGTTGGCCCCGGCGGAGTGGTGGACGGCAAAGAAGTGAAAATGGAAGTTAAGGTTGGCGATCAGGTCATTTACTCCAAGTACGCAGGTACTGATGTGAAACTGGATGACGAAGAATATATCGTTGTAAAGCAGTCAGACATTCTGGCAGTAATCGAAGCGTAAGTTTAAACTTGAATTAGGAGGCTGATTTATTATGGCAAAGGAAATTAAATACGGCGCAGAAGCGCGTGCAGCACTGGAAGCCGGCGTTGATAAGCTGGCAAATACCGTCAGAGTAACCCTTGGACCCAAGGGACGTAACGTAGCACTGGATAAATCCTACGGTGCTCCGCTGATCACCAACGATGGTGTGACCATCGCAAAAGAGATCGAGCTGGAAGATGCATTCGAGAACATGGGTGCACAGCTGGTAAAAGAAGTTGCAACAAAGACCAATGACGTTGCAGGTGACGGCACCACAACCGCAACTGTTCTGGCACAGGCAATGATCGGCGCTGGCATGAGCAACCTGGCAGCAGGTGCAAATCCGATCATTTTAAGAAAAGGTATGCAGAAGGCAACCGAGTGTGCCGTAGATTCCATTCAGAAGATGAGCCAGAAGGTCAACGGTAAGAACCACATTGCAAGAGTTGCAGCGATTTCTGCAGCAAGCGATGAAGTTGGTCAGATGGTTGCAGATGCGATGGAAAAGGTTTCCAACGATGGCGTTATCACCATCGAGGAAAGCAAGACCATGAAGACAGAGCTGGATCTGGTAGAAGGTATGCAGTTTGACAGAGGTTATATCTCTGCATACATGGCTACTGATATGGATAAGATGGAAGCAGTTCTGGACAATCCGTATATCCTGATTACCGATAAGAAGATTTCTAACATTCAGGAGATCCTGCCTTTACTGGAGCAGATCGTTCAGTCCGGCGCAAAGCTGCTGATCATCGCTGAGGATGTAGAGGGCGAGGCTCTGACCACCCTGATCGTCAACAAGCTGCGCGGCACTTTCAATGTAGTAGCTGTTAAAGCTCCTGGCTATGGCGACAGAAGAAAGGCTATGCTGGAGGATATCGCGATCCTGACCGGCGGACAGGTGATCAGCTCCGAACTCGGCCTGGAATTAAAAGAGACCACAATGGATATGCTCGGCCGTGCAAAATCTGTTAAGGTTCAGAAAGAGAACACCATCATTGTTGACGGGGAAGGCGACAAGGCTGCAATCGCAGCGAGAGTTGCACAGATCAAGAAGCAGATCGAAGAGACCACTTCTGATTTCGACAGAGAAAAGCTGCAGGAGAGACTTGCCAAGCTGGCTGGCGGCGTAGCTGTCATCAAGGTCGGCGCTGCTACCGAAGTTGAGATGAAGGATAAGAAGCTCCGCATCGAGGACGCCCTGAACGCAACCAAGGCTGCTGTTCAGGAAGGCGTTGTTGCCGGCGGCGGTTCTGCATATATCCACGCTGCAAAGGATGTAGAAGCTCTGGCAAATACACTGGAAGGCGATGAGAAGACCGGCGCGAAGATTGTACTGAAGGCTCTGGAAGCTCCTCTGTACTATATCGCAGCAAACGCAGGCCTGGAAGGCAGCGTTATCATCAACAAGGTAAAAGAGTCCCCGATTGGCTTCGGTTTCGATGCCCTGAATGAGACTTATGTAAATATGATCGACGCAGGTATTCTGGACCCTGCAAAGGTTACCAGAAGCGCTCTGCAGAACGCAACCAGCGTTGCAAGCACATTGCTGACAACCGAATCCGTTGTTGCAAGCATTAAGGAAGACACTCCTGCAATGCCCGCCGGCGGTGCAGGCGGCATGGGTATGATGTAAGCTGCACAAACTTTTATAAGAAACATGAAAAACTGCTGCCGGCAGGTTTTCCCGGCGGCAGTTTTTTGTGTCCGGAGCTGGTTTGCCCAGTTCGCCCGCGTCACATCATTTGCAAAAAACGCAGCTTCGCAGCTTTTTCGCTGCTGCGCAGCTGTTTTTGCTCATGAAATGGCGCTCCCTTCGTAGAGCTCTATAAGCATCTTTTCATGCAAGCATGAAATCTGCTTGTGGAGATCTACGAGTGAACTGTGTCCTTCATTTTATACAAAGATTTGAGAAATTTGCCTTGTCTCGATTGGGGAAAATGTTATAATTTATCTATCAGACATCGAGAACGAAAACGTGAAAATCAGAAAATGAAAGGAGAAGCAGAATGTCTTATATTGACATCATCAAAGAAAAAGCCAGATCGGACAGAAAGACGATCGTACTTCCGGAGACGAATGACAAGAGAACGCTGATCGCAGCATCCCATATTATCGAAGAGGGGATTGCCAACATTATTATGGTTGGCAATGAAGAAAAGATCATGGATGGTGCAGGATGGCTGGAAGTTGATCTGACCGGTGTGCGCGTGATCGATCCTACGAAATGTGAGAAGCTGGACGAATACGTTCAGTTATTATATGAAACGAGAAAGCATAAGGGAATGACGCCCGAAAAGGCACGTCAGATTCTGCTGACCGATAACATGACCTTTGGTGTTATCATGGTAAAAGCAAATGATGCAGACGGAATGGTGGCGGGTGCATGCCATGCAACCGCAGATACCCTGCGTCCGGCGCTGCAGATTTTAAAGACCGCACCCGGTGTAAAGCTGGTATCCGGTTTCTTTATTCTGGATGTACCCAACTGTGAATACGGCGAGCACGGTACGTTTCTGTTTGCAGATTGTGGCCTGAATCAGGATCCGACCGCTGAAGAGCTTGCAGCGATTGCAGACACCAGTGCAAAGAGCTTTAAGACCCTTGTCGGCGCAAAACCGATTATCGCGATGCTGTCCCATTCCACCAAGGGAAGCGCAAAGCATCCTCTGGTAGATAAGGTTGTAAAAGCGGTAGAAATTGCACACGAACAGTATCCCGGACTGACATTGGACGGCGAACTGCAGACTGACGCAGCGATTGTGCCCTCTGTTGCAAAATCCAAAGCGCCTGGCAGCGAAGTTGCAGGTAAGGCAAACGTTCTGATCTTCCCGAACCTGGACTGCGGCAATATCGGCTACAAGCTGGTACAGAGACTGGCAAAGGCGGAAGCCTATGGACCAATGCTGCAGGGTATCGCAAAGCCCGTAAACGACCTGTCCAGAGGCTGTTCCTGGGAAGATATCGTCGGAGTAGTAGCATTAACTGCTGTTCAGGCACAGCTCATGTAACGCGCGCAAGTGAGTCAGCATGCTTGCATGATTGACGAACGGCGAAGTTGCCGAGTGAGCTATGCTCACGACATAATTGATACAATAGAAAAATAAACGCCGTCCGTATAGGGCGGCATTTGTTTTTTTGCATCATTAACGAACGGGCAGCCTGCGCAGCAGGAAGTAAAGTGTGCCGGTGCGAGCCCGTGAGTCTAACAGCCTGCTGGGAATAAAATTGTGCAAACCGTCTCGGTTTTAGTTGTAAATTGGGATGGTTTTTGTTATTATGGAGAGGTGAGATTTAAATAACACGAACGGGGGTATACAAAAATGAAAATTCTTGTCATAAATTGCGGAAGTTCTTCGCTGAAATTCCAGTTAATCGATTCGGAAACAGAAGAATTGACAGCGAAAGGATTATGTGAGAGAATTGGTATCGCTGGCAGCCGGATCAGCTACACACTGACCGGTCATGAAAAGCGTAAATGGGACGCTCCGATGGCAGATCATAAGGATGCTGTCCGTCTGATGCTGCAGACACTGACGAATCCGGAAGACGGCGCGGTAAAAGAACTGTCCGAGATCGGTGCAGTCGGACACCGTGTTGTACACGGCGGCGAGCATTTTTCAGAAGCAACCCTGATCACACCGCAGGTAAAAGAAGCGATTATGGAATGTACCGTACTGGCGCCTCTTCATAATCCGGCGAACCTGCAGGGAATTGAAGATTGTGAGTTACAGCTGCCGGGTGTTCCTCAGGTAGCGGTATTTGATACTGCCTTTCATCAGACGATGGATGAAGAGGCTTATTTATATGCGATTCCTTACCGTTATTACAAACAGTTTGGAATCAGAAGATACGGTTTCCACGGCACGAGCCACCAGTACGTTTCCAGACGTGCGGCGGATATCCTGGGCAAGCCGTATGAATCGTTAAAACTGATTATCTGCCACCTTGGAAACGGTGCGTCCGTATCTGCGATAAAGGACGGCAGATGTATAGATACCTCCATGGGACTGACTCCGCTGGAAGGTCTGATTATGGGCACCAGAAGCGGTGATGTAGATCCTGGTGTACTGGAAATGATGGCAGGTAAGGATGGTAAGAACATCCACGAAGTAGTGAGAATTTTGAACAAGGAATCCGGTGTACTTGGACTTTCAGATGGTTTTTCCTCTGATTTCAGAGATCTGGAAGACGCTTATCTGGAAGGAAATAATCCGGCTGCGACAAGGGCGATCAAAGCGTTTGTCCTTCGGGTTGCAAAATATATCGGTGCATATGCGGCAGAATTAAATGGTGCGGATGCGATCTGCTTTACAGCGGGAATCGGCGAAAACAGCCCGGTTATCCGTGAGCTGATCTGCAGCCCGTATCTGGAACATCTTGGCGTAGAGCTGGATAAGGAAGCAAACAATATCCGGGGCAAGGAGAGAATCGTTTCGACGCCATCTGCAAAGACCAAAGTGCTTGTGATTCCGACAAATGAAGAACTGGAGATTGCCAGACATACCCTTGCGATTGTAAAGGGCAAATAAGGCGTTCAGTCAGAAAATAAAGGACGGGATCAGGAAAAATGTCAGGAATTGAAATCGGAAATTTAGAAAGTTTGCATACCTTAGTATTCAGCAGTCTGGAATTTCTGTTTCGATATCTGCCGCTTTTCCTGATCCTTTTTTATGCGGTTCCGAAGCGGTTTCGGATGTTTGTGCTGTTTGCTTTTAGCTTGATTTTGTATGCGCTCGGGGATCCTGCGCATGTGCTGATTTTGCTCGGAATGTCGGTTGTCAACTGGCTGTTCGGGTACGGTCTGGCGACGGAGCCGGATGCAGACGGCAAAAGAATGTCGGGGCTTCATAGAAAAAAGGAGCATCCGGGTGTGAGGGGGCTTCGCAGGAAAACCATAAACTGGAGCGAACTGCAGATTTTCGAGGAAACCGTAGATCAGAGGAAAGAGGAGCCCTATAGAAACACGGCCAGCCCCCAAACTGTCAAGAAGCGCAAATTCTGGCTGGCTGTCAGCGTTTTGTGCAACGCGTCGCTTCTGATCTTTTTCAAGCTTTCCAATGTGTTCGAGGAAAATATGCTGCTTCCGGTGGGAATTAGTTTTTATACGTTTAAAAGCATTTCCTATTTGATTGATGTGTACAGAAGCGGGCACGCGGAGCGTTCATTTCTCCGGTTTGGCGCATATTTGTGTTGTTTCCCGCAGATCGTTTCGGGACCGATTATGCGATATGGCGAGATGGAACAGGCGCAGCAGTTCGGTGTCTGGAAGGCGGCAAGGGCAGAAGACGGGCTGAAATATATCATTGCCGGACTGGGCATGAAGGTGCTGCTGGCGGATCGGCTGGGCTTTTTGTGGAACGATATCCAGACGATCGGCTTTGAAAGCATTTCGACGCCGCTTGCATGGCTGGGCGCGGCAGCCTATTCGATGGAGCTCTATTTTGATTTCGCGGGGTATTCCCTGATTGCAGTCGGAATCGGCAGGATGATCGGACTTCCGGCGATCAAAAACTTTGACCAGCCGTATTCGTCCCGCTCTGTCAGCGAATTTTACCGTCGCTGGCACATGACGCTCGGCTCGTGGTTTCGGGACTATCTCTATATCCCGCTGGGAGGCAACCGGAAGGGAACGCTGCGCACGGTATTCAACCTATTGCTCGTATGGGCGGTGACCGGCTTCTGGCATGGCGGCGGACTGCATTTTATCCTGTGGGGGATGATTTTGGGATTACTGGTTGTGATAGAAAAGCTGTGGATCGGAAAATGGCTGAAAAAGAGCAAAATTTTATCCCATGTATATGTACTGTTCGTGATTCCACTGACCTGGATGGTGTTTGCAATTCCGACCCTGCCGGAAATCGGCGTTTATTTCGCACGGCTGTTCCCGTTCTTTGGCGTGGGCAGCGCGGTCAATCCCGGGGATTTCGCAAAAGAACTGACACTGTTTATTCCGGAGCTTGTCGGCGGCATTTTGCTTTGCATCCCGCAGGTTTACCGGTGGTGTGAAAAACACAGGAAAAATGTGATAGTAGTCGCTGCACTGTTTGTTGTTTTCTGGTACAGCGTATATCGGATGGCGAATGCGGCGAACAACCCGTTCATGTATGCGAACTTTTAAAAAAGATAGGATTGTGTGCGGGTTCATTGGCGCGGCAGCACCTGCAGAATGGAGAAAATATGAGCTTTTGGAAAAAATGTCCACTGTTGGCCGCAGTGATCGTCAGCGGACTGGTGATAGAGGGAGCCGGGGTTGCCAATGGGGTAAAATCCGGCGAAATAGAAAATCCGGCGAGCTGGAAGCAGCCTGCGTTAGCGACTGTTTTTATAGATTTAAAACAGGGCGTTTATCCGTGGAGTGACAGGAGCGTACAGACGGCGGCGATGGATGCTGCAGATGTGCAAAAAGACAGAATAACGGAGGAAACTGCGCTGCAGGAAGAAGGCGGCGAAGGTTCCGGTCAATCTGGAATATCTGCGGAAGCCCAAAAAAACGGACTGGATATATCGGAAACCGGCGGGCAGGCGAATGATGGAAACGGGGGAGAAAAAGCCGGACAGATGGCGAATGCTGACCGGGATGCAGATCATAAAAACGGAACCGGAGACAAAAATGAGGCAGGCGTAAGCGGAAATGCTGTGCCAGGCAAGGCGGCAGAAGCGACGCAGGAAGCAGAGGAGGAGCCGCTCGAATTTACCCATGTGGACAAGGAGTATTTTGCGGACGCCGTGTTTATCGGGGATTCCCGGACACAGGGACTCTACGAGTACAGCAACCTGGCAGATGTGGCGACCTTTTACAGCAAGACATCTCTGACGGTCTATAATTTATTTGAAAAACCGAAGGATTTTATCCGGGAAGGCGATGAAAAGCTGACGCTGGAGCAGGCGCTTTCCAGACACCAGTTCAAAAAAGTCTATCTGATGATCGGCATCAACGAGATGGGCACGGGAACGCCGGAATCATTTTTTGAAGCCTATGCGAGGGCGGTATATAAGATTCGGGAGCTGCAGCCGGACGCAATTATTTTCGTGCAGGGAATCATGCGCGTGGCGGGGCAGAAAAACGCTTCCGATCCAGTATTTAATAACACAAACATCAATATCCGCAATGTGGAAATCGAAACACTCGCAAACGGAAAGGATATTTTTTATATTGACGTCAACGAAGCGGTCTGCGATGAAAACGGCAATTTATACGCGGATTGGACATTTGATCAGATCCACCTGAAAGCGAAATATTATCAGGTCTGGGAGAATTTCTTGATGGAACACGGAATCGTAAAAAAGTAAGCAGAAAGAATTAGTGAAAATTATCTTGACAAAGGCAAAAGGCGTCTGTATAATCGTATGAGTATGGACGAAGTCCGTTTGGATTTTGCCATGTCGTTAGGAGTATACTATGTTAGTGAATGTGACAGATGTTTTTACATCCGAAGGCAAAGTTCTTACGCAGGAGTTTGCGTGGGAGACTGCAGAGATTACACATGATGGGAGCTCTTATCCGGTAAAGAGCAGCAGTAAGCTTTTGCTGAAGCTGACGAATACCGCGCAGGGCGAAGCACTTGTGGAAGCGAAGCTGCAGTTTGTGGCGGGAATTCCCTGTGACAGATGCCTGGAAGAAGTAGAAGTTCCGTTTGATCTTTCCATCGTACAGAAGCTGGTGGCACCTGACCGTGCTGATCAGGATGCTTTGGAAGAGCAGGAAGCTTTTATGGAAGGTTACTCGCTGAATATAGATAGTCTGATCGATAATGAGATTACGACAAGCTGGCCTATGAAGGTGTTGTGCAGACCAGACTGCAAGGGACTGTGTCCTGTCTGCGGGAAGGATTTGAACACGGGAGCATGCGGCTGCGATACTTTTGTTCCCGATCCGAGGATGGCGGCAATCATGGATGTCTTTAACGCGAATAAGGAGGTGTAACGATGTCTATCTGTCCTAAGAATAAGTCTTCCAAGTCCAGAAGAGATAAGAGACGGGCAAATTGGAAAATGAGCGCACCCACTCTGGTGAAGTGCAGCAAATGCGGCGCACTGATGATGCCTCACAGAGTCTGCAAGGCCTGCGGTTCTTACAACAAGCGCGAAATCGTTAAGGTTGAGGCTTAAACAATAGAATCACACTCTGTGAGATTCTATTGTCATGAACAATAGAATACACGTTTTGTGGGCATCCTATTGTTATGAATAACAGACGAGCAAACAAAAGGGCTTCCGGAATCTTCCGGGAGCCTCATTTTTTTGCCTGAAAACGTCAGGAAAATTGACTTTTCTACGGTATTTTAGTATAGTAAAAGATGTTACAGTTCACCCACGCCATTTGCAAAGAGGCACGGACGAACTGTAACAAAAACAAGAAAGGGCAGGTACTTTAAGATGGCAGAGCTGGTCAGAGTTGCTGTGGACGCGATGGGCGGAGACAACGCGCCGACAGAGATTATAAAAGGTGTTGTAGAGGCAGTTCATGCAGATGAACGCGTGAAGGTTTTTCTGGTAGGACAGGAGGACGTTGTGAAAAAGGAACTCGCAGCCTATTCCTATCCGGCAGAGCGGATTGAAGTCGTACACGCTTCCGAAGTGATCGAGACGGGCGAGCCTCCGGTCAATGCGATCCGCGGCAAAAAGGATTCCTCCATTGTAAAAGGTTTAGGTCTGGTGAAAAACGGCGAATGCGACGCGTTTGTATCTGCGGGAAGCACCGGCGCGGTTTTAGTTGGCGGACAGGTGTTAGTCGGCAGGGCAAAGGGCGTGGAGCGTCCGCCTCTGGCTCCGCTTATCCCGACAGAAAATGGCTGTTCTTTGCTGATTGACTGTGGCGCAAACGTGGATGCAAGACCTTCCCAGCTGGTGCAGTTTGCAAGAATGGGGTCGATCTACATGGAAAATGTCATGGGAGTAAAGAACCCGACAGTTGCCATCGTCAATATCGGTGTGGAAGAAGAAAAAGGCAATGCGCTGGTAAAAGAAACCTATCCGATGCTGAAAGAATGCAAAGATATCAATTTTATCGGAAGTATCGAAGCACGTGATATCCCGGCAGGAAAGGCAGACGTCGTTGTGTGTGAAGCGTTTGTCGGTAATGTAATCCTGAAATTATACGAGGGTGTCGGCGCAACCCTGATCAAAAAAGTAAAGGGCGGCATGATGACAAACCTGCGTTCAAAGATTGGCGCACTTTTGGTAAAACCTGCACTGAAGCAGACCCTAAAGGCATTTGATCTGGAAGAGTATGGCGGCGCGCCGCTGCTTGGCTTGAAGGGACTTGTTGTAAAGACCCACGGAAGCTCCAAATCAGTAGAAATTAAAAATACGATTCTGCAGTGCATCACGTTCCAGGAGCAGGATGTTGTTGGAAAAATTACAGCCAGCATTGCAGCTGCAAAGGAAGAAGGATAAGGGGTATGGAGTTTGAAAAGCTGAAACAGATCGTGGCAGAGATTTTGAGCGTAGATCCGCGGGAACTGACGGAGGAGACGAATTTTATCGACGATCTGTGTGCGGATTCCCTGGATCTTTACCAGGTCATTCAGGAAATTGAAGAGACGTTTGAAATTGCAATACCAGAAGAAGAGGCAGAAAAGATCAAAACCGTCGGAGAAGCGGTAGAGCTGATCAGAAAGACAAGGAACGAGTGAACAATATGACTGAGGAATATACGATAGGTGAGCTGGAAAAAAAGATTGGATATCAGTTCCGGGATAAGAGTCTGTTAAAACAGGCTCTTACTCACAGCTCTTTTGCCAATGAACAGAGAATCAACAAATTAAAGGACTACGAGCGGCTGGAGTTTTTGGGAGATGCTGTGCTGGAGCTGATTTCCAGCGATTTTCTTTTCCATGAGAATCCGCAGATGCCGGAAGGAAAGCTTACGAAGCTGCGTTCCTCGATGGTCTGTGAGCCGGCGCTTGCGTACTGCGCACGGGATATCGAGCTGGGACGCTATATGTTGCTTGGAAAGGGCGAGGAGGCGACCGGTGGACGCAACCGCGATTCGATTACCTCGGATGTGATGGAGGCGGTGATCGGCGCACTGTATTTGGACGGCGGTTTTGACGCGGCACATGATTTTATCCATCGATTCATTTTATCTGATCTGGAAAATAAAATTCTGTTCTATGACAGCAAGACGGTGCTGCAGGAAATTCTGCAGGCAGAAGGCGATGGGGAGTTTTCTTACGAACTCAAAGGAGAAGAGGGACCGGATCACAACAAATCGTTCTGGGTTGATGCAGTCAGAAACGGGGAAGTGATCGGCAGCGGACATGGCCGTACCAAAAAGGCGGCGGAGCAGCAGGCGGCTTATGAAGCGATTCTGAAGCTTCGGAAGCGCTAAGGAGCCTATAATATATGTATTTAAAGAGTATAGAAGTACACGGGTTTAAATCCTTTGCCAATAAAATCCTGTTTCAGTTCCACAACGGAATCACCGGTATTGTCGGACCAAACGGCAGCGGAAAGAGTAATGTTGCAGACGCCGTGCGCTGGGTGCTGGGCGAGCAGCGTATCAAGCAGCTGCGCGGCGCAACGATGCAGGACGTTATTTTTTCCGGTACCGAATTGAGAAAACCGCTGGGCTATGCCTATGTGGCGATTACGCTGGACAACAGCGACCATCAGCTGGCAATTGACTATGATGAAGTGACGGTGGCGAGACGCCTGTACCGTTCCGGTGAAAGCGAATATCTGATCAACGGAACACCGTGTCGTTTAAAAGACGTCAACGAGCTGTTTTACGACACCGGTATCGGGAAAGAAGGCTATTCGATCATCGGACAGGGTCAGATCGACAAGATCTTGAGCGGACGCCCGGAAGAGCTGTTCGACGAAGCTGCAGGAATCGTAAAATTCAAGCGCCGCAAGGACGCTTCCGTAAAAAAGCTGGAATCCGAGCAGCAGAATCTCGTGCGTGTCAACGATATTTTGTCCGAGCTGGAAAAACAGGTTGAACCGTTGGGCAAACAGGCGGAAAAGGCAAGGGTTTATTTAAAACACCGGGAAACGTTGAAAGCGCTGGACGTTAACGTATTTTTGCTGGAAAGTGAAAAAACGCGGGCACAACTTTCCGATACGGAAGAAAAATACCGGATTGCAGACGGAGATTTAAAGGATACGACGACCCGATATGAGGGCATTAAGGAAGAATATGACCGGATTGCAACGCAGATCGAGGCGCTGGAACGACAGATGGAGCAGGCGCGGGCACAGCTGACAGATACGTCCGTCCTGCGCGGAAAGCTGGAGGGTGAAATTGCCGTCCTGCAGGAAAAAATCCGTTCCATCCGGGGCAATGAAGCACATTTGCAGAGCAGAAAAGAGACGCTGCGCAAGGAGATTGACGCACGAAACGCCGACAAAGAAAAGCTGCTGCAGCAGCGAAACGAGATTCAAAAACGGCTCGAAAAGCTGCAGGAAGAGCGCAACAGCGCTGCAGCAGAACTGGAAATCATCCAGAGCCGGGTCGCAGGTTTAAACCAGTCGATCGAAGATGCCAAAAACGCGATTATTGATACGTTGAATGATCGTGCGGCGATCAAGACGAAGATGGGACGCCAGGATACGATGCTGGAACAGGCGCAGATTCGGAGGGCAGAGCTGAATTCCCGCCTGCTGCGCGTCAAGTCCGACGAGGTACAGCAGGAAGAGAGCATCAAAAGTCTGGAAGAAGCCTTTAATACAGTGACGCAGGAAATCGCGTCGAGGAAGGAAGCTCAGACGGCGATGGAGGCGAAGTTGAACGAATTTCGGGAGACGATCGCCAAAATGGATCAGGCGTTGCGGGATGCACAGGTGCAGTATCATCAGGATAAAACAAGACTGGAAGCGGTCAGCAACCTGACGGAGCGCTATGAGGGCTACGGTGGAAGCATCCGCCGCGTCATGGAGCAGAAAGATAAAAATCCCGGCATCATCGGTGTTGTTGCGGACATCATTAAAGTAGAGAAAAAATACGAAACTGCGATCGAGACGGCCCTTGGCGGCAGCATTCAGAATATCGTAACGGATAACGAAGAGACCGCTAAAGGGATGATTTCGTTTTTAAAGCAGACCAAAAGCGGACGCGCGACGTTTTTGCCGTTAAACAGCATCAAAAACGCACAGGAATTTCGGCAGAAAGAAGCCTTAAAGGAGCCTGGGGTTTTAGGACTTGCGCATACTCTGGTACATACGGATGAAAAATACAGCGATGTCGCAAAATCGCTGCTCGGCAGAATCGTAGTCGTCGATCACGTCGATCATGCAACGCAGCTTGCCCGGAAATTCAAGTACTCGCTGCGGATTGTGACGCTGGAGGGCGAATCCTTATCCCCCGGCGGTTCGATCAGCGGCGGCGCATTTAAAAACAGCAGCAACCTTCTGGGACGCAGACGCGAGATGGAAGAGCTGGAATGGAAGGTAAAGGCGCATGCCAAAGCGGTAGATGAACTGCTCGTTTCGATCGAAGACCTCAAAAAAGACCGGAACGAATGCCGGACAGAGCTGGAAAAGAGCCGCGCTGCGCTGCAAAACGCCTTTATCCGCCAGAATACTGCCCGCCTGAATATAGAAGCGGCGCAGGAGAAAAAGGATCAGACGAAAGCAGGCGTCGAAGACCTTAAAAAAGAAGAGATCGAGATCGAAACCCAGGTGCTGCAGATTCGAAAAGAAAAGGAAGAGACAAAGCAGGAGCTGGAACGTTCCGAGGCTCTGGAGGGCGAGAAAAACGAACAGATCGAGGGCTTTACGAAGGATCTGGAAGAGGCGCGCAGGCAGGAAGCTGCGCAGACCGCTGTATTGAATGAAAAAGAACTGGATGTAGAAAAAATCCGGCAGCAGTTCGGATTTTATCAGGCAAACGAAGACCGTATCGCCGGAGAAATCGCACGATATGAGGGCGAGCTGGAAGAGGTCAAAAAGAGCCTGACAGACGGCGTGGCAGACGCCGCCGGGAAAGAAGAAAGCATCAAAAGGCTGCAGGAGACCATCGAATCCTCCAAAACGACGCAGTCGGATACGCAGGATAAGCTGAATGCAGACAGCAAAAAGCGGGAAGAACTTACAGAACGGCAGAAAGGCTTTTTCACGGAGCGCGAAGAGCTGTCCGCACGGATGAGCGCGCTGGACAAAGAGGTTTACCGCTTAAATGCCCAGAAGGAAAAGCTGGAGGAGTCCATGGAGAATCAGGTCAACTACATGTGGAATGAGTATGAACTGACCCTCCGGGATGCGGCACAGCTTCGGGATGAGACGATGAACGACCTCGCTGAGATGAAAAAGCAGACGCAGACGATCAAGGAAGCGATCCGCAGACTGGGCGATGTCAATGTTAACGCCATCGAAGATTATAAAAATCTGATGGAGCGTTACACGTTTTTGAAGGCACAGCACGATGATCTGGTAGAAGCGGAGAAAACGCTGGAACGCATCATCGTCGAGCTGGATGAGGCGATGCGAAGGCAGTTTAAGGAGAAGTTTGCAGAGATCAGCAAGGAGTTCGATAAGGTATTTAAAGAGCTTTTCGGCGGCGGCAAGGGTACGCTGGAGCTGATGGAGGACGAGGATATCCTGGAAGCAGGCATCCGGATTATCGCACAGCCGCCCGGTAAGAAGCTGCAGAACATGATGCAGCTTTCCGGTGGGGAAAAGGCGCTGACGGCAATTGCGCTATTATTTGCCATCCAGAACTTAAAACCGTCACCGTTCTGTCTGCTGGACGAAATCGAGGCGGCATTGGATGACAGCAACGTCGGAAGATTTGCCCACTACCTGCATAAGCTGACCGCCCATACACAGTTTATCGTCATTACCCACAGACGCGGCACGATGGAAGCGGCGGACCGGCTTTACGGAATCACGATGCAGGAAAAAGGCGTATCGACGCTTGTAAGCGTCAACCTGATAGATAAAGATCTGACCTGATGGTAATCAGGATAAAAAGGAGGTAAGCGGATGGCAGAAGAAAAGAAAAGCTTTTTTGCCAGACTGCGGGAGGGACTGACCAAGACCCGCAACAATATTGTCAAAGGATTTGACTCCGTTTTTTCCGGATATTCCGTTATTGACGACGAATTTTATGAAGAGCTGGAAGAGACGATGATTATGGGCGACCTGGGCGGTCGGGCGACAGAAGAGATTCTGGACCGATTAAAAGAACAGGTCAATGACCAGGGAATCTGTGATCCGCAGGACTGCCGGAGATCTTAATCGACAGCATCCGGGAGCAGATGCATGTCGGCAAGACAGCTTATGATTTTGAAAAAGAGCAGTCCGTCGTCATGGTGATCGGCGTAAACGGTGTCGGCAAGACGACTTCGATTGGAAAACTCGCTTCCAAGTTAAAGAAGCAGGGACGCAAGGTCTTAATCGCGGCGGCAGATACGTTCCGTGCGGCAGCTGGCGATCAGCTGGAGGAATGGGCGAACCGCGCAGGTGTCGATATGATCGGCGGCGTGGAGGGCTCTGATCCGGCGAGCGTTATTTACGACGCGGTCAATGCGGCAAAAGCACGTCATGTGGACGTCCTTTTATGCGATACGGCGGGACGTCTCCACAATAAGAAAAACCTGATGGAAGAGCTGCGCAAGATGAACCGGATTATCGACCGGGAATTTCCTGGTGTCCATCGGGAAAATCTGGTCGTACTGGACGGTACGACCGGACAGAACGCGCTGGTACAGGCGCGGGAATTTGCGCAGGTTATGGATTTGACCGGTATTATCCTGACCAAAATGGATGGAACCGCCAAGGGCGGTATTGCGGTAGCAATTCAGTCGGAACTGCACGTACCGGTAAAATATATCGGTGTCGGGGAGAAAATCGAGGATCTGCAGAAGTTTGATCCGGATCAGTTTGTGAATGCACTGTTTGATACAGAGAAGGATGAGGTTTACTAAAATGGAAGAAGAAAAGATGCTGACATTGGAAAAATTTGAAGAGGCTTCCGAAGTAGTGCGCAGAGTAACGCTGGAGACAAAACTTGTATACAGTGATTATTTCAGCCAGCAGACCGGTGCAAAGGTATTTTTTAAGCCGGAAAACCTGCAGTTCACCGGTGCATACAAGGTAAGAGGCGCTTATTATAAGATGAGCACTCTGACCGAGGAAGAGCGTGCAAAAGGCGTTATCACCGCCTCTGCGGGCAACCATGCGCAGGGCGTTGCTTATGCTGCAAAGTGTTATGGCGCGAAAGCTACAATTGTAATGCCGACAACCACGCCTCTGATCAAGGTAAACCGTACCAAAGGATACGGCGCAGAAGTTGTACTTTACGGAGATGTATATGATGAAGCATGCGCAAAGGCTTACGAGCTGGCGGAAGAGCATGGATATACTTTCGTACATCCCTTCGATGACCTTACCGTTGCAACAGGTCAGGGAACCATTGCGATGGAAATCGTCAAAGAGCTTCCCCTTGTGGATTATATCCTCGTTCCCATCGGCGGCGGCGGACTGGCAACCGGCGTTTCCACGCTGGCGAAGCTGTTAAATCCGAAGATCAAGGTGATCGGCGTAGAGCCTGCAAATGCAAACTGCATGCAGGAATCCATCAAAAATGGCAAGGTGACGACGCTTCCTTCTGTCAACACGATTGCAGACGGCACCGCAGTAAAGACGCCCGGCACGAAAATTTTTCCGTATATCCAGAAGAATCTTGACGATATCATTACAGTAGAGGATGCAGAGCTTGTCGGTGCATTTCT
>ENA-OPNR01000339-OPNR01000339.1-human-gut-metagenome-genome-assembly--contig:-NODE-339-length-22058-cov-4.234832_pt1 | contig 22058 bp, 20 predicted proteins | sample MGYA00241543_ERZ501783 | MGnify/ENA primary metagenome ERZ501783 (study PRJEB25962, sample SAMEA2042557) | human gut metagenome | biome: human gut; feature: human-associated habitat; material: faeces... | reverse complement strand
CTGCCGAAGATGTTTGGGAAAAGAGTTGTTGTTACCGTCCATGGCATTGATTGGCAGCGCGAGAAATGGCAATCAGGACTTGGCTCTAAGTTTATCCACCAAGGCGAAAAGAACGCTGTGAAATATGCGGACGAGGTCATTGTTCTGAGCAAAGGAGTGCAGGACTATTTTAAGGAAACTTATGGAAGAGAAACGCACTTTATCCCTAATGGCGTGAATAGGCCGCAGATTCGGGAAGCAAGTCTGATTACAGATAAGTTCGGGCTGAAAAAAGACTCATACATATTGTTCCTCGGTCGTCTGGTGCCAGAAAAGGGTATTCGATATTTGATTGAGGCTTTCAAGAATGTTAAGACGGATAAAAAGCTGGTCATCGCAGGCGGCTCCAGCGATACGGATTCCTTTATGGAGGAATTGAAAGAACTGGCGAAGGGTGACGATCGGATTCTCTTTACTGGGTTTGTGCAGGGAGCAATGCTGGATGAACTATACAGCAATGCTTACATTTACACGCTGCCGTCTGATCTGGAAGGAATGCCATTAAGTCTGCTGGAGGCAATGAGCTACGGCAACTGCTGTTTGGTTTCGGATATTCCGGAGTGCGCAGAGGTTGTGGAAGATAAGGCATTGATTTTCAAAAAGTCAGATGTAGAGGACTTGCGAGAAAAATTGCAAGATGCCTGTGACCATCCTGAAATGGTTATGAAAATGAAGAATCAGGCAGCTGACTTTATCTGCGAGAAATATAACTGGGATGAAGTTGTAAAGGAAACGATGAAACTGTACAGGAGAAAATAATAGATGAGAGTATTGATAATAAATAAATTTCTATATCCAAACGGTGGATCAGAAACCTACATATTTAAGCTGGGTGAGGCACTGGAGCAGCACGGACATGAGGTTCAGTACTTCGGTATGGAGCATGAAGGCCGCTGCGTGGGCAACCGGGTCAATGCTTATACATCTGGTATGGACTTCCACGGCGGCAGCAAACTGAGCAAGCTGACCTACCCGATCAAGACCATCTACAGCAAGGAAGCACGGGTGCAGCTGAGAAAAGTTCTGGACGACTTCAAGCCGGATGTCTGTCACCTGAATAATTTTAACTACCAGCTGACACCTTCCATCATTCTGGAAATCGTGAAGTGGCGCAAGGAGACCGGAAGAGATTGTAAGATCATCTTCACGGCACATGACTACCAGTTGGTCTGCCCGAACCATCAATTAAAGAACCCTATCACACATGAGAACTGTGAGAAGTGCCTCGGCGGTCATTTCATGAATTGTGTAAAGGGAAAATGTGTTCACGGTTCTACTGCAAAATCTATCGTTGGCATGATGGAGGCGGAGTTCTGGAAATGGAACGGAGCATACAAGTACATTGACAAGATTATTTGCTGCTCGGAATTCTTGAAAACCAAGATGGATACGAATCCGCTGTTTGCAACTAAGACAATCGCAATGCACAACTTCGTGGAGAAGGTAGAGCCTAAAGAGGTTGAAAAGAAAGATTACGTCCTTTACTTCGGCCGCTTCTCTGAAGAGAAGGGAATCAACACACTTGTTGAGACCTGCAATCTGTTGCCAAATATTCAGTTTATTTTTGCTGGTTCTGGCCCATTGGAAGACAAGGTCAATCAGCTGAAAAATGTTAAGAATGTTGGTTTCCAGACTGGCGATGCATTGGACAAACTGATTCGGGAAGCAAAGTTCTCTATTTGCCCTTCGGAAGTCTATGAAAACTGCCCGTTCTCTGTTATGGAGAGTCAGCAGCGTGGAACTCCTGTCATCGGCGCAAATATCGGTGGCATTCCTGAGTTGATTACAGATGGTGTGGATGGGCGACTGTTCACAAGCCGGGATTCCAAGCAACTGGCATCTATTATCAAGGAACTTTGGAATGATCCGGCAGAGACCGATAAGTACGCAAAGGCGTGCCTTAACCTTGAGCGAGATGATCTTGAAGCTTATTGTAACAAGCTCATCCCGATTTATCTGGGGGGGGTAATCCTCTGTAAGTATCAGCGGATGGACTATGTCCTTTACTTCGGCCGTTTCTCTGAAGAAAAGGGCATCGGCACGCTCATCAAGGTCTGTAAAGAACTGCCGGATGTGCAGTTCATCTTCGCCGGCACTGGCCCGCTGGAAGAAACGGTAAATGGTATTAAGAACATCAAAAACGTCGGCTTCCAGAAAGGCGAAGCACTGGAAAAGCTTATCCGTGAGGCACGATTCTCCATTTACCCGTCTGAGTGGTATGAGAACTGCCCGTTCTCCGTAATGGAATCCCAGATGTATGGCACACCGGTACTGGGAGCAGACATTGGTGGTATTCCGGAACTGATTCAGGTCGGCAAGACCGGCGAGCTGTTTGAAAGCGGTAACGGGAAAGATTTGAAGAGAAAGATCGAGAAGCTCTGGGGTGATAAGAAGCTGTGTGAAGCATATAGCAAGAACTGTAAGAACATCAGCTTCGATACCATTGATGAGTATTACGAGAAAATTATGAAGGTGTATCAGTAAGACTGGTATGTGAGGAGAGAATTTGTGGCTACAAAAGCGGATCGATATGAGGGAATAGACGGTTTGAAGGCATATGCCATTATTGGCATCGCGCTGATGCACGTCCTCGCAAATGGAGAATATAGGATAGGAGGATTTGTGTTTGAACGGCTAATACCATCATTCACAAACCTTGTTTTCCTTTTTATGATGGTCAGCGGTTTTGGCATGTGCTGTGGCTATTACCAGAAAATTGTTGACCAGAAGATTAGCGTAGAGGATTTCTACAAGAAACGGTATATCAAAATCTGGCCGTATTTTGCATTGCTTTGTGCGTTGGATTTTGTGATTTCACCGAGCAAAGAATCACTATTTGAAGTAATTGCAAACTTGACTTTGTGTCAGGGGCTTCTGCCGAATGCTAAAATTTCGGTTATTGGTGTGAGTTGGACACTGGCAGTCATTTTTGTGTTCTACATGCTGTTCCCGTTCTTCTGTTTCCTGATTGGAAACAAGAAGAGAGCATGGAGGGTCGCGGTGGTGGCACTGGTGTTTAACTGGCTGTGCGCTAATTACTTCAAAGCTGGAAGGACTAATATCGTCTACGATGCGATTTATTTTATTGTAGGCGGCTTGATCTTCCTCTATCGGAAAGAGTTGGCTGAGTTCGCATCGAATCACAAGGTTATCGCTGGAGCGATTCTGCTGATTGCCACAGTTGCTTATTTTGCATTAGGCGGCAATACGCTCACGATGCTGTTCTTCTGTGTGGCAGCACTGGTCTATACCCTCGGATGCAAGCGGGGGGGGGGTACTGGTCAATCCAGTCGCCAAGTTCCTCGGTGGTATCTGCTTCGAGATTTACCTGTGCCACATGGTGATTTATCGTGTGCTTGAAAAGCTACACCTTGTACATCTATTTGAAAATGGTCTGCTGGCATATATTTTCACAGCGGTTGCAGTCATCTGCGGTTCGGTTGTGTTCTCGGTATGTGCCAAGTGGTTCTTAAATAAAGTCGAAACATTCTTAAAAGAGAGAGTTAGGAGAGTTAATCATGTCTGAAGAAAAAAAGTTAAATGGTACGGTCATCGTCACTTATCGCTGCAATGCTCGTTGCTCCATGTGCAACCGTTATAAAGCACCTTCCAAGCCGGAAGAAGAAATCAGCATTGAAACCATCAAGAAGCTACCGAAGATGTACTTTACCAATATCACCGGTGGCGAGCCGTTTATCCGTACCGACCTGAAGGATATCGTGCGTGAACTGTACAAGAAGTCCGACCGTATCGTTATTTCTACAAATGGGTTCTTCACGGATCGTATCGTTGACCTGTGCAAGGAGTTCCCGCAGATCGGTATTCGTATCTCTATCGAGGGTCTGGAACAGACCAATAACGAGATCCGTGGTCTGCAGAACGGCTACCAGCGTGGTTACGGCACACTGAAGAAGCTGCGTGAAATGGGCATGAAAGATGTCGGTTTTGGTATGACCGTTCAGGACAAGAATGCTCCTGACCTGGTTCCGCTGTACAAGATTTCCGATGAGATGGGCATGGAGTTTGCAACGGCTTCTCTGCACAACAGCTTCTACTTCGTTGAAGCAAAGAACATCATCCATGATCGTCCTATGGTCGCAAAGAACTTCGAGAATCTGATCAACGAACTGCTCCGCAGCAACAGTCCGAAAAAGTGGTTCCGCGCCTACTTTAACCACGGCCTGATTAACTATATCTACGGTCAGAAACGCCTGCTTCCTTGCGACATGAGTTTTGACACCTTCTTCATCGACCCGTATGGCGATGTCATGCCTTGCAATGGTACCAAGGATAAAGAGGTCATGGGTAACCTGAACAATCAGACTTGGGATGAGCTGTGGAACAGCCCGGAGGCCGAGAAGGTTCGTGCAAAGGTTCGTTGCTGTGACCGTGACTGCTGGATGATCGGCAGCGTAAGTCCTGCGATGCACAAGTACATCTGGAAGCCTGCTACCTGGGTTCTGGTTCACAAGTTCAAGGCTCTGTTCACCAAGCATCCGTACAGCATGTACGAGCTGAAAATCTGCCGCGATTATCGTGATGGCAAAGTCACCAAAGAGGAACTCGATAAGTGCAGCACCTGCGATATGAACTGTGTGATTAATAACGGTCTGAGTGAGGCATCCAAGGAACAGCTGAAGCACAAGACCGGCGAGGAAATCGTGGATGCTGATATCGCACAGCAGATGGAGACGAAGTAATGAGTGAAAAGACAGCGGTAAGAACAAGAGAAAAATGGGTTGATGGTGTAAAGGTCATCGCCTGTATATTGGTTGTACTAGGCCACTTCTTCCAAAGTATGACGAAGGCGAATATTTTGCCTGAAAATGATTTATATGAGTGGTTCAACACAACGATTTATTACTTCCACGTGCCGCTGTTCTTCATTTGTAGTGGATATCTGTATCAAAAGTACAGCAAGGTAAACAGTGTAGGCAGTTGGTATAGAAATGTAGCGAAAAAAGTGCTGGTACTCGGTGTACCATATGCAACTTTTACGACTGCTACATGGGTACTGAAAAAAGTGTTCTCAAGCAGTGTCAACGACCAAATCGGCGGTCTAGGAGAAACATTGTTCTTTCATCCAACAGCACCGTACTGGTATCTGTATGCATTGTTCTTCATTTTTCTTGTTACGCCGACTTTTAACAGTGTGAAAGCAGCCGCAGTTGGATTGGTAGTTGCATTAGCGGCAAAAGGCCTAATTTTAACGGGGGGGGGGGTACAGCATTTACGCTGTATCGACAGTCCTCTCAAACGAAATCTGGTTTGTGCTCGGCATGAGCATTTGTGCATTTAACGTGCAACTGAAGGGCAGAAAAGTACAAGGAATGATATGCGGAGTGCTGTTTATAATTCTGAGCATTATGGTATATACAGCGGAAATCAGCAGTAGTGCGGCCTCTTTCATAATGGGATTATTGGCTTGTGTGGCTGTTATCATGATGGTGGCGGGTTTTGAGGAAAAGTTAGGTAGAGGCATGGAATTCATTGCAAAGTACACAATGCCGATTTTTCTGATGCATACGTTGTTTGCGGCACCAATGAGATCAGTCTTACTGAAGTTGGGGATTACGAATGCTGTAGCACATATTGTGCTGGGGGTGGGCATTAGTTTTGCTGGCCCGATTATCGCTGCGTGGATTATAAAAAAAACAAAGTGGTTGGAGTTCTTCTTGTATCCGAATAAAATTATAAAGCATTACGTTTGAATGCAATGAATGAGACTATATTGTTATGGAGGATAGATATGAAAAATTATAAAATTGCTGTGGCAGGAACTGGTTATGTGGGGTTGTCGATTGCCACATTACTTTCTCAAAATCATCAGGTGACTGCTGTAGATATCATCCCGGAGAAGGTGGACTTGATTAATAACCGCAAATCTCCGATTCAGGATGACTATATCGAAAAATATCTGGCTGAGAAAGAACTGAACCTGACCGCAACACTGGATGCAAAGGAGGCATACTGTGATGCGGACTTTGTTGTAATAGCTGCTCCCACGAACTACGATAGCCACACCCAGCACTTTGACACATCTGCAGTTGAAGCTGTGATCAAGCTGGTCATGGAATATAACCCGAACGCCATCATGGTCATTAAGTCCACCATTCCGGTGGGCTACACCGCATCCGTGCGTGAGAAGTTCAACAGCAAGAACATCATCTTCAGCCCGGAATTCCTGCGTGAATCTAAGGCTCTGTACGACAATCTTTATCCTTCTCGTATCATCGTTGGCACTGATTTAAGTGATGAGCGATTGGTAGAGGCTGCACATGAGTTCGCTGGTCTGCTACAGGAAGGTGCTATCAAAGAGAACATCGACACTCTGTTCATGGGCTTCACCGAGGCAGAGGCTGTTAAGCTGTTCGCTAATACATATCTTGCTCTGCGCGTGGCTTATTTCAACGAGCTGGACACCTATGCAGAAAGCAAGGGGTTGAACACCCAACAGATCATCGATGGTGTTTGCCTTGATCCTCGTATTGGCAGCCATTACAATAACCCGTCCTTTGGTTACGGCGGCTATTGCCTGCCTAAAGACACCAAGCAGCTGCTGGCAAACTATGCTGATGTTCCGGAGAACCTAATTGAAGCAATTGTTGAGAGTAACAGAACTCGTAAAGATTTCATTGCTGATCGAGTTCTGAAGTTGGCTGGTTATTACGGATACGACGAGGACAACGAATACGATGAGAAGCAGGAAAAGTCTGTGACCATCGGCGTTTACCGCCTGACCATGAAGAGCAATAGCGACAACTTCCGCCAGAGCTCTATTCAGGGTGTCATGAAGCGCATCAAGGCCAAGGGCGCAACTGTTATCATCTACGAGCCGACTCTGAAAGATGGCGATACTTTCTTTGGCAGCTTGGTGGTCAATGACCTGGCCAAGTTCAAGGAAATGAGCCATGCCATCATCGCAAACCGATATGACAAGTGCCTGGATGATGTGAAAGAAAAAGTATATACGAGAGACTTGTTCGGGAGAGACTGAAAAAATAGTAATAGCGCTGTTCGGAAGGTTTTCGAGGACGAGCTAGTATTTAGTGTGATGAAGGGAATACCATGAGAATACTAATCATTAGAAGCTATCCTAGCTATATGGATGTTGAAAGAAACACCTATAATATACAAGAAGTCGGTCTTGCGAAGGCACTTGTCAGAAAAGGACATGTTTGCGATATTGTTTTTTGGACGGATAAAGAAGAAAAAGATATTACAATCGCAGTAGAAGATTGTGGAAATATAAATGTCTTTTACCGTCATGGTAAGACAGCATTAAAGAACACAGTATATACTAATTGCACAGAACTATTTGAGCAATATGATATATTGCAAGCAGCTGAATATAATCAGATGCAGTCGTGGATGCTAGCTAAACAATATCCGAAAAAGGCCATTATATATCATGGACCATACTATTCACACTTTAACAAGCGGTATAATTTGATGTGTTCCGTGTTTGATATGTTCTTTTTGAAGAGATACTTAAAATTAGGAACACACTTTATCACCAAAAGTAAAATGGCACAAGAATTCTTGGAAAGTAAAGGGATTAAGCGAACAAATATTGGAACTGTTGGAGTGGGCATGGACACACAGATGTTATCGAACTCCAAAGAAGTATGCAAAGAACCGTTGTTTTTGACGATGAGTCAAGATAAAAATTTGAAACTTTTGTATATAGGAAAATTCGAAAAGCGGAGAAATATACATTTTATTTTGGATGTCTTTTCACAGGTCATAAATAAAAAAATGAATGCTACGCTCTATATGATAGGAACAGGTGATAAGGATTATATAGAGGATTGTTGGAAGTATGCAGAAAGCAAGAATATTAAGAATTATATAGTATACCAAGAAAAAATGGAACAAAAATATTTAGCTGGAGTATACGGCTTGGCGGACTTCTTTTTGCTTCCGACGGAATATGAGATTTTTGGCATGGTATTGTTAGAAGCTATGTATTACCACTCAGTTGTGTTAACAACACTTAATGGTGGATCAAGCACTTTGATTGATAATAACAAAAATGGGTTTATTCTAACGTTGAATAACGCAAAAGAATGGGCGGATTGCATCGAAAAAATTTCAAGTGATAAAAATGCAATGCTGAATATTTGTGATATGGCATCTCGTAAAATCCAGGAAGGTTTCACATGGGATAAGTTGGCAGATCAATTCATTGAACACTATAATAAAGTTTTGCAATAAAAAGAGATGGAGTGAAAAAGTGGAAAAGGTTACCGTTGTTGTGCCAGTATATAATGCAGAAAAATATTTGACAGAATGTCTTGAGAGCATTCAAAGGCAAACATATAGCAATATTGAAATAATACTTGTAGATGATGGGTCAAAGGATAGTAGCCCAGCATTATGCGATGCATTCCAAAAAAAAGACAATAGAATCAAAGTGGTTCACAAAATGAATGAAGGCGCAGGGAAAAGTAGAAATAAAGGCATAGAAATGGCTACAGGAGATTATATTCTCTTTGTAGATAGTGATGATTATATTAAGTCGGATCTTGTTGAAAAGTGTGTGAATGCTATTGCGGGAAATGATTCAGCAATGGTGATGTTTGGCGTACAACATACTGATGAAACCGGAAAAATCATTGGGGAGAAAATTCCTTACTCAGATAAATATATCTTTGAGGGGAAAGAAGTACAAGAAGAGTTCCTTCCGGACATGATTTTCTCGGAAAACAAGAAGGTGCGAAATATTGAAACGCCAGCCAGTATGGCTAACTTCTATTCACTGGGAATAATAAGAAAGATTGGTTGGAAATTTGAATCGGAGAGAGAATATATATCAGAGGACTTTTACTCTAGATTGAAACTTTATGGGCATATAAATAAATTGGTGGTTCTAAATGAAGCTCTATATTGCTATCGACACGGTCATGAGTCACTTTCTTCATCTTCTCGATTGATGAACTATGAGATGATAAGAAAATATTATAATCAATGCGTTTCACTGTGTGAAAAGAATAATTATAACAAAAAGGTTTTGCGAAAAGTTAGTGAGCCGTATTTGTCTTTCACAATAACGTGCTTGAAATTAAAAGCAAGACAGAAGAAAAACTTTGCAGCTAAAAAAATGGAGTTAAATGAGATTCTCAAAGATAATCAGTTGCATGAAGTGCTAAAACAACGAAATCTAGATAATGAGAATAAAGCAAAGCGAGTGCTATATAAAGCAATTTTAGCTGATAATTATTTTTTGGCAAGGGCTTTGATTTGTATACAGGCATATAGGAGCAAGAGATAGGATGAAGATCGGAGTCTTAACATTTACCGAAGGATATAATTACGGGAATAAACTTCAAAATTATGCGATGTTAACATATTTGCAGAATAACTTTCCATGCGAGGTTAAAACTGTAAACAATTGTATTGCACAAGGAAGCAAATTAGAAAAGGCTAGAATTTTATTGACCTGGGCAATCCCTTCAAAAAAGCATTATATGTATTGGAAACGACTTGTCAGATTTAAGGCGTTTAATAAGGAATACTTGAATTTTACATCTGAAAAAATCACAGCGGATACAAAGGATTTTTCAGAAGTAGATTGCTTTGTCTGCGGCAGTGATCAAATCTGGAATCCTCACTATTATAATAATATTAATTTATTGACTGGTAATTTACCAGAACCCAAAAGAAGCATTTCATATGCTGCGAGTTTTGGCGTAAGTGAAATCCCAGATGAAAAAAAGGGGTCTTTTTCAGAGGCATTGAAAAATCTGGAAGCCATTTCGGTTAGAGAAGAACAGGGATTGCGCATCTGTAGAGAATTAGGCTGTGATGAATGCAGAGTAAATATAGACCCAACATTTTTGCTTTCAAAGAATGAGTGGCTGAAAGTAATAAAGAAGCCAAAGCAGCACTTGCCGGAAAAATATGTAGTCACCTATTTCTTGGGCAAGATAGAAAAAGAAGTTGAAGATAAAATCAGAGATTATTGCGGAAAGAATGGATTGGAGCGCATTGATTTGAATTCAGTCGCTTCTTTGAAATGGTTTGATATTACGCCGTTTGAATTCCTTTATCTTATCAAGAACGCAGAATTTGTTTTCACAGACTCATTTCATGCGTCGGTCTTTTCTATAATCTTTGGAAAGTGTTTTTTGACAGCAGAAAGAGCTTCAAGTAATAATAACAAAATGGGTTCTCGAATTGATACTTTGTTTTCGACTTTTTCATGTGAAAATCACAGATTAAGTGCATTTGATGGAAATATCGAAAGCCTTAAAATGGATGAGTCAAAAGTAGAACATATTATTCAGCATGAAAAGGATAGAACGTATGAGTATTTCTCTGGTACTATTTTTCACTAAATGCAGTAGAAGTATAAGAAAGGAGGAAAAATTTTGAGCGGAATACACCTATACATTAAAAAAAATCCATTGCCGGAAGAATTATACCTCCAATTCATGCTCTTACTGGGATTGTTTTTTGGATACTTTGAAGTTACAGCTTTTTGGAACGCAGGAGTTATTTTATTAACAGGATGGCTGCTACTTGCATCTAAACGTATCCGAGAAGTTGTACAGAAAAATGCAACGGCTGTACTTTTGTTATTTTGCTTGGCTTTCTTTATTGTATTAAATGTGATTTATATGGGAACGGGGACATACCTGTCCTATAATTTAATACAGATTGTAAGACCTATAGTGATTCTTTGCGGCATTTTTTACATTAGTCAAGAAAAAAACGACATCGTATATAATTTTTTGTCAGCTAACTTCGGCTTACTTAATCTAATGTGGATTGTCAATTTGTTTGTTTTAGGTCTGCAAGTTGCAGGAACAGGATTTATGATAAAAGCTAGTTGGATGGCAGCCAATAGTTTTTATGCTGACAATTGTACAGGCTTATTTGGTGGAAGCTCTACGCATGTTGTGATGCTATTTACAATATTTATTACAATTTATAATCTGGAGTGTGGAGTCAATCGATTTAGAGGCGGATGGAAGAAAAAGATTTTTTGTGCCTATGTTTTTGGAACGTTAGGACTAATGCTTTTGTTTTCAACTTTGAATGATAATACGGCAATGTTCATTTTTGTGCCAATATTTCTTATTTGGTATTATCTGCATAAATTGCGAATTGTAGATGCAACGCTTTTTTATAAAATCTTCGATGTACTAAAATATGTTTTTTTGGCAATTCTGTTGCTGTTTGTGCTGCAATTCATTCCTGAAGTATCAGATTTTATAAATACGACAGTAATAAACAAGATTGACGGAGTTATTAATTTTGAAAATACTAATGGACTTGGAAGCGTTGAAAGATTGGCTATCGCAAGTGATGCATTGAATCGTGGTTTTGGTTGGAAACTTGGCCAAGGATTAGGAGCATGGAATATTATGGGCGGAAGGTATGCTGGCTTTTTACATTTCGGCCTGAGTTCTGTTGGCTCTTTTATCTATCTGATGGGAATATGGGGTTATCTAATTATAACAATACTTTATGCATATTTCATGTCGCATATGCGTAGTGATGGTGCAAAGTTATCTTTTATAGTTACTTTTGCAATGGTCAATTTGTTGTGCTTTTATACAATGTTTTTGACCGCAACACACGCGATTGTTTGGTCAATTTTTATTTTCTTAATACTTAATGGTGTTGGAATGGAGAAACATGGACAATAAGCAAATCAAGCAAAATAACAAAGCGTTATTAACGGGCACAATAGTATATGCTATTGGAAATTTAGGAACAAAAATACTTACATTCTTAATTGTTCCTCTTTATACATACTATATCAGCACATCTGATATGGGAGACTACGATCTTTTGATTACGAGCGTCAGCTTATTGACGCCGCTAATTAGTTTGAAGATTTCTGATGCAACCTATAATTGGATGATTAAGAAAACAGCGCGTAATGAGGTATGTATAAAAGCAACTTATAATTACCTACTGAAAAGTTGTATACTTGCGGTCATAATTATTGGTGCTGCAAGTCGCTTTGTGCATATTTGGAATGTTGGGTTGTTTTTGGCAATTATGGTTCTTGAACCTATATTGGAAACAACTCAAAAAATTTTGCGTGGACTGAAAAATCAAAAGCTGTTTGCAGCGTCGGGAATTATCTATACAGGTATCCTTGTTTCGCTTAATTTCCTTACAGTTTGCGTTTGGAAATTGGGTGTTACAAGTCTGCTTGTAAATACAATTATCAGTCATGTCATAAGTATTGTACTCATTTTCTGCCTGGAAAAAAGAATGAGATGCTTGTCAGCGGTAGTCGACAAATCCGAACTTCTGATCACGCAAAAAGAAATGCTGAAATACTCGATGCCTTTAGTGCCATCGACACTTAGCTGGTGGGTGATGAGCGTTTCAGATCGCTATGTTATTCGTTTCTTCCTAGGTGCTTCATATAATGGAATCTATGCAATTGCGACCAAATTTCCATCTGTACTTCAAACATTCTTTGTTTTGTTTAACAATGCATGGACGGATATGGCATTAGCGAATATTCATTCTAAGGAAGAGAGCAGTAAATATGTTTCAGACGTTTTTGAAAAAATGTATGTATTTTCATTTTCAATGATATGTTGCTTGATTCCACTAACTAAGATCGTAACGCAAGTTATCTTAAGTGCAGATTATAAAATAGGGTCAGTATATATTGGCTTTTTGTATTTGGGTGCAATTTTTCAAGGGTATTCCACATTTGCAAGTGTTGGATACTTGCAGAATAAAAAAACAGCAAAAGCTGCAACATCGAGTGTGGCGGGAGCAGTTGTCAATCTAGTCATTGATTTGATTTTAATTAAGTCAGTTGGGTTATTTGCCGCGGCACTTTCAACATATGCCGGTTTTCTTGTGATGTGGATTGTTCGTATGTATGATATTAGAAAAGATTGGCCGATAAAAGTTAAAAAGGTGAAATTCATAGCGTTAACAATGCTTTCCACGCTTGTTGCAACCGTCACGATATGGACTTCGATTAAGATTGATGCGGTCATTACTGTTATATTCGGGATTCTTTTTTTTGTGTTGAATAAAGACTATATAGTATTGGTTCTTAAGAAACTAGGAAAACGATGAGTTAATATCATAGCTGGAGAGGAGAAAGTTGAGAATGAAATCGCCAATGGCATACGCTTGTTATAACACAAACAAAGAGATTAGGCTTAGTAGCTCCTCAGGAGCCATATTTTCTTCTCTGGCAGAGTGGGTTCTAAAGCGGCAGGGGGTCGTATATGGTGTTACTATGTCAGAGGATTGTTATTCTGCAGAATTTATTTCAGTCACGAGGAGAGAAGATTTGGCAAAGCTACGCGGGTCAAAATATTTACAGGCAAAGGTCGGAAATACGTATAAGGCTGTAAAAAGTGACTTGTTGTCAGGAAAAATGATCCTTTTTAGTGGAACGGGTTGTCAGGTAAATGGTCTTAGAGGTTTTCTTGGTAAGGAGTATGATAATCTGATATGTGTTGATGTTATTTGCCATGGAGCACCGTCACCAGCGTTATGGCGAGAGTATGCTGAATATCAGGAACGAAAAAACAATGGAAAACTAAAATGTGTGAATTTTCGATGCAAAGATAACAGCTGGGTAGATTTCGGAATGAAGGAAATTATAGATCGCATTCCAGAGGGTGCTAGCCAAAGGCTATACATATCAAAAGATACAGATTCTTATATGCAGATGTTTTTAAGAAATTATTGCTTGCGTCCATCTTGCTATGAATGTATAGCAAAAGAGGTGAAAACATCTGACCTTACGATTGCTGACTTTTGGGGCATAAATAATGTAGTTCCCGAAATGAATGACGGTGCAGGAGCATCGTTGGTACTGGTACGAACAAATAAGGGAAAAAGTATTTTTGAAAGTATTAAGATGGATGTAGAGCTGAAAGCTGTCACTTATGAAGAAAGCGTCAAGAATAACTCGGCAGAATTCAAATCTTGTGATAGGCCAATTCAGCGGAATATGTTTTTTGGTGATATGAACGGTATGAGTTTTGAAGAACTTGCAAAGAAATATGCTGCGCCAGTTGATAGGACTTTTAAAGGGAAAATAAAGAGAAAGATAAAAAATATCATCAAAAATATCGGGGGGGGGGCAGAACATAAACACAATGAAGAATATGGACTACTCTTTGTGTTTCGTGTTTGATTGTCAGGAGAAAAATCAATGAGAGAGATACCAGTACTTTATAAAAGAAAAGAAGAATGCTGCGGATGTACAGCTTGCTATGCTTCCTGTCCCCAAAACGCTATTTCTATGGTGGTAGATGAGGAAGGGTTTGAATATCCGCAAATTGATGTGAATAAATGTATTCGATGCTATCAATGCATAAAAGTTTGTCCTTTCAAAGTGAAGAAAACGATATAAAAGAGAGGAAAATAGCAATGGGAAAATACTTTGGAACAGACGGCTTCCGTGGTGAAGCCGGAATTACTTTAACAGCAGACCATGCCTATAAAGTGGGTCGCTTTTTGGGCTGGTATTATAACGCTCTCCGTGAGCGCAATGGTGATACCGACCCTGCTCGCATAGTGATTGGCAAGGACACTCGTCGCAGCTCTTACATGTTTGAGTACAGCCTAGTCGCTGGTCTGACTGCTTCTGGCGCAGATGCTTATTTGCTCCACGTCACTACCACCCCCTCCGTGGCTTACATTGCTCGTGTGGATGACTTTGACTGTGGCATCATGATCTCTGCCAGCCACAATCCCTACTATGATAACGGCATCAAGCTGATCGACTGCTACGGCGAGAAGATGCCGGAGGAAACCCTGCTACTGGTGGAGGATTATATCGACGGAAAGCTCCATGTGTTCGATAAGGACTGGCCGGAACTGCCCTTTGCTCGTCGTGAGCACATCGGCTGCACGGTGGACTACGTGGCAGGCCGTAATCGTTATATGGGCTATCTGATCAGTCTCGGCATCTATTCCTTCAAGGGTGTCAAGGTTGGCCTAGACTGCGCCAACGGCAGCTCTTGGAATATCGCTAAAAGCGTTTTCGATGCCCTGGGTGCTGATACCTATGTCATAAACAACAAGCCGAATGGCACGAACATCAACAACAACGCCGGTTCTACGCATATTGAGGGTCTGCAGAAGTTTGTTGTGGAGAAGGGTTTGGATGTCGGTTTTGCCTTCGATGGTGACGCCGACCGCTGCCTGTGCGTGGACGAGAAGGGTAATGTCATCACTGGCGACCATATCCTATATATCTATGGCTGCTATATGAAAGAGCGTGGCAAGCTGCTGACCAATACTGTGGTTACGACTGTTATGTCCAACTTTGGTCTGTACAAAGCGTTTGATGAGCAGGGTATCGGCTACGCTAAGACTGCTGTGGGTGACAAGTATGTTTACGAGTATATGGCAAAGAACGGTTGCCGTATTGGTGGTGAGCAGAGCGGCCATATCATCTTCTCCAAGTACGCAAGCACTGGTGACGGTATTCTGACCAGCTTGAAAATGATGGAAGTCATGTTGGCAAAGAAGAAGCCAATGAGCGAACTGGCAGCACCGCTGAAGATCTATCCGCAGGTACTGGAAAATGTCCGCGTGACGGATAAAAAGGCGGCCCAGAACGACCCGGCGGTGCAGGAAGCAGTGTCTAAAGTTGCTGAGGCTCTGGGCGATACCGGCCGTATTCTGGTGCGTGAGTCTGGCACTGAGCCGGTGGTTCGTGTTATGGTGGAAGCACCTGACCATAATACATGCCAGAAGTATGTTGACGAAGTGGTCAACGTGATTTGCGAAAAGGGATATAAAGCGTAAATGCAATGACGACTCTGGCAATTACCCGGAGTCGTTTTGCATAAAAGGGAAAGTATAATAGATTAAATAACGGGAAGGATAAACCTATGTGTGGAATCGTTGGTTTTACAGGAAATCGACAGGCAGCACCGATCCTGCTGGACGGTCTGTCAAAACTGGAATATAGAGGATATGACTCGGCTGGACTGGCTGTCCGTGACGGAGAAAATCTGGCACAGGTCGTGAAAGCGAAGGGACGCCTGTCCAATCTGATTGAGAAAACAGATGGAGGCAAGGCATTAAAAGGAACCTGTGGTATTGGCCATACTCGTTGGGCTACCCACGGTGAGCCGAGCCAAACCAATGCATATCCGCATGTTTCAGGTAACTGTACCCATTCTGGTTCCGGCACAGTGGAGTCTGAGGTCGTTGGCGTACATAACGGCATCATCGAGAACTATACCGAACTGAAAGAAAAGCTGCTGAAGCACGGTTATACATTCTATAGTCAGACGGATACGGAAGTGGTCATCAAGCTGGTGGACTACTATTATAAAAAGTACAACCTCGGTCCTATTGATGCCATCGCTAAGACGATGGTGCGTGTCCGTGGTTCCTACGCTCTTGAGCTGATGTTCCGGGATTATCCGGGCGAGATCTGGGTGGCACGTAAGGATAGCCCGATGATCATCGGCATTGCGGATGGTGAGACCTATGTGGCTTCGGATGTCCCGGCAATTCTGAAATACACTCGCAACGTGTATTACATTGGCAACCTTGAGTTCGCAAAGCTCGTTCCGGGTGAGGCTCACTTTTATGATCTGAATGGTGATGAAATTGAGAAGCAGACCACCGAGATCAAGTGGGATGCAGAAGCAGCTGAAAAAGGCGGCTTTGAGCATTTCATGATGAAAGAAATCCATGAGCAGCCGAAAGCTGTCCAGGATACTCTTAATTCCGTAATCAAGAACGGCGCTATCGACCTATCCAGTGTGGGAATCACCGAGGACGAAATTAAAAACCTTGAGCAGATCTATATTGTTGCCTGTGGCTCTGCATGGCATGTGGGCATGGCTGCTCAGTATGTGTTGGAAGATATAGCGGATATTCCGGTGCGTGTGGAACTTGCATCTGAGTTCCGCTATCGGAAGATGCCGATCAATCAGAAGGCACTGGTAATCGTTATCAGCCAGTCCGGTGAAACTGCAGATACACTGGCGGCTCTTCGTCTTGCAAAAGAAAAAGGTATTATGACACTGGCAGTTGTCAATGTGGTCGGCAGCAGCATTGCGCGTGAAGCAGACAAGGTGTTCTACACCCTTGCCGGCCCTGAAATCTCCGTTGCTACAACGAAGGCTTACAGCGCACAGTTGGGTGCGATGTACTGCCTTGCAGTTCAGTTTGCCAAGGTCAGAGAAAAAATTACCGAGGAGCAGTATAGTTATTATATCTCCGAGCTGCTGACCATCTCGGAAAAAATGCAGAAGATTCTGGAAGATAAAGAGCGCATCCAGTGGTTTGCAGCAAAATATGCCAATGCACACGATGTGTTCTTTGTGGGCCGTGGCATCGACTACGCAGTTTGCCTGGAAGGAAGCCTGAAACTGAAAGAAATCAGCTACATCCACTCCGAGGCATACGCTGCGGGTGAGCTGAAGCACGGCACGATCAGTCTGATCGAGCAGGGAACATTGGTCATCGGCGTACTGACACAGAGCGAGCTGTATGAAAAGACTATCAGCAATATGTTGGAGTGCAAGAGCCGTGGTGCTTATCTGATGGGGCTCACTACTTATGGCAAGTATGAAATCGAAGATCAGGTAAACTTCACAGTTTATGTTCCAAAGGTGGACGAGCACTTTGTTGGTAGCCTGGCAGTGATTCCGTTGCAGCTACTCGGCTACTATGTGTCTGTAGCCAAGGGCCTGGATGTGGATAAGCCGAGAAACCTTGCAAAGAGTGTGACTGTGGAATAATGATTACTTAACTGTAGGAGAAAAACAAAATGCCAACAGAGAATACCATAAGAAAAAGTCGAATGGATTATATAGATATATATAGAGCATTTGGCATCATTTTGATGGTCATGGGGCATATTGGATTTGGCGGAAAATTCGATAAATTCATACATGCCTTTCACATGCCGATGTTTTTCTTTATATCAGGGTTCTTTTACAAAGAAAAATGTATTGATATAAAAAAATATGCTGTTGATAAAGCAAAAAAACTTCTAACACCGTATTTTGTATTCGGGGGGGGTGCTGCTTCCTTTGGTGCCTGAACAGTGGCTTTTCAGCAGAACCGTGGATGCACTTGTTGCTGATTAATACTACAGGAATTCCTATCGTCGGGGCAATCTGGTTCTTAACAGCATTGTTTTTCACAGACGTGATTTATATATTTCTTGCGAAATATAATATAAAATGGATTATTCTATTCCTCGTAGCTGCTGGAAGCTATGCGGATCAAGTGCTTACGAATCCTCTGCCGTGGGCACTTAGCGCAGCATTTGTTGGATTAGGCTTGTATTGGATTGGAAACGAAACGGCAAAAAATCAAGACATACTGAAAGCTGTATTAAATATGCCACTTTTATTATGTATAATACTGGGTATACTGGAAGCAAAGCTTATTCTGTTTAATGGCTACATTAATATGCGGGAAGGAACATACGCATTTGTCCCTCTTTTCTGGGTAAATGCAATCCTCTCAATTTTTACTGGTATTTCAGTATCAAAGAAGGTTGAGAATGCGATTAGGGGCACTATTATGGCGAGTTGGTTGATTTCAATAGGAAGGGAATCAATCGTTTATCTGTGTTGTAATCAGTTAGTAATCAAAGTAGTGACCGCTATATTTGGACATTTTATGGCATTTTCAGCAGTTGGAAATGGAATTGTGTTAGTAGTAAGCATGATGATTTTGTATATGCTTTCGGTACTGCTTACCAAAACAAAGCTGAAGATAATCGTAGGTAAGTGAGAAACATAAAGAGGTAAGGGAACTGTTGAATTACAATATAAAGATTTTAACTAGAATCTTCACGAACATCCTGACAGCCCTCTACGAGTCGTTCGGCTTCTCGCTCTTTCTGTCTTTCCTCGCCTTTTTTTCTACTTATACACTTATGAGCCAACACAAGTCGGCAAAGGCCGGAAGAGTGCCATAGTGATTTAGTTGCCAAGATACTGGGTGCCGGACCCTTGGTACTAAACTGAAAACGCAAAATGAGCAAAAACTGACTAAAAAGTCAAATGCTGTCGAACTCGTGTCTGTATTCGGCAAAATAAAGCCGTGTGGCAATCCACATGGTAGTTACTCTGATAATCACACACCTCTCCGTGGTGGGCAGCAGGCAACGATCTTAAGATCGGCTGAGATGTGATTAAAAAGTTAATGATTAGTCGAAGGAGGAAAAGTAGTTGGCAAATGAAAATTTGATTAGGCTTATTGAGCAGACTCCAGATATAAAAAAACGATTCAAAACGGAGTACATATCTTTTGGAAAGCCAGCCGGAAAGCCTGCTATTCAGACTCCATATCAAACGATTCATAATGATGAAAAATATTTACTGTGGAAAGCAGAAATAGAGGCGGAACTTGAAAAACTTCCACAGAGCAAAACAGTCCAAGATGTAATTCATCTTTTTTCAAAAATGGGAAAGAACTTTAGTGAGGATTCAACATTTGCTCAATTAGAGGCCAAATTAACAGTATTAGGAAAAACACTATCTGAATCAGTAGAGGAGGAAAGTGGGATGGATAAACCACATAAATTATTTATATCACACAGTAGTAAAGATGTTGATTATGTTGAAGCAATTGTGGGTTTGCTTGAAATTCTGGGGTTAAGAGATGAAGAAATAATTTGTTCATCGGTTCCTCCGTATTGTATTCCACTTGGCAATAAGGTGTATGAGTGGCTTGTTAATGAATTTCAGAATAGTGACCTTCATGTGATTTATGCTTTTTCAAAAGATTATTATAGTAGCGCCGCATCATTAAATGAAATGGGAGCTACATGGGCAATGAAACATAAATGGACAGGAGTTTTACTGCCAGGATTTCAATTCAATCAGCTAGATGGATGCATTGATAAGACACAAATAGCAATTAAATTGGATGATTCAGACAACAGGACATTAAAATATAGATTGAGTGAGTTTAAGGATGAACTTATAAAAGAGTTCAATCTTCGCCCAATGTCTGAAGCAACATGGGAAAGACAGCGCGATGACTTTTTAGATAGAATATCTACTATTACGGAAGCTAGGGCAAGAGAATGTAAAGATACAGAGGAGGCTGATCAACAACACGTGCCAACAGTAGGGCAAGATGACGTTGGTAGCATTCCAGTTGAACCAGCGTTTCTTTTAGTATATGCAGCCGAGGGAAATGGACAAATTTTCAGAATTGCTACATTAGGTTCAGCGGTTCAGATCTCAGCTGATGGCAAACAGTTTATGGCTGATAATTCACAGAGAGAATCTGCCAGATGGCAAGAAGCATTGGATATGCTTATTATGTGGGGCTGGGTTAAGTCTGTCGGCCGAAAAGGCGAAGTATATGAAGTGACGGGAACGGGATATACGAAAGCAGACTGGCTGAAAGATGGTATGTGTATTGATACGAGCAAGGAACCACTAGAAGAATTAAAACAGTTTGAAGTTTAAAAGGAAAGAGGTTATCACCTATGCCCAGAACAAAAGGCAGCAAAAACCGTCCCAAAACTACCCATACCGACTACGCATCTCAGATCGCGGAGAAGCAGGAATCTATCACTTTCCTGACTGCTGAGATTTCATCCATCATCGCAAACATTGACACTTTGAAGGCTGATCTGAAAAAGAAGAAGGCTGCTCTGAAGAAGGCCGAAAAAGAAGTGGCAACGCTGGAAGCGAAGAAGGCAAAGGCAGATGCGAAGGCCGCTGAGGAGGCTAAGAAGACCGAAGCAGAGGCTGTGCTGAAGAAGTTGCTGGCAAGCGGGATGAGTGCGGACGAGATTCTGGAAAAGCTGAAATAAACAAGAAAAAAAATAAATACCGTGTGGACAAACTGAACTCCAGGAGTTCACACGGTATTTTTTGAAAGTTAATGTATAGTTTATAACGGAAATAAAAGAAATGGAGCGTAAGCAAAATGAATTTATCAAAAATGCACCACATTGCAATCATCGTATCTGACTACGAAGCCGCAAAGGATTTCTATGTGAACAAGTTGGGCTTCTCTATCATCAGGGAAAACTATCGCCCGGAGCGCAAAGACTGGAAGCTGGATCTGCGTGTCAATGAGCACACAGAACTGGAGATTTTCGCTGAGGAAAAACCGCCGAAGCGTGTGAACCGCCCGGAAGCATGTGGGCTGCGTCACCTTGCTTTCTGTGTAGAGAGTGTGGAGCAGACGGTGAATGAGCTGGCGGAGGTAGGTATTGAATGTGAGCCGATTCGTGTTGACGATTATACCGGCAAGAAGATGACCTTCTTCCATGATCCGGACGGACTGCCGTTGGAGCTGCATGAGTAAAATGAAGAAAACAAGAAAACCAGGCGGTGGCCGGAAGAAGCTGAAGCCTGAATACAATGCCGGAAAGAACCTGAAAGAGCAGATGGAAAGTGCTGTGGCACTTTATAATTCTGAGATGTCCTTGCAGGCCATCGGCGATGCTCTGGCTCTAAACCCCATCAAGGTACGGAAGCTGCTCATCACGGCAGGTGTGTATGAATCAGAAGCGGCGGAAAAAGTAAAAAACACTTTTGAAGAATACCGAGAAACACAGGACTACAAAACCTCCATACTCTCAACTGCAAACACCCTGAAACTTTCCAAAGCCTCTGTTACCTCGTATCTGCCTTATAAAAAGGGCGTGTACTTCCAAAGTACAGAAAAGGAGAAAATCAGTGTTGGAGCAGAACGGCAGCGGAGATTTAGAGCAATGAAGCGATGGAGGGTTGATCCGACAGAAGAAAACTTCTGGGGTGTGGTTCTGGCCTATACTGGAGTAAAATTTAAGACCTACTCCGGGTTGCCATTCTCTTACGAAATTAAAAAGGGCAGGAGCGGCGAGTACACAAAAGAACTGTGGATCGATCGCAGAGAGAATAGTAAAAGTCTGGCGTGGAGTTCTGTGCTGCTGGCTCTGGGCAATATTAAAAAGGTAGGAGAAGTAGTTGAACGTCCTAAAGCGCTGGGCGATATCCGGGGCGTGACCTATATATACGGAATGTTGCAACGGTGTACAAAGGGAACATAATAAAAAACTTAATAATGGACTGCCAATC
>ENA-OPNR01000324-OPNR01000324.1-human-gut-metagenome-genome-assembly--contig:-NODE-324-length-22425-cov-2.215065_pt1 | contig 22425 bp, 18 predicted proteins | sample MGYA00241543_ERZ501783 | MGnify/ENA primary metagenome ERZ501783 (study PRJEB25962, sample SAMEA2042557) | human gut metagenome | biome: human gut; feature: human-associated habitat; material: faeces... | reverse complement strand
TATCTGAACAGAGATATTTGCCAGCCAGAGGGATTTGATGCGTATGGATATCCGAGTGAACTTTTTAAATTAGACATGGAACGACTAGGGATTATTTCTAAGAGAAAGCTTGCAAAGATAATCGATTTTACCAAATACATAGATACTAATCGCAGTACTAACCATTAGCACAAAAGAATTATTAAAGCAATTGTTTGGGCATAAGAAGTTAGTTTGCAATGACGAAAAGCAAGATGTATAAAATAATTTGTCGCTAAAAAAGTGACGAAAAAAGCGACGGAAAAGGAGAGCATAATAAATAGTTGTTATGCAATCAAAATGAAACTCTATCGAAAGACCTCCGGTTTGATGAACTGCGGAAAGTATATGTGGAAATGGTAAGGCAGATTGTAGAAAGCGAGGCAAAGAATGATGAAGACACTGAATGATTATATGGCAATGTCTTATCGCATGGAAATTGTAGAAGACAAAGATGAAGGTGGATTTGTGGTTTCTTATCCGGATTTGCCGGGCTGTATTACCTGTGGTGAAACTGTGGAAAGTGCGGTAGTGAACGCATTGGATGCGAAAAAGGCATGGCTTGAAGCTGCATTGGAAGAAGGTGTGGAGATTCATGAACCAGACAGTCTGGAAGATTATTCCAGTAAATTTAAGTTGAGAATCCCTCGGAGCCTGCACAGATCACTGGCAGAACATTCTCAGAGAGAAGGAATTAGTATGAATCAGTATTGCGTATATCTTCTTTCTAGAAACGATGCAGTGTTCTCAAAATAATGAGTGTAAAGTGATTTCGACGCTATCAGAAGGGTGAAATTTAAAATATTATTTTTTAAATGGCAGGTACTACTGTTAAATCGGATCGAGATGTTGGAAAATATATGATATTATATTCATACTGAAAAACAAATGCTGCATCTGACAAATACGGAACTGAAAATACCGCATTTAAAATGTCAAATGGTTCTTAAACTCTATCTCAAAAGTTTTCCTGATAGTTACAAAGTAAAAATTCGCCACAGCCTATGAGATCAAAGCGCGGGGCAGAATGATAAGGCTGAAATAAGAATGAGTAGCGAGTCATATATATAAATATATAGTCGTCTTGCATATTTCGACAATTTATGATATATGGATAGTTGTATAATATGCGATGAGAGGTTGGAAAAAGAAAATAGTATGTGATTACAGCTTATAGTAACTATGAATATTTATAAATATTAAAATATACGGAGGAAAAATATGATGACGTATGAAGATGCTTTAAAATTTGCAGTAGAGGGAGAGGCAGTTTTTTTAATTGGTTCAGGATTTTCAACTGGGGCAGAAAATTCACTTTTAGAAGATGATAGACGTTTATTAGTGGGAAGTGATTTGGCAAAAGAATTAGCAAAATTAACGGGAATGGATTTAGACGTACAATTAGATATAGTTTCACAAGAATATATTGATATGTATGGAGAAAAACAATTAGTGAACTATTTAAAAGAACATTATACGGTAGAAAAATATGAAAAGTATTATGAAGCTTTATCTAAAATTAAAAATTTAAAGGTTTATAGTACAAATTATGATGATTTGGTGGAAAAAGTTTGTAATGATTGTGGAAATAAAATTAGGGGATATAGCATAGATGCAGATATAAGGAAAGTTAATAAAGATAAAATGGTAATGCATCTGAATGGATATGTAAAAGACTTAGAGAATGATGTTTTGCCGGATTCTTTTAAATTATCTCATTTATCATATAATAGTAAAAAATTTTTTGATACACCTTGGTATTCATATCTAATTGATGAATTATATAATGCTAAAGTTGTGTTTATTATTGGATTATCATTTAGCAGTGATTTAGATATACGTAGGATTGTTTCAGGGCAAGAACTTAAAGATAAAGTCTTTTTTATTGAGCGTTATGATTTGTCACAGGGTAGCAGAAAATTTTTGGACAAATATGGAAGAGTATTGTTATGTGGAGTAAAAACATTTCTTGAAGATTTATCTAAAATTGAAATAAATGGAGAAAATAAAAAAGAAATTTATTACAAAAATTTCAAGAAAGCAGATAGATATGATAATTCAATAGAATCAGAAGACAGAGATGTATATGCGCTTTTTTTCAATGGAATAGAAAAAGCAGGGATATATAAAAAAGATGCGGATAGATGTTATAAAACACTCGTAAACAGGGAGAAAGTTTTTGATGTAATCAGAGAGATTGAGCAGGGGAAATCCGTTATTATTTATTCTGATTTGGGCAATGGTAAGTCAATATTTGTAAATCAGGTTATTGATTTGTGTCCTAAAATGGATTTTTATTTTTTGAAACAGGTTAATCATCAGAGAATATTATCTGAAATTAAAAATTTCTGCAATGATGGAAAAGAAAAAGTTTTAATTTGTGACCCGGCAAATATTTTTTTAGACATACTTAATAAATTTTCGGATTTTGATTTAACAAATGTCAGGTTTATTTTAGTCATGCGGTCATCAATGTATGACAATTATTATAATGCTATTTATGATATTATTGATAAAATGAGTAATGTAGAATTTATTAATCCGCTGAATTTGGATGTATTAAGTGATACAGAAATTACAACATTAGACAAGTTAATTTTAAGATATGGATTCTATGGTGAGTTAGCAGGAAAATCTGAGTCAAGAAGGTTGGAATATTTAAAAACAAAATGTAATTCTAAATTTCAGAATATATTACTCTATTTGTTTGAATCTACACATATTATTGATAGATTTATAGAGAGTATAATTAATATAAATGCAAACGATGATTTGCGTCGCATTTTGATCTTGGCATTTGTAAGTGGAATTTTGGAATTAGGTTTAGATGTAAATGATTATAAGATATTATTGGATATACAAGATATTGAACGAGTTATAAGAAGAAATAAGAATTGTGGAGATATAGTAGATGTAAAAAGAGGAAATATTATGGTAAAGTCCTCTATTATTGCAAAAGAACTAATGATGAAAACGGAGATTTTTTCTACAAATGAGGTTTTTAATGTTCTTATAGCAATTATGAATAAGTTGGACAATTTATATCTGGGAAGTGATAAGTATAAAAATGTTATGATAAATTTAGTTTCGTGTTCTTATTTATCATATGTTTTTGGATATCAAATGGAATCAAATAAATTTATTGAGTATTATGAAAATGTCAAAGAACTAAATTTTTGCAAAAAAAATTTGTTTTTTTGGGAACAATATGCAATTGTTTGTATTAATTTAAAACAGTTTGATAGAGCAGGTAGATATTTTAAGACAGCGTATTCGTTAGCAAAACAGAGAGGACATCTTTTTTCGGCATATCAAATTGATAATCATTATGCGAGATATTTACTTGAAAATCAATTATATTACAGGAAAAAAGAAGGCTCATTGGATGTTTTTGTAGAAGCACATAGGTTGTTAAATAAAAATAGTGAGATAGATATAATTAAAAAGAATAGTCGATATTATAAATATAGAGTTGCTAGAGCATATAAAGATTATTATGATACTTTTGCGTCTAAGTATGAAGAAAGTGACAAGGATATATTTTTAAAGCGTTGTGAAGAAATGTATTCTAGCTTGATTCAGTATAAAAGAGGATTAGATAATGATGAAATAAGAAGAGATGTTCGGGAATGTGAAAGCGCTTTAAAATATATCTTGGATAGTGAGAATAGACTTTCTTGATTATACTGTTGAGACCGTTTCAAGTTTTGTGTAAACTATAAAAACTGATATAAGATTTGTGAATAGTTGCAAATGGGCAGAGCCGATTTCCCAGGTTCTGCCCATATCTGCATTATACAGGAGTTTTTGGGCCGTTTTACGAAATATTTTTGCTAAAGCGGCAACTCTGGTTATGGTAACTATTATTCTGCATATAATACCGTTTCATTACTGAGTAAGCTGTAATGTCGGATGTAAAATTTATAATCGCTTCGGAATGAAAGCAGTAATGCGGGTATGTCAACAATGTGGTTTTTGTCATGGTAGATGGATATAGCAAGGCGGGGCTTTTGGGTTTTTATAATATATTCGGCGCCCTTTAATGCATCATATTCAGCTCCCTCAATATCCATTTTAATTAATGTGACACGTTCACCTTTTAAAAATTCATCTAAACGAATCACTTCAATAGTCTGCAAATTGTCTATATTGCTGCATGCATTTACAATTTTAGCATTTTCATAGCCGTTGGCCATAAAAGAAACATGACCGTGCTTATTGGATATACCATACGGAAGCAATTCACAATTTTTAAGATTGCTTAGTGTATTATCACATTTTTTAAACGAGGCAGGGTCGGGCTCAAAACTCCATATTTTATCGTAGGTCATGCCACCTTCAGCACACCAGCCGGCAAAGCGGAAAGCGGTGCTGCCGTCATAGCAGCCACAGTCTACAAATGATTCATGTTCATTTGGTGTAAATACATCAAAATACTGCGAACTGTTATTTCTCCAGTCAGAAATGGTTAAAATATTTTCCTCTGATACACCGCTATCCAGTAGTTGCTTGTAAATGGATTGGACGGCGCTTTTTTTATAAACAGCAATAACATATTTTGTTCCGTTTAATCCAAATTGATTTTGATATGTTTCCAATGAATAAATAGGAAGGTTTGTTCTTTCATCACGTGTATTCTGGCTATAATTATCGATAAAGCAAAACCACGGAAGATTTTCAAATGTACCAGCTAAATCCCTGCCATTGGCACCAGCTCCAAAGATGACAAGATGGGCGGTCCCGGAATGATATAATTTTTCGGCAAAAGCCTGAATATCGGCATTTAAATTCTTATAACAGGCGGGCAAATCCCTTACATATCCTACGTCACCGGTTGCAGAATAATTCAGCCGGGCGGTAAATAGTTCTTTTGAAATTTCATCATTTAGTGCCTGATATATATTTCGTGTAGTGTCAAAAAAATGAGTCATGTGGTCGTTCTCCTTTAGAGTTTGTTGTAATATATAACCGATAGTAAAATGATACATAGATTATAATATAAAGAAATAATAAGTTCAATCAGAATAAGGATAAAGTGCAGATATTAAAAATAAAATTTTCAATAAGGTGAAGCTGTGCAAGCGCTAATAGGACAGTTGACAATAAGAGTGAATCAGAGTAAAATGTAATTGATAAGAAAGCAGTGAAACAGTTGCCTGTTTTTTGTATAATTTTAAGGGCTGTATATGTTTTCATAATATAGCATATAATGTAAATAAACAAGGAAACTTGTTTTGAGAGAGGTCCTGCTTCAGTGGACGATTCAAAATGAGAGAGGTCCTGCTTCAGTGGACGAAAGAAGCTGTTTGTTTTATTACAAACAGCTTTTTTAAAGGAGAAAGATGGAAAAAGATAGTCCAATTCTTTATTATGTGGATAAGGAATATTTGAAGTGTTTACATAAGGAAGATTATAGAGTAAGCGTTAAGTTTAATAATAGACCATTCGCAGGGATTGTTACTTCAGTAGGTGATAAGCAATATATGATTCCACTAACATCGCAAACAACTGAAGAACGTAAGAAAGATGGAAAGAAAAAGAGAAGCACTCTTATCACTACTTTTGTTACAGAAACTTCAGGAAAAGAAATATCTAATCTGTTGTATAATAATATGATTCCAGTTACGGATAAACTTATTACTGCGTTGGACATTAATCCTGAAACAGATACATACGAGTCTAATGAAATTCGGTATTTAAGAAAAAATTGGGAAAATATTGAGAAAAAAGCGGTTAATGTTTTTAATCAGCGATATGATACAAAATCACATAATTTTGACTTTTTGAAAAGAACTTGTTGTGATTTCAGAAAGTTAGAAATTGTTCTGGAACAATATAGAAGAAATGCAGAATAGTAATGATTAATTAGGAACTCCGAGAGGAGTTCTTTTCTTTCACCAATTTGGTATAACAGTGATATCCAGTTTGTATAACTTTAACAAATTGAACAACTAATACAAATTGGCAGGAGGTTATTACTATTGAAACCCAAGGAATTGCAAACGCAGCACAATTTGACAAAGTAGGCTGCAATAATAAAAGAATGCCATTCAAGTGGTATGAAAATACTTGAATGGTTTAAGCTTAACAATGTATCACAAGACCAGTATTACTACTGGCAGAGATTAGAAAATAAAAAGACAATAGTTAGCGGTTAATGTATACTAGATAGGGTTTTTACGTTAATTTAATGATGATAAGGTTAGAAAAATTATGAATATGATAATGGAGATAATCACAAATGAATAATTATTATGATGATGAAGAAAGAATCGAAAAAATAATGAAAACGGACAAGTCGGATTTATTTGCATTTGGGTCAGAATATTTTAAATGCGGATACATATCTAGAGAAACAAAAGAAGCAGCATACTATAATTATGTTATGGCTCAGGTGTTTGAAATAATTGGTAAAGTATATGGAAATAAGAATAATAGAGAAAGTGATTATAAAAGAGGTGTGGATTTTATTTCGGAGAATCTAGGAATAAGTAAAACAAAAATAAAAATCCTTCGGAAAAAAGTACGTGTAGTTAAAGGGTATGTATTCAAAATTCCATATAGTATTGATATAATTATAAAAGAAATTATAGAACTGTTGTTACAAAAAAATACGGAAATTATGATATATAAGTACATGCTTAAATACAAGGGGGAAATGTATAGAGATGTATTGATATACAAGCAGTATTCAGCTATAATGAATTCTTCTGAAAACAGTAGGAAAATCGAAGAAGTATATGAAAAATTGATGGTTATAGATGAAAAAGTGAGATAGATATGTCAGATAAATTTAATAAGTTGGATTACAAGAATATAGAACAGTTAAGATTTTATATAGGAAGAGATATAAAAGAAATCAAATCATCAATGAGTGATTCGAATACGGAGGTGTTGGGATATGTTATTGCAACGTTAGTAGAATTGATAATTGCTGATGCAGTTCAGAGTATATGTAGTCTGATTAATGAGGAATCCTCAAAATATATTATTTGTACAATAGTTGTGGAAATAATAGTTACTATAGTTTTGATTTTTATGTTAAGTCATTTTGCACGATTTATACAAAAAATATTAAGTGGTAAAAAAGAAAAAATAACAGGAAAAGCTAATTATTATGATGATGAATTTGTAGAAAGTCAAGTCGATAAATTTGATAATATTGCATGCGATTGTCTGCTTATATGCAAGGGATATATGGATGAATATGATAGTATAAGTGAAGATTATATGAAAGATTTCTGCTTATATGAAATTGTACATTATCTTTACAAAGCAATGCGAGTATTTCAGGTGATATATGACAATAAGGAAGTGTATATAAATGATTACGGAATATCTAAGATTGCAAAATATAGAGCAGATAATTTTATTGAGTTTTCAAAGGTAATTTTAGGATTTGTTAATTGCAAAGCAAAAAAATATTGCAATAAAAATGAAATTCATTATATAGTAGATGAGCTAAATTCACATATTGAAAAATGGGCATTATGAATATATAAATTAGTTGTATGAATATCCAGACTAAACAAGTTAAGAAGCATAGGAGTATATAACAAATTAAAAGAATTCTATATGAAATTAATAACTATAAGATTGAGAATGATATATTGACCATCATAAAGGTTAATTATTTTCGATTATATCCGATATATTCATTATAATTGAAGTAGGATTTAGGATGAATCTTGATTATGCATGGAGGCATGAAAATAATATATAGCATTTATGAAGCCATCCGGATGATTAGGTTCGGGTGGCTTTTGCTACATTTAGCTCTTATCATTGTTATACTTCTGTTAAAAATATATAGAAATAGTTGTGGGGAAACACATATGGACGAAAAAATATTGGTGACAAGGCCGTCAATGCCGTCATACGAAGAATATATAGAGGCGATAAAACCGCTGTGGGATTCCCATTGGATTACAAATATGGGAACATTTCACCAGCAGCTTGAAAAAGAATTAAAAGAATACTTAGATGTGCCGGGACTGTCATTAATGGTAAACGGACATATGGCACTTGAACTTGCTATTCAGGCATTTGATTTTCCAGAGGGTGCAGAAATCATCACGACACCGTTTACATTTATTTCGACAACGCACGCAATCGTGCGCAATAGATTAAAACCGGTATTTTGTGATGTGAAGCCTTGTGATGGAACGATTGATGAAACAAAAATAGAAGACCTGATTACAGAGAATACAGTGGCAATCCTGCCTGTGCATGTTTATGGAAATGTGTGCAATGTAGAAGAAATTCAAAGAATTGCGGATAAGTACAGCTTAAAGGTTATATATGATGCGGCGCACGCATTTGGCGTAAAATATAAAGGCAAAGGAATTGGAAATTACGGCGATGCTGCAATATTCAGTTTTCATGCAACCAAAGTATTTAATACAATTGAAGGCGGGGCAGTGGCATTTTCAGATGCTAAAATGTACGATAAGCTGTATAATCTTAAAAATTTTGGAATCCGTGGTGAAGAACTGGTCGTTTCAGTAGGAGCCAATGCCAAAATGAATGAATTCTCAGCAGTAATGGGGCTGTGTAATTTGAAACACATTGATTCGGCGATTGAAGCAAGAAAAGAAAGATATGATTATTATATAGAGCTATTAAAAGATGTTGCAGGAATAAGTTTTTTTGATAGAAATCCTGAGGCAACCAATAATTATGCATATTTTCCAATATTGATTGAGCCGGAATATGGAAAAAGCAGAGATGAGCTTTATGATTATCTCAAAGCCAATAATGTGTATTGCCGGAAATACTTTTATCCGATTACGGCGGATCAGGCGTGCTTTAAAAATAAGTATAAAAATATGGATTTAAATTCAGCAAGATACATATCAAGAAAGGTGTTAACGATACCTATTTATGAGAATATTGAAAGTGAGCAAATTAAAAAAATTACGGGGATAATAAATAACTTATACTTGGAAAATAAAAGTGGAAATGGAGCGTAAAATGGATTTAAATAATGAGATGCTTTTTTTAGAACAAAAAGCAGGTACATATAAAAATACAAATTCGACAATTTCTGAATGGAGTGTGGATTCGTATATAAAAGTTTATAGTAGACATATTGAAAATGGTAAAAATAAAAGAGGACTGGAATTAGGGTGCTCAAATGGTTATTCAACTCAAAAACTTGCTGATATAATTGGGGGGGGACTTGATGTTGTAGATGGTAGTCAATGTATGCTTCAGAAAGCATCAAAAAGAGTAAAAAATAGGAATGTTAATTTTAAATATGGATTATTTGAAAATATAAAAGAAATAGAAATATATGATTATATATTTTGTAGTTATGTTCTGGAACATGTAATTGACCCTGATGAAATTTTGAAAATATGCTATAGAGCATTAAAAAAAGGTGGAAAGTTATGCATTACAGTTCCTAATGCAAAAGCATTATCACGTCAAATGGCTGTTAATATGGGGCTATTAGAGAGTGTGTATCAGTTGACGGATAATGATATAGCACATGGACATAGAAGAGTTTTTGATTTGAAATTGCTCACAGAAACTATAGGAAAAAGTCGATTTGAATTATTGACGGTAGGTGGAACTTTTGTGAAACAATTTGCGGATTTTCAGTTAAATAAAATGATTCAGGAAGGAATTATAGGAGAACAGCAATTGAAAGGAATGCAAAAATTAGCAGAAATATATCCAGAGATATCTGGAAGTATATATGCAATTTTATTAAAAAAGTGATAAAGGTATGTTAGTTATTTTTTCAGGATATAATCAGAGGGCTGTTATAGCTTTTTTGAGATGTTTGGCTAAAAATAAGTATTCAAAATATGTAATAATTGCATCTTCAAAGGAAGATTCAATCATGAATACATGGTATAAAAAAAACGTATTTTGTATAAGAGAAAAAAAAGAATTGAATAAAGATGAAATATTCACAATATTGTTAGCAATAAAGAAAAAATATGAAGATGAAAATATGATAATTATGCCTACTACAGAAGCGTTAAATCGCTTTTTATTAGAATATAATCAGCAGTTAGAACAACAGCATATTATTGTGCCATTAGTAAATAGGGATGTTTATGAAAAGGTTTCTGATAAAGAAAAGTTTTGGAATATATGTAGGAAAAATGGATTATTGGTTCCAGACAATATAAAATTATCGGATTGTTTTATGTGTTCTTATGTTGCAAAACCTAAAAAATATCAAACAGATACAGGAAAAGTATATTCACCAATTATAGTGACGTCGGCTGAACAACATAGGAAGTTTTTAAGGGAATATAATCAGAAAGATTTTATGTATCAAGAATATATTAGTGGAGATAGTTACTATCTGTTATATTATTTTTCTAAAAATGGTACAGTACATAGTTTTTCACAGATAAACTATGCTCAACAGTTAAATGGAAAATCAATATTGGTGGCGGAGAGTGCAAGGATACATGAAGAAATAATAACACAGGATTATTGTAAGCTTTTTCATAAATTGAATTTTATTGGTTTGGTTATGGTTGAAGTTAGAAAAAATGAAAAAGGTTATTATATGATAGAAGCCAATCCTAGATTTTGGGGACCTTCTCAGTTATTTGTCGATGCAGATGTGCCATTATTTGAAGAAATGTTAAGTGACTATGGAGTGAATATTTTAAAAAGAAAGCATAAAATTAAGTGGGGCACAAAATATTTATGGGCTGGAGGTTGCCCAGAGGGGGTATTCAATACAGAAAAAGAAATATGGATAAATAATAGCAAATTAAAAGTGGTCGATAGGTGGAATGAGTTTATGGCAAGTGATATTTATAATCGAGAAGATACCAAGGAAATATTTGATAAAGTAGAAGGGAATTAAAATGAATTTAAAAGATGAATTAAAAACATTATATCTAAAGACAAGTAAGCATTCAAATTATCAAATATTAACGGAAGAGATAGCGCGCATATTGGATATTGATGATAAGGATATACATTCAAGATATGAAAGAGAGCGATTTGAATATATAAAAAGAAATATTTCATTATTTCAAAAAAATATATTGGATATAGGAGGAAATACTGGATATTTTACATTTGAAAGTTTAAAAAATGGCTGTTCTACAGTTGATTATTATGAAGGAAATAAAGAGCATGCGTTATTTGTAGAAAAAGCAAAGCACCTGTTTGATAAAGGGGAGAATATTAATGTAGTACCTGAATATTATTTATTTAAAGATAATGAAAAAAGATATGATATTGTATATTGCTTAAATGTTATACATCACTTAGGGGCTGATTTTTTAAATACAGGTAATATAGAAGATGCTAAAGAGGAGATGATTCGATGTATTAATCAATTATCATATGTTACAGAATATCTTGTATTACAAATTGGATTTAATTGGTGTGGGAAAAAAGATAGTGGATTGTTTAATATGGGAACCAAAAAAGAAATGGAACAATTTATACAATCTGAAACGAAAGATAAATGGAATATATTAAATATAGGGATTGCAGAAAAAAATAATAACGGTATTTGTTATAATAATATGACCGTTGAAAATAATAATAGAAACGATGAATTGGGAGAATTTCTGAACAGACCAGTATTTATTATGCAGGCTAAATAATGAGATACAGTGGATTTGATAATATATATCGTTTGGTATATATATTGGAAAATATTGCAAATTGAAAAATAAGGGATAAAACTATGCAAAATATAAATTTTCATACATGTATTAAAGTAGAAGATAAATTATGGTTTATTACAATAGATGGTTATTTGATGAACTATGATGTCAAATTAAATGAGGTGGAGGTTGTTGCTCCACAAAATTTAAAAGACCTTCATTTTAAACAAATTGTAGATAAAATGCTTTTTTATAAAGGCTGTATTTATTTTGTCGAGCAGGATGCCAGTTGGTTATATGAGTATGACATAGAAAATAATTATTGCTTTTATTATAAGTTACCTGAATTTGCGATGGTAAATTGGGAGTGCTTTTCAGGAATATATAGAATTGATAATTACATATATTTTTTTGGAAAAACAGCTAATAAAATATGTTGCTTCAATACAGTAAATAAAGAGATATCTGTGTTAAAAAGTAATAAAGACATAGTGGTGAATAATTCTGTAAAAATAGGTCAGAACATATATTTTGCAAGTGAGAATAAGGTCATTGTGTATAATTTACCAGAAGGGAAATATGTAAAAGAATTTGAAATAAATATTGATATAAAAAGAATATTTAATTATCAGAACGAAATTTATATATTAACAAAACAAAATGATATTTTCTTATATGACAATAGTTTTAAAACGCAATCAATTATATATAGTAATGACACTATACAAACAACAGTGTGTATAGTGGTAACGGAAAATAAGATATTCGTTTTCCCATCAACACAAGGAACAATAAAGAGTATTAATAAAAAAAATGGAGATATAAAGGAAATAGCAAAACCTTTAGATATGAATTTTTATAACATTGAATGGGCAAAATTTTATAAGTATTGTGATGACGGTAATACATTTTGGCTGGCAAATAGAATGTCAAATTATACAGTTTGTGTTAATAAAAAAGATGAAAGCATACAATTTATAAAAATTAAATGTGGTACAGCTAGTCAGAGGATTCCATATTTAAAAGAAAAAGAACTATTATATAATAGTGATTTGAACTTGGAAGAATTTTTGACATTGTATATATAAAATTAGTAGGAGAATAAACATATGGTAAAAAAATATAATTATATAAATGTATTAGAACATAAAGTTGATTTATTAAATCACAAGATTATTATATATGGACTTTCTAAGTCAGCGTTGGATTTATATATTAAATTATGCGCTACAGGAGTTGAAGTAACAGGCTTCACGGATTCATATGCAATATCAGGTGGAACTTTTTGTGAGTTACCCATCTATCATATTGAAGATGTAAAAAAGATGGAGAATATATATGTATATGTGTCTACATCTAATGCTGAGTATTTAAGAGAAATATTGGACATTTTAGAGGACACGAATAATACTATATTGTGTCAGGGAACAGTGTATGGTGCAGGCTTATATGATGTAGCGAAAATGAAGAAGTTGATGCAGCGTGATGAAAAGAAAATAAAAAAAGTAGCTGGACTATTTAATGATAAGAAGTCAATACAGACATATGACAACCTGCTTCAATATAGATTGTCTAATCAAGTGAATTTGCTTAAAGAGATATATGAAAAATCACATAAGCAATACTTTCCAATAGGTGAAATATTTTTTCCAAAACAGAATGAGGTTTTCATTGATGCTGGTGGATATAATGGACAGACGAGTGTAGAATTTGCGGAGTGGGTCGGTAATACGTATGACAAAATATACATAATGGAACCAGATTACACAATGCAAAGAGTGGCAAAGGAATATATAAAATTAAGAAATATTGATTCAGTAACAATTATTGGAAAAGGAGCATATTCGCATAGTACTACATTGCACTTCACAAATTCTATCGAGAGTGGTTCATCATATATTGATGAAATGGGCGTAAACAAAATAGAAACAATTAGTATAGATGAAATGCTTGATGGTCAAAGAGCTTCATATATCAAAATGGATATAGAGGGAGCAGAAATGGAAGCATTACAGGGAGCGCATGATACGATAAATAAATTCAGACCAAAACTGGCTATAAGTGTTTATCATAAAGAAGATGATTTATGGAATATACCTTATTATTTGCATGAAAAATATCCGTGGTATAAATTTTATTTAAGACATTATACCACGATTACTACAGAAACGATATTGTATGCAGTGGAGAAATAGATATGAATGACAAATTAGTAAGTATATTTTGTTTAACATATAATCATGTAGATTATATTCGAGATGCATTGGAAGGCTTTGTAAAGCAGAAAACAAATTTTCAATACGAGGTATTTGTATATGATGATGCATCAACAGATGGGACATCAGAGTGTATTCAAGAATATGCAAGTAGATATCCTCAATTATTCAATATATATATATCACCATATAATACATATAATTCACCTGACAGGTTTAAAATATTGAATGAGTTGCAACATAAATATATTACAGGAAAATATGTAGCTATGTGTGAGGGGGATGATTATTGGATAGATTCAAAAAAATTACAGATGCAAGTCGATTACATGGAAGAACATGATAATTGTATGATGACTACACATGCATATAAAAAAATTAATTATTCAAATAAAGGAGTTGATGAAATAAGTTTTGCAGATATTGATAGAAATCTAACAAAAGAGGAAATAATCACAAATCCTCAAATAAATCTTGCAACATCTTCGTTGATAATGCGTAGAAAAGTGTTTTTCAGAGATGATAAATTTCCAAAGTGTGATGTTGGAGATATACCAATACAATTATACGCTTTATCATATGGCGATATATATTATTTCAATAATGTTATGAGCGTATATAGATATATGCATAAAGGCTCATGGACAAGTGATACATTTTTAAATCCTTATAAGTTTGTAAAACATAAGATAGGATTTGTTCAATTTTTAACCGAATATAATATTTATTCAAGTAGAAAATTTGAAAATTTAGTGTGGCAAAAAATTAAAGCATATTTGTATAGTGTAGTAGAAAATATTATGGAACTTGATATAAATAAAAGAAACGAAGTATTGAAATATGTCGAAAGTTATGGATATTTAGGAACTGAGATAATTCGGGTATATCGAAGTATGTGTGGAGAAAGTGAAGAAGTGAAAAATCTTTTATATGATAGTGCAAAAAAATTTAATATTGTTATTTTAGGAGCAGGGAAATATTCTTTTTGTATTGAAAAAATGTTAAAAAAACTAGATACTGAGTATTTTAAAGTTATTACAAAGAAAGACGAAAATCACAGGGGAGTAATTACATTATCTGAATATCCATATGAACAAGAAAAGACTATTATAATTGTTGGGATAAGTCAACTTAAAGAACAAGAAATACTTTCTAGTTTGGCAGGGAAAAAATATAAAAAGATTATTTATCCACTGTGGTTTAATAGAGAGATATTAATGAGATAAAATAAGGAAATTGTGTATATGAAAATTTCGATTATAGTACCAGTATACAATGTGGAACAATATTTGGCAGAGTGTTTGGAAAGTTTAGTTTCACAGGATATGTCTGATTATGAAATTATATGTATTGAAGATTGTTCTGAGGATAATTCTATGAGTATACTAAAAGAGTATGCACGAAAATATAGCAATATAAAAATTATAAGGCATACTACTAATAAGGGGTTATCAGCAGCAAGAAATTCCGGAATAAAAGCAGCAAGGGGAGAGTATTTACAATTTGTAGATTCTGATGATATGCTTGTAAAAGGTGCATGTAAGAAGTTGTATAATAATGCAAAAAAAAGTGATGCAGATATTGTATATTTTAATATGGAATTCCTAAATGATACGGATAAATTCTTAATAAGACATGAAGAAAGTAATATTGATTATGTTGGTCAATATACTGGAAGACAGTTGTTTTGTTTATATGAAAAAAACAATAATCATAAAACAGAATCGGTAAGACAGTTTATAAAGAGAGAATTTGTTATAAATAATCATTTACAATTTCATGAAGGAATTATTCATGAGGATGTCTTGTTTTATTTTCTTGCTGCGATGAAAGCGAATACAGTGATAGATATTAACACTTCACTATATATATATCGACAGAGAGAAGATTCAATTATGTGGTCACAAAGAGATAAGACATCGGGTTCGTTAAAAGTATGTATTATGAATATGTGTGCTTACTGGCTAAATGATGAGAGTTTTTCGGATGATGAAAATGAAATAATAGGAAAATATATCAAAGGAATATACGATATATACAAACAGTATAAACATTATGGAAATGAAATAAATGAATGCAATATGTTTGGCAATCGTAAAGAAAAAATAATACAAAACATTTTCTTAGATAAATGTGATGAAGTTATTTATCTATCAAAAGACATTATAGATAAATTGCAACATAATGAAAAAAATATTATATATGGGGCTGGTAAAATGGCAACTATTTTATATGATTATTTATATCAGAATAATGTGAAAATTCATAATATTGTTGTTACAAATAAAAAAAGAAATCATCAAACGTTAGCAGGTATAAGAGTTGATGAGATAAATGAACTCAATGAAAATAATGATGCCATATTTATAATTGGAACAGATACAAAATTTCAATCTGAAATAGAAATAGAATTGCGAAATAGAGGATATAAAAATATTATAAAGCCTTCAATATGTCAGAAAAGAGGTTGAAAATGAAGTTGATAAATAAGGAACATGAATTAGATGAGATAGCAAATAAATTACTATTAGAGTTTAATGGAAGAAGTAAATTTTATATTTATGGAGCCGGAAAACTTGGAAAATTGCTTTATGAAAAACTTAAATGTAAGAATCAGTTTTCGGCATTTATAGATAATGATAATAGAAAACAAAGAGATGGATTTTGCAGTGAGAAAGTTATAGCATTTAAAGAATATTTGAAAGTAGGAGATAAAAACATAATTATAATTGCAGCATCTGAAAAAAATACCATTGAAATTAAGAATCAATTAAATGAACAAGGATTAATAGAAAATAAGGATTATTATCTTTATGATGGATTTATGAAAGAAATTTATCCTGTAATTAATTTGTATACATATAATGAATTATATATTGAGTTATGTCAAATTGTTCTAACTGAAAGATGTACATTAAGATGTAAAAAATGTGCACATGCATGTTATGCTGCGGATAATATGCTTGAAGATATGAGTATAGAAATGGCATATAAAAGTGCAGATAGTTTTTTTGAAAAAGTCGATTTAATCAATGAGTTTGTATTGATAGGAGGAGAACCTTTTTTATATAAGAAGTTACCGGATATAATCGAATATATTGGGAAAAAATACAGAAATCAAATCAATATTTTTAGTATAACAACAAATGGAACGATAACACCAAAGCGTGATGTGTTGGAAATGTGTAAAAAATATCATGTTTTGATAAGAATATCGAATTATTCTGAACAAATAAAAAGATTAAAAAAACAATATGAAGTTCTAATTAAAACACTTGAGGATTTTGGTGTGGAATACGATATCACACCAGAACACGGGCATTGGATGGATTATGGTTTTGAATATGTGGATAATGGCGATAATCCAGAACAGTTGATAAGTATATTTGATAATTGTAAAACACCTTGCAGGGAAATACGAGGCAGTAAATTATATTATTGCGTTATGGCACGTTCAGTAGCAGATAATTTACATAAAAATGTCGGAAAAGATGATTATCTTGACTTTGATAGCCTGAGTGAAAAGGATTATAAAAGACAGATTTTAGAGTATACATATGGATATTCTGAAAAAGGTTATTTGGATATGTGTAAGTATTGTCATGGGGCAGATGCTCGTAAATATATTATTCCGGTAGCAGAGCAACTGAGTTTATAAAGGAAAAGAGGATAATATGCATACGATTGGAGTGGTTGTTACAGTATACAATCTTCAAGATTATATTGAGGATTGTGTGAATAGTATTCTAAAGCAGGAATATGATAAATTAGATATTGTTATTGTAGATGACGGTTCAACAGATGCAAGTCCTGCTATATGCGATCGGATTGCAAAACAGAATAAAAGGGTAAAGGTTATACATCAAAGTAATCAGGGACCAATAGTAGCAAGGTTAAATGGAGCAAATGCATTAAGCACACAGTATATTTCGTTTGTTGATGGTGATGACTGGATTAAAACTGAACTTTATAGTGATATTGTAAAATCAGGATATCTGGGGAAGGCAGATATTATTGATTTTGGAATTATTAGATATCATAGTGAAAATCATATGCGTAATGATAATGGAATATTTGAAGCTGGATTATATGAAAAAAAAGAAATGATTGAAAAGATAATTCCTAAAATGTTATGGTATAAATCATCGTATGGTCTTGATCCAAGTATATGTTCCAAAATAATTAAAAGAGAATTATTTATTGCACAGATAAAAGCTATAAAAGATTTAAAGATTCATTATGGTGAAGATGCGGCTGTGATATATCCAATGGTGTTGAATGCACAAAATATTGCTATTATTGGAAGATGCTACTATTTTCACAGACAACGCAAGAATAACGTTTTACCGGGGTATATTTCCGATTGTTATTATTATGATAAAGTCTATAAGTTATATTCATATCTTAGAGATGTTTTTAGTATATCGCAGTATAAGGAACAACTTATTAAACAATTAGATTATTTTTATATTGCTTCTGTGCGATTAGGTAAAATAAGGTATGGTGATCTTGCATTTGAAGAAGATTATATGTTTCCTTTTAATAGAGTACCACAGGGAAGCAATATTATATTATATGGTGCAGGCAGGGTAGGACAGACTTTTTATAAACAGTTGCAAAAACTGGATTATTGTAGAGTCGTGGGATGGATTGATAAAAATCCTCAGATTTATGATAAATATAAGATACATAGTCCTGAATACATAGAAGATTTGGATTATGATGCGGTAATTGTAGCAATAGAGTCAAAACAAACATCAGAAAATGTTAAAAATGATTTATGTAATTGGGGAGTAGATAACGATAAGATAGTTCTTTTGTAACAAAATATATTTATAAAATACATAGCAATGCAGACAATGAAATGGTTTTATATGCTGTAATATAAAGGTGAACGAATATGAAATACTTGCTTTTTGGCACGGGAGATTACTACAACCGATATAAAAAATGGTTTGAATCAGCTGATGTTGTGGCATTACTGGATAATGCAGTTGAAAAACAAAACACAGTATTAGACAATATCCGGGTACTATCACCGCAGGAAGGTGTGAAACTGGAATATGATGTGATTATTATTCTGAGCTTTTATGTGAAGCCCATGAAACAGCAACTGCTGGAACTTGGAGTAGAAGAAAATAAAATATATCATTTCTATGACTTGCATAAGATATTGGATATTCATCGATTAAAAAAGCCGGTACAGTATTATGGTGATGCAAAACAGATCATATTTGCACCGGATATAACAAAGAAAAAAATCCTGCTCTTATCACAGGATATGACACTTGGGGGGCCGGCAATAGCACTTTATCATGCGGCTGAGATTTTAATACAGCATGGCTATCAGGTTGTATTTGGTTCAATGTTAGATGGTCCGTTAAAGAAAATTTTATTGGACAGAGGGATTTCTGTAGTGGTGGATGTGAACCTTCAGCTTGAAACCATGAAAGAGAATGAATGGATAAACCATTTTTCACTTATTTTTTGCAGTACTATTAATTTCTATGTGTTTTTATCGGAGAGGGATTGCACAATACCGGCAGTCTGGTGGCTGCATGATTCTTTGTTCTTTTATGATGGAGTGGATAAGCAGTGCCTGAGGCAGATGGATAAAACGAATCTTACAGTTTTATCTGTAGGCTCGGTGCCAGAACAGGCTATACACACAATTGTACCGGATTTGTCAGTGAATTGGCTGGTCTATGGTGTAGAAGATACAGCGGACGTCCATAAGAATCCGATAAAATATGATGATAGAGTCTGCTTTGTAACAATAGGATATATTGAATCAAGAAAAGGGCAGGATTTATTATTGCAGGCAATATTGCTATTACCGGAAGAAATAAGGAAAAAAGCGGTATTTTATTTTGTGGGTCAGGATTCGTCGGTTATGGCACAGCAAATAAAACACAAAATTCAGACAATACCAGAGGTCATTATCACGGGTACGGTCAATCGCAGACAGATAGATGAAATTTTAAACAAGGCAGATGTGCTGGTATGTCCGTCAAGACAAGACCCAATGCCGACAGTTGCAGCAGAAGCAATGATGAATTCGGTTCCGTGTCTTATATCAGATGCGACGGGAACGGCAGCTTATTTAACAGACGGTAAAAATGGAATGGTTTTCCGAAGCGAAGATATAAAAGGATTGTCACATCAGCTGGAAATGTGTATCAGACAGCCGGAGCGACTGGGCGAAATGGGGAAAAAGGCGAGAAACGTGTATGAAAAAATTTTTTCAATGAGAGTTTTTGAAGAAGCGCTGATAGGTACAGTAAAAGATTTATTATAGTGGGTGGTAAAATGTCAAAGCTGGAACAAATATTACAACAATATCAACAAACTAATATTGCTATATATGGTCTGGGTAATGAAACAGAGAAAGTGCTGAATGAATTAGATGCGCAGTATCATATTGTGGGTTTGTTAGATAGCTTTCGGGATAAGGGAGAACTTTACGGTAAGTCTATCATTCCTTTAATAGAAACAGTTCAAAAAAATGTAAAATTGATTCTGGTTGTGGCAAGACCGGGTTCTTGTAAAGCAATTGCAAGAAAGATTGAGGCATTTTGTAAAGGAAATGGAATTGCTGTATATGATGTCAGAGGAAATGATTTATACGAGAAAAAAAGTATTGTATACGACTTTAAAAATGTAACTGGAATTACAAAGGCAGAACTTGTTCAGCAGATGAAAGGTAAAGATGTTTTAAGTATTGATTTATTTGATACACTAATTATGCGCAAGACGCTATATCCTACGGATGTTATTGAAATAGTTGAATGTAAATTAAAAGAACGTGGAATTCATATTGAGAATTTTTTTAGTCGAAGGCTGGAAAGTGAAAAGTATTTATCACAGCAGACAGCACCGGTATTAGAGCAGATATATGCATATATGCTTGAAAAGTATGCTGTAACTGGAGTGACTGCACAGGAATTGTCACAGCTTGAGTGGCAGGTGGATTATGAGCTGGTAATTCCACGTAATGAAGTCTGTCAGTGGGTTTCGGGAGTATATAACAGTGGAAAAGAGGTGTATATTGTTTCAGATACGTATTATACACAGCAACAGCTGGTTCGGTTGTTGGATAAATGTAAAATAACACAATATACAGCAGTTATAGCTTCCTGTGAATATCATACCGGAAAAACACAAAGACTTTTTGAAATATTAAAACAAAAATTGCAGGGGAAATCCTGTATGCATATCGGAGATGATGATATATCAGATATTCAGTCGGCAGAGCGTGCAGGAATATCCGCATATAAAATATATAGTGGACTGGATTTGTTAGAAAAAGCGGGATATCTGGGATTGTCGGAATTTATGAAGAAATTAGCAGATAGAATTAAAGTGGGTGTGTTCGTTTCACAATTATTAAATTCACCATTTCAATTTGAAACAGAAGAAAAGAAAATCATGATTAAAGATGCATATTGGCTGGGATATCTTTGCTTCGCACCAATGATTAGTGATTTTGTGATATGGTTCAAAAAGCAGATTCAAAAGTACAATATTAAAAATATTTGGTTTTGCGCCAGAGATGGATATTTAATTAAAAAAATGTATGATATATTTGTACGGGAAAATCAAAGTATTTATTTTCTAACATCACGTACAGCAGCGATTCGGGCGGGGATACAAAGCAGGCAGGATATTGGGTATATTGAAGAAATGCGATTTAGCGGAACGGTAAAAGAACAATTGCAAAAACGGTTTGGAATAACGGTAAAAGAAGAAAAAGAGAACCTGATAAGTTATGAACAAGAGATATTCAATCATGCCATGGTTTGCAGAGATGGATATCAAAAATATATTGCACAATTTCAGACGAATAATGGAGAGATTGCTTTTTTCGATTTTGTTGCAAAGGGAACGTGTCAGATGTTTATGAGCCGCATGGTTGATGCACATTTAAAGGGATTTTATTTTTTGCGTTTAGAAGAAGAACAGATGCATGATAAAAACTTGGACATTGTTTCATTTTATGAAAACAGTGAAAAGGAAAACAGCGTAATATTTGATGATTACTATATTCTGGAAACGGTGCTGACTTCGCCAATGCCATCGGTTATATATTTTGATGAGAATGGTAGTCCGGTTTATGCAGAAGAAACACGCAGCAAAGCAGATATTGAGTGCTTTCAAAAGGCACAAAATGGTATTTTGGATTATTTTAAAACTTATTTAAAAATCTGTCCGGATAGTCAGTTGATTGAGAATAAGAAATTAGACGAAGTTTTGCTGGCATTGATTCATAGAGTTGGCATAGAAGATAAAACATTCTTGAATTTGAAAGTAGAGGATCCTTTTTTTAATAGAATGACGGAAATGCCAAGTCTGATTTAGTTTAGAATGGAATCAATATTGATATTCTGGAAAGATAAAAGTATGATATACGATATGGGAGGACTGCACAATGCATTTTGAATTAACAGCCTCAATGATGTGTGCCAATTATGGCAATCTTGAGCAGGAAGTGAGGGCATTAGAGGAAGGCGGAATTGATTCGTTTCATATAGATATTATGGACGGAAGATATGTTCCGAATTTTGCGATGTCGTTAAACGATATGCGTTATATTG
>ENA-OPNR01000269-OPNR01000269.1-human-gut-metagenome-genome-assembly--contig:-NODE-269-length-24252-cov-2.807579_pt1 | contig 24252 bp, 24 predicted proteins | sample MGYA00241543_ERZ501783 | MGnify/ENA primary metagenome ERZ501783 (study PRJEB25962, sample SAMEA2042557) | human gut metagenome | biome: human gut; feature: human-associated habitat; material: faeces... | reverse complement strand
ATGCACCGTGGAGTTGCCCCACATATTCTGCACCGTGGAGTTGCCCCTCATATCCTGCACCGTGGAGTTGCCCCACATATTCTGCACCGTGGAGTTGCCACTCATATCCTGCACCGTGGAGTTGCCCCACATATTCTGCACCGTGGAGTTGTCCATCATCGCTTTCACGTCTTTTAGCATATTTTTGACTTTGCATCGTTTCAACCTGTAATATCCACTGCTCAGTTCCTCGATTTCTTCATCAATTCTGACGTGTTCTTTCCACCAGTCCTTGACAGCTTTTCTAAACTCATCAAAATATCTATCCTTGTCGTTCTCGAACCATTCTGGCAGAATGTCCTGATCCACGTTTTCTTTCCAAGTGTCTGGATCTGTCCACCACTCTTCGTTAGGTGGTAAAAGTTCCACTCTCACGAAAACACGCATTGCATTTTCTATGTTGTCCTCAATTCCAAGGCTTTCCAGTAAATCACTGTGGCTGTCGTTTGATCCCTCTGCTATTACACAACGATTTTTCAATATCAATCCGCTTTTAAATCCGCACATTTTTCTTTCTACTCTCTTTCAAAAATGAATCTAATTTCGGTCGGAATATCAGATATGTGTGTCTGATACCGTCTGACCTGTTGCTACACCATATACACACTGTTTATTCATGATGCCTTGTCCTTAACCACAAGCTTAATTCCTTCCTGTCTTTCGTAAATCTCTAACAGAATGTCCATAATCTTGGCTTTCCTCTCTGGTGTAATTTCCATGTCTGCTTTGTTCATAGGAATCTCCTTTCTCATTATTTAACGCTCCCACACATGGCAATCTGCTTGTCAACTTCCGACTGTTTCTTCGAGATTGCCATACCATCCGCAACACCGAGAATATAGTTGAAGTTTTCTTTGTCCAAATGTGATACTATTTCAGCTAGTCTTGCAAGGGCTTCTTTCTGTTTTTCGCTCATTTGCTCACTTCCTTTCTTGTTTGTACTACCTTGTGTGATTATAATATCATACTTAGTTGTTCTTGTCAAACATTTTTTAAATATTTTGTTTGACATTGTGTGATTTTTGTACTATTATATTAGCGGGAGGTGATAATAAGTGGATGAGCGAATAAAACAGTTGAGAAAATCGCTTGGAATGTCACAAGAAAAGTTTGCTAAAGAAATTGGTTTAACTAAAAATTTCATATCTTTAGTAGAAACTGGTCAAAGAAATCTATCAACACAGTCGATTAAACTTATTTGTCAATTGTTTAATGTTGATGTGGAATGGCTAGAGACTGGAAAAGGAGAAATGTTCATTCAAAAGACCGAGAATGAAAAGATAGCTGAATTTTTTGCAGATGTACTGAAAGCCGGAGAAGACGATCAGATGTACAGATTCATAGCCGCTATTTCAGAACTGGATGAAAACGACTGGAACGCAATCCGGAAGCTGGCAGAAAAGCTTGTAAAGAAGTAAAAAGAAAGACAAGGGCAATGCGCAAACCCTTGTCTTTTTCTTTTATCTTAAAAATCTCTTTATAAATGCATATATGGTTCGGAGATCATCCTCGTCCATGCACTTCTCTATTAATTCTATTATTTTCTCTTTAAGCTCTCCCATATCCAATACCACCTTTCTAATTGATACATAAAGTATACGAACGTATGTTCGAAAAGTCAATAACGCATCCATTTGTTTTTTATCATAAAGTTTCATTTTGCAAAAAAATGTCATAAAAAAATGACAAAAATGTATTGTTTTATAATCATTTTGCTTAATAATTGTAGTATCAAAAGAAAGGGGAGTTCAAAATCATGAACGAATCAAAAGATACTAAAGTATGTAAACACTGTCAATCGGAGATTCCTAAGAAAGCAAAGATATGTCCAGTATGCAAAAAGAAACAAGGTTTACCGAAATGGGCGATTGTTTTAATTGTGATCCTGGTTCTTGCAGCTATCGGTTCTGCTTCTGGTGGAAATTCCGACAATTCAGAAACTACTACCACTTCACAATCATCAAGCACAAACGAAACTCAAAATTCGACACCAGAGGTAAAGGAAGTTGAGACCGAATCAGAGCCAGAAATTGAATATACTGCGGTTGATGTAAGCACCATGATGGATGATTTGAAAAACAATTCAATGAAAGCAGAAGATACTTACAATGACAAATACTTAGAAATTACTGGTCGATTAGATGTTATTGACAGCAACGGTAAGTATATCGGGGTATTCTCTCAGACAGACAAATTTGCAATTGTTGGTGTCCAATGCTATATAAAAGATGATGATGTAAAAGCAAAGGTAATGGAAATGTCCAAAGACGATACTATAACGCTAAAAGTTCATATTAAAAGCGTTGGAGAAGTTATTGGATACTCGGCAGATATTATAGAAATAGAATAGTATACAGTCCCTCTAGCAAATGAGGGACTTTTTTTAAAGGGAGTTAAAAATGAACATAGCAATTTATCCAAGAAAATCAAAAAAAGATGATAATTCAGAATCAATGGAACAGCAAATAGACGATTGTAGAAAGTACATTAATAAAACTTACCATAATGCAAATATAATCGTTTATTCTGGCGATTATGCGATCACAGGGCATAGCACGGCAAAAAGAAAGGACTTTCAACGCATGATGGATGATGTCAGAGCTGGAAGAATCAATGCAGTTGTTATTATGAGATACGATCGTATAGCAAGAAATATGAGAGATTTCTGTAACCTATATCACGACATGGAAAGCGCAGGATGCAACTTGATATCAGTAAGTCAGCAAATCGATACTTCCACGCCATACGGAAAGAACTTCATGTACCAAATGGCAAACATGGCAGAATTAGAATGGGCGGTTATATCTGAGCGATACAAGGACACCGCAGCTTATAAGATCCGTGAAGGGAAAGCTTACACTGGTAGGGTGCCCATAGGATTTAAAATAGAGAAAATAGACGGTGTAAAGAAAGTCGTACATGATAATGAGGAACAGACAAGGGCTATATTTGATTATTTATTAGCAACCAAAAGCAAGCGAGGCACTGTTTTATGGGTACGTGAAAATTTAATTCCAGACTTCACACGTCACAAATTAGATACAATGATAAAGTCAGATTTATATATTGGGAAAGTAAGGGAAAATGAAAATTTCTGCGAACCTTATTTTACCAAAGAGCAAATGGAAGAAATAAGAAGTGTCAATCAGATAAAATACGCTCCGTCCGGTCATATATATTTATTCAGTGGATTATTCCGTTGTCCTATATGTGGCAGAAAAATGTCAAGTTTTTACAGTATAGACAGGAAGACCAAAAAGCACCGGCAATATCAAAGATGCTGGTTTGGTGGAAATGAGAAATTGCACAAAACAAAATTAGTGTCAGAAGCAAAAACAGAAAAATATCTTCTTGAAAATCTTGATGCAGCATTAAAAAATCTTGAATTTGATGTAAAAAAAGAAGCAGGTAAACCAAAGCGCAATTTGAATAAGAAACTTAATGATGCAATAGCGGAGCGTGACAGACTGAATTACCTTTTTGAAAAAGGAAGAATTGATATTCCAGAATACGAAAAGAAATACAGTGTCTTATCAGAAAAAATAAACTCCATAACTGAGGAGTTGTCAAACAACAAAGTTGTAAGGATTGATGAATTTAAGAAGCAGATCCCGGAAGACTGGAAAGTCCTTTACGAACAACTAGATCAAAAAGGAAAACAAGAATTTTGGCATAGAATAATAAAAGAAATTTATTTAAATGAAGCCTTTGAAATTACTGGCTTTATATTTTATATCTAGGACTTGTACTAAATAACTATTTCCTAGCGGGAATCTGAATTGTTTTTCTGCGCTGGCAAAATGGCTTGAAGTCATGGTCACGACGTGATCCGCATAGCCGGCCGCTACACACATCGCACCGAGAGACAGCGATTCCCCACAGGTACTGCAGGCTCCGTAAAGTCCAAAGAGCGGTACCTGAAAATCCAGCACCCCAAACGAGGTCGCCATGGTCTGCCCCAAAAGATCGCCTGCGAAAAGATACCGGATGTCCTCTTTTTTTTATCCGGCTCTGCCGACCGCCATGGTGAAAGCTTCTTTCTGCAGCGTGCTCTCTGCCTCCTCCCATGTGTTCTGACCAAATTTATCGTCCTCACCGATCACATCAAAATGACCTGCCAGAGGTCCCTCTCCCTCCTTTTTTCCAACAATATTTGCCGTGCTGATAATAAAAGGAGCCTCTGTAAAACAGAGGCTCTGTTTTCCCTTCTGCATATTCGTATCCACACTTTCTTTTTCTTTTAGTATGGATCAGGGAAGTTTTTCTTATTCTCTTTTTCATCATTTTCTTATCGTTTTTGCAATCGCTTCCGGTGATAACTGTAAAAAAACACAAAGCTCTAAAAACTCTTCGGCAAGCAGAGGTTCTTTATAATCCGGATGCAGTTTTTCTTCCGGAACTTGTGTCTGTTCTGAAATCTCAGATGCTGAAATTCCTTTTTCCTGCATATAAGCAAGGATATATTCTGTCACTCTGGATTTATTCATGCGCTCCGCTCCTTTTCTCATGTGTTCTTCCCGATATATGCAGACCTCATCATGCAAGCATGTTCGGTCTACATATTCTCGATTGGCACCGCTCATTGCTTACGCACATTATATTCTTATAATTCAAGACTTTCAACCATATTTTCCCATATAATCAGAATTAATTGACGGTCTAAAATATGTGAGATATGATAACCATAATAACTTTTTAAATTTCAGAAACAGGGGATTTTTATGCGAAATGAATTAATTCCAAAGGTGTTAAAAGAATATAGAAAACGAAATCATTACTCAGTGAAAGACGTATCGATCAGGCTGATGGAACATGATATTGATGTTGCACCGAAGACGATTTATGGCTGGGAAAGCGGACAGGCACAGCCGACGGCGGACACACTGCTCTTACTGTGCGAGATATACAAAATCCCGGACATCCTGAACTCCTTCGGTTACGACCAGCCTGATGATCCGGCAGCTTCCCTGACTTATCATGAGCGTGAGATCATCTACGCCTACCGCAACCGCCCTGAGTTACAGCATGCGGTCGACATTCTGCTCGGATGTGATTAGGTATTTTGTTTCCTGTGATACAATCTGATCTGTGCGATGTATAAATAAAAAAGAGGTTTTTCTGTAGAAATAACTGTTTTCAGGATTTTTGCAGGAAAACTTTTTTTGTGCTCTTTTTCCCCGGCTTCTTACAAATCCAGACAGGCACACGGCTGTTTCCGTGTATATCATTTTATTTTCACAGGTTGCAACTTTGCTTTAAGAAGTATAGAATAGAAGATACTCTGCGGTTTTATGGTAGTTCCGTAAAACCGTTTACCGCAGGACATTATTAAGGGAGATTTATTTATGAACGCTTTCCAATTTATCTTTCAGTATATCAAACGGCATAAAGTCCAGTATACGCTTGGTATCATCACGCTTTTTGTGGTAGACTTTGCCAATATTTTTATTCCGAAACTTACCGGTGTCATCACCGACGGACTCACTGCCCACAGCCTTGACTGGAGCGGAGTCAGATTAAATCTGCTTTACCTTTTTCTGCTTGGACTGCTGCTTGCGGTCGGCCGTTTCTTCTGGCGGTACTTCCTGTTTGGAGCTTCCCGCTCCATCGAAAAAGAGCTGAGAAACGACATGTTTTCCCATCTGGAAAAAATGGATGTGGAATATTACAACGAGCACAAAACCGGTGACCTGATGACACGTTTTACCAGCGATCTGAACGCGATCCGCATGGCGCTTGGACCTGCCGTCATCTGTGTGTTTGACGCCTCCGTCATGACCCTTATGGTCATTTTCCAGATGATGTATTATGTCAGCGTGAAGCTGACACTGATCGCAGTCATCCCAATGCTTTTCATTTTATTTGGCGAGATTTATTATGGAAAAATCATCCGTCCGCGCTTTACTGCAAGGCAGGAGGCTGTTTCCGATCTCACCGACTACGTGCAGGAAAGCTTTTCCGGTATCCGTGTCATCAAGGCGTTTGTCCGTGAGAAGGCACAGCGTTACCACTTTTTAAAAGAAAACGAAAACACCATGGAAAAGAACTTAAGCATTGCAAAGATCCAGTCGATCGTCATTCCACTTTTAGATGTCATCATCGGGCTTTCCTCGCTGCTTACGCTCATTTACGGCGGCTATCTTGCGCTGGTCGGGGACATCACGCTTGGACGCTTTGTCGCTTTTAACCAGTATATTAACATGCTTGTCTGGCCGATGTTAGCCTGCGGGGATTCCGTCAATATGTTTTCGCAGGGTGCTGCCTCCATCCGAAGGATCCAGGAGATTTTCAAAGAACAGCCTGCCATTGCAGACACCGACAAAACAAAGGATGTGGACGACATTAAGGGCGAAATTGATTTTCATCACCTTACCTTCATCCACCGCGGCCACAGCGAACCGACTTTAAACGACATCACCCTGCATGTGCCGGCAGGAACAACGCTTGCGATCATCGGGCGCACCGGAAATGGGAAATCCACACTGGTAAATCTCCTGCTGCACCTTTACAACACGAAACCGGGCATGCTTTTCATTGATGGAAAGGACATTAACACCATTCCTTTAAAAACACTGCGTGAAAATATCGGATACGTTCCGCAGGATAATTTCCTGTTCTCGGACACATTGAAATCCAATATCGCATTTGGCGCTGAAAATGATGATATGGAAGCCATCCAGTCCGCAACACGCGCTGCCTGTATCCATGAAAATATTGTCCAGTTCCCGGACGGTTATGAGACAATTGTAGGTGAGCGCGGTGTCACCTTATCCGGCGGTCAGAAACAGCGGAGCTCCATTGCCAGGGCTCTGATGAAAAATGCACCGATCCTGATTTTAGACGACGCCCTCTCCGCTGTCGATACCGACACCGAGGAACACATTTTAACGAATTTAAAGAAAAACCGGGAAGGAAAGACGACCATTCTCATTGCGCACCGCATCTCGACGATCCAGAATGCAGATATCATTATGGTGTTAGAGGACGGCACTGCCGCCGAGATTGGAAATCACGATTCCCTTATGGCAAAACACGGGATTTATTACGATATGTTTGAAAAACAGCAGTTAGAAGCCATCCACGGTGAAGCCGGAAAAGCGCTCATCAGACAGAATTATCCAGCTGCAAAAACAGGAAAGGAGGACGCATAACTATGAAACGTTTACTGGCCTATTTAAAACCGCACAAATGGGTTATGACTGCTGCGACAGTCCTCGTCCTCTTTATCATCGTGGTAGAACTTTACCGCCCGATCGTCATCGGTGATGCGATCGATGATTATATCAACGGCTATTACGCACCGTACATCGAAACCACTGCGGATGCGCCGGGTGCTGTTCCTTATCATGACACTTACCTGACAAGAGATTTTGAAGCGGCAGACGGACAGAATTACGATCAGATTCTTCTATATAATAATCAATATTATATGGCAGAAAATCTTTCATCCGAAGAATGTGATGCATTAAAAAATGCAGATGCCGCCACACTTTCATCTTATGTAAACCAAAGTGCAACGCCTCTCACAAGGGACGACTTAAAAGATTTGCGGCATTATGATTTTGCCGGCATTTTGAAAGCGGCCGCCCTCTATCTGCTGCTTCTGCTCACCGGATTTGTCTTAAATGCATTAGACACCTGGATTTTGCAGAAAATGGGACAGGAGATCATTTACCAGATGCGTGAGGAGGTATTTACCCACATTCACAGCTTATCGTTAAACTTTTTCAACAATACGCCTGTGGGAAAACTTGTCACCCGTGTCTCCAACGACACCGAAGCGGTCAATGAACTTTTCTCCACCATTTTGGTAAAACTCTTTAAAAACATTGTAAAAATTATCGGATATGCCGTTGTCATGCTCTCCATTAATGTCAAAATGGCTCTCGTATCCTTTGCACTGCTGCCGCTTGTCACAGTGCTGACCTTCTTTTTCCGTTTTATGTCAAGGAAGGCATACGAGCTTACAAGAAACCGCATTACCGACTTAAACACATTTTTATCGGAACACCTCTCCGGCATGAAGCTCATCCAGATTTTTGCAAGGGAAGAGGAAAAATATGCACAGTTTGAAAAGAAATCCGAAGATTTATACAAGGCAAACTGGCGTGAGGTTATGACATTTGCGATTTTTCGTCCATCCATTTATCTGGTGTCCGTGCTTGCCATGATGCTTGTGATTGGAACCGGAAGTGCCGGGGTGTTAAACCAGACGCTCTCGCTCGGAACGCTGTTTATTTTTATCACCTATATTTCCTCGTTTTTTGATCCGATCCAGGAACTTGCAGAACAGTTTGGTACCTTGCAGTCCTCTCTCGCCTCTGCCGGAAAAATTTTCTCCATTTTAGACGAGAAACCGGACATTGTAAAACCAGCGCACCCGGTTGAAGTCAACATCAAAGGACGCATCGAATTCCGTCATGTATGGTTCGCCTATGAGAAGGACGATTATATTTTAAAAGACATCAGTTTCGTCATCGAACCGGGCGAAAAAGTTGCATTTGTCGGTGCTACCGGAGCTGGAAAATCTTCTATCTTAAATCTGATCGGACGATACTTTGACATCCAGAAAGGTGAGATTTTGATCGACGGCGTCAACATCAAAGACATCGACACTGATGTGCTGCGCGCCGCGATTGGGCAGGTACAGCAGGATGTATTTATTTTTACCGGGGATATTAAGAGCAATATTTCACTGGACAATGAGAATATTTCCATTGAGGACGTGAAACGTGCCGCAGAGATCGTGCACGCGGATTCCTTTATCGAAAAAATGCCGGGCGGCTATGATGCCCCTGTCACAGAGCGCGGAAGCACCTTATCCGCCGGACAACGACAGTTACTCTCCTTTGCGAGAACCCTGGCTTACGATCCGACCATCCTTGTCTTAGACGAGGCAACTGCCAATATCGACACGGAGACCGAGGCTCTTATCACAAGTGCTCTGGCAAAACTCATGGAGGGCAGAACTACGATCATGGTTGCACACAGACTTTCCACGATCCAGCATGCCGACAAGATCATTGTCATGCATCAGGGACAGATCAAGGAAGCCGGCACCCATCAGGAACTTCTCGCCCAGAACGGACTGTACCGGAAATTGTACGATCTGCAGCTTGTGGAAGCGTAGCAGTTCAATTTTTGTAACGACAGTTTATATGTCCGCCCCGGGAGCATGAACATCCTTGCCGCCGCTTTAAACACACCGGTTTCCGTCATGGAAACTGCCGGGGAAGGCGGCGCATGGGGCATGGCACTTCTCGCCTCCTATATGGTTCACAAAAAAGACGGCGAAACATATGTAGAAACAGAATGTTCACATTTACTGCCTGGTGAACGGTATCCTCTGATTATTTCCGAATCTCCACCCACTCCATCTCAAGCTTCGGTTTCACAACCTCTGTTTTGATCTCGTAGTATCCCTGTTTTAATTCCACACGGCAAATCTTCTGCGTGTTCGGTCTGCCTTCCGTGCCGCTCGTCTGCAATGTGAAGAATAATTCATCGTTGAGATAGAGGTTTGCGGCTGCCTGTGCCAGATTTGACTGCGGAGAAATAAATTTTACAACAACATTGTATACACCAGACTGGTTTACATAAATCTTCTGTGACACTTTATCTTCCGGAACAATGCTTATATCGCTTTCCCCAGTTGCCCCTTCTGATCCAGCCCCCTGCAACGGCTCATATGCCTTCACTTCCTCCAACGGTCTTAACGGACGTTTCATAACCGGAGCATTTAAAATAAACCGACAGATATTTTTTGCAGAGCGCTGCAACTCCCCAATGGTCAGCTTTCCATTGTCCAGTGCCTCCAAAATATCATCGCCCATGGCATTGATCTCCGCGCCGTTATTGTTGACGACCATGTAAAGGTCGTTCTGGGAGCGCACCATTGAAGAAAGTGCATGATGATCCTGCTTGCCACCTTTTACAACATCATTGACACTTGCCCACCAGTCGGTCATGACAATGCCTTCATACCCCCACTCTCCTCTTAAGATCGTGGTATTTAAATCATAATTGGATGATGTCCAGTGTCCATTGATCGGATTATAAGATGTCATAATAGAGGAGGCTTCCCCTTCTTTGACTGCAATCTCAAATCCTTTCAGATAAATCTCACGCAGTGCACGCTCTGACACAACAGAATCTACTGTATGTCTTGCCGTCTCCTGGTTGTTCGCCGCAAAATGCTTCACCGTTGCAAAAGAGCCGCCTTTTTTGATTCCCCTTGTCACTGCTGCCGCAAAACATCCGGTCACATAAGGATCTTCACTGAAATACTCAAAATTGCGTCCGTTCAACGGATAGCGGTGGATATTAATTCCAGGTCCGAGCAGAGTGTCTACTTCGTTTGCAACCAGCTCTTTTCCTTCCATCACATAAAGTTCTTCCATCATTGGAATGTTAAACGAACATGCAAGCAGTGTTCCGATTGGAAGCTGTGTTGCCTTCAATCCGCTCTCCATACGGATACCGGAAGGTCCGTCTGCACAGCAGGCAGCCGGGATTCCATATTCATACAGGCGGTCGCTGACACCTCCAAATGTGGATGCCGTACCCGGTGTTACTTTCGGGCTGCTCATTCCTTCCCCGCGCACGATCGTGGCAAGTTCCTCTTTGGTCAATTGCGCGATAAATGTATCCAAATCTGCTTTTCCCTCTGCAACATCCGAAAAACGGATTCCTTTGTCTCCGGTGATTGCAAGCTGCTCCGGCAAATGCGCCTCAATCCGTTCCTGTAACCGGATGGTCTGCTGCGGCACTGCCTCCTTTTCCTGCTGATAGCTTCCATCCTCCCGGCTCTGTCCCGGACGGATGCGCTCAAATGCTTCTGTCGGTGCGAGTGCTTCCTGCAGGGCTTCCGTCACACAAAGCTCTTTTACGATATATGCTCCTTTTCCATCCACATCTGCGATTTTCGTATTCCGCACACTATTACCCACATGGAATACGTAAGCACCTGCCTCTGATACATAGCAGGACTTGTGGCCTGCCACACCGGAATCATCATATGAAGCAAGATTTTTTACCGGAATGTGCAGTGTCATTTTCTGTTTTTCTCCCGGAGCCAGCTCCTTTGTCTTTGCAAATGCTTTTAATTCTCTCGCCGGTTTTCCAAGTTTTCCCTGCGGTGCCTGCACATAGACCTGTACGACCTCTTTTCCCCTGCAGTCTCCTGTATTTTTCACACAGATGGTAATCTGCACTTCTTTTCCTGCACATGTTCCATTATCAATCGATACTCCGTGACTGCCCCAGGCACCTCCGACTTCGGATTCTTCTGTAACCGTCTCTGCTTTTAAAATTTCAATGTCAAACTTCGAATAGGAAAGTCCAAAACCGAACTCATACATGACTTTTTCCGGGCAGAATGTCTCAAAATAGCGGTATCCCACATAGATATCTTCGGTGTAAAAATTGCGCACAGTGTCTCCGAAATCGTTCGCCGCCGGATAATCTGCCAGTGAACATGCGATCGTGTCCGTCAGTTTTCCACTTGGAGACACTTTTCCACTAAAACCATCCGCAACTGCATTTCCACTCTCCATGCCGCCCTGCCAGATATAGAGCACGGAACGGATATGATCCTTGTATACAGGATTCTTAAGCCAGCTCATGTCTATGATATTCGACACGTTCAAAAGCACTGCGACCTGTTCAAAATGCGCTGTCAGAACCTTCAGATTTTCAAGTTCTTCCGGCGTCAGAAGGTAACTGCCCGCCTCATTTGCATAATCCTTATCTTCGCCTGCAGTACGTCCGATAATAAAAATCGCTTTCTCTGATTTTTCTGCTGCGGCTGCCGCAATCTCCTCTGTGATAACCATCTCTTTCTGGTGCCACAGCCGCCACCGCCGTTGTCAAACGGGTGGTCTTTTAACCACGCTCTGTAAATGTCTGCCAGCTCCTCATTCAAAGTAAAGCTGCCGCTCTCTCTCATTCCATCATAAATATTCACCGCATAAGGCACGTTGACAGCTCCGCCGGAACCAGTCCCGCTGCGGTAAGTCTCAAACTGGCACCTGCCAAACACAGACACCATCTCTTCCTTTTTCAATGGGAGCATGTGACCTTCATTTTTCAATAAACCGGCTCCCTCTGCGGCTGCCGCCCTGCAATATGCTCCAAATCCTTCCAATGGTACTCCGATTGTACTCATACTCATCTGCTTCCTCCAAATACGTTTCTATTTTTATTTTAAAATGTTTTCTTTCACATCACATATTCTAGTAAAATCTTCTCTTCTATGCTATAATTTTTCTATTCAAAAATATAACAATTTTGTCATTGGAGGTTTTCTATGGATTATCCGGAAGAAAGAAAACAATATATTGACGGCATCGCCTGCCAGTATCTCTGTCATATTGAAAAAGCAGAGAAACCGGGCAATGTATTTTCCGCTCATTTTCATTATTATATTGAAATGCTCTATGCGCTTTCCGGTCATTTCCGTATTTATTTAAACGGAATTTACCACGAATTTGCGGCAGGGGATTTTGTACTGATCAATTCCAGGGAAGTGCACCAGATCGACGCGCTCTCATCAGCGGGCGGCTCTTATATCGTGGTTCGTTTTCTCCCGGAACTCATTTACGACGGCATGACACAGAGCCACTTTGAGTTAAAATATCTGCTTCCATTTATCACCGAAAACAGCATTTATGAAAAAGTAATTTCTTCTTCCATATTAAATGCAAAACACTCTGCCATCCCCGGACTTATGAACGAGATTATCCGGGAATCTGAGGAAAAACAATACGGCTACGAGCTTGCGATCAAAAATCACATTGGCGGTATTTTTCTTTGGCTGCTGCGCTACTGGCATGCAAATGGCGAAGAACCGCTTCTCGAAGATTTTGAAAACCAGCAGTTAAAACAGCAGCTCTCCCCAGCCCTGACCTACATGATCACCAACTATGAAAAATCTATCAGTGCAGCGGACATGGCAAAACTCTGTAATTTGAGCTACAGCTATTTTTCCAGAAGTTTCAACCGGCTTTTGCATATGAATTTCAGTGATTACCTGAATGAGATCCGCATCCGGGAAGCGGAAAAGCTGTTAGTCTCCACTACCCAGAACGTGACGGAGATTGCATCTGCGGTCGGTTTCTGTACCACAAGTTACTTTATCAAACAGTTTACCAAATACCTGCATATTTCTCCCAAACAATACCAGAAACAAATGCGCCAGGGACAGAAAGATTTCATTGCATAACCACGCAACACAAGCTATAATAGTTGGCAGTGTCCAGTGGTTCCTTAACGGTGATTGGCGGTGCCGGACTTGTCATCGGCTCTTTTGTATCCGGTGGTACTGCAACTCCAAACTTTACCCGATTCGCAAAGTCTGAATATCTGGACTACAAACGACAATGCCTTATATACCGCCGGACTCGGACTTGCTAATATCTTCCATCAGAAGAAAAAACCTATGGTACTGATCTCCGGTATCATTGGAACGATTTTATCCGTCTGGTTATACTATAACTTCTGTAACTGGTTAAATGTATTAAACTGGGGGATTTCCTCCATCAATGGCATGGTGGTTGCTGTCGTCTGCTACCTGATTGGATATTTTGTGAAGAAAAATCAGAGATAAATAATACGTCCTAATTCTGCTGAAGTTCTGTGTGAGATGGAAATGACAGTGCGGTCTTTCGCTACACGCTTTAACGCCAGTAACACTGCCTTTTCCGTCTCTGCATCCAGATTCGCCGTGATCTCATCAAACAGCAGCATTTGTGGTTCCGCCACTGCGGCTCTTGCAATGGATAAGAGCTGCCATTGTCCCTGCGAGAATAACTCCGGCGTGCATTTCGTGTCATATCCGTTTTCAGAGCTTTCTATCACATCGTCTAACCCGGTCAGCTCTGCCACTGCTTTTACGCGGTCTGCCGGAATGGTTTCATCATACAGCGTGATCTGATCGCGCACCGTTCCCGGAACCATGTGGAAGATCTGTTCTACATAGCCGAACAGTTTCCGTTTCTCTTCCTCCCGGACTGTCACTGCCGGTCTTCCGTGGATCAAAACCTCTCCGCCCTGCGGTTCGTAAAGTCCTAAGAGAAGTTTTAAAATCGTACTTTTTCCTGCCCCGGTTCGTCCTGCGAGTGTTACCTGCTCCGCGTCCATGACCTTTAAATTCAAATGGTCTAAAACGACATGTTCATCATAACCGAAGGTCACATCCCGAAACTCGACAAACGGAACATCTGCTGTTTTATTTTCTGAGTGTCCCCCAGCCATCTGTTCCACGCATTCTTCTGCTACTGTCTCGCTGTCTTTTTCCACTATCTGCTTCTCCTCAAGTGCAAAAAATTCATTGATCCTGTGGATTCCGGCAATCGCAGACTGAATCGTCTGAATCTCCATTCCGAGGCTCTCCACCGGGGAGAATATCTGTGAGATATAGTTGATGACCGCAACCGCAGTTCCGGCAGACATTCCAAAGAAGGTCAGTACCGTGTGGTTTCCGGACGCGGAAAGCAGCATGACAACTGCGACAACCACCGCATTCAATATCAGTATCACCGGGGAGTAAACCGCATCATAAAAATTGGTGCGCTCCATCGCTGCATAACTCTCCCCGATATAAGTGTCGTAACGCTCTTCCATGTATGCTTCCTTTGCAAGACAATGGATTGTGCGGATATTGTGAAGCGTCTCCGGCACATGACCGGATGCCCGTCCGCCAGCCTTTCGGTTTTCAATCTGCGCCGCCAGCATATTTTTCTGGACATGTCTGGTAAACCAGAATAAAAACGGCAGCAACACCAGCAATACCAGCGTCAGTCCACGGTTTTGAAACCAGATCACGACAAGGATACTGATAATCTTACATACATCCGCAAACATACTGATAATCCCGGAGGTAAACAGCTTTTCCACCGTGTCAACATCCCCGACAAACCGTGACACCAGTGTTCCCGGCTCCTGCTTATTCACGCTGTCTGCCGTCAGACTTACAAATTTATCCATCAGGCTGCTTCTTAGTGCATGTGTGATTTTCTGACCAAACACCGTCAGGAGTCCTTCCCTCGCAGCTTCCAATATTCCGGTAAGTGCGAGCAGGACAAAATAGAGAAGGATCACAGAAAACGCCGCCTCATTACCGGCTGTCACTGTATCAATGATTTTTGCAAGGATCAGCGGAGGAATCAGCGCTGCCACAACTGCTCCGATCACTGCGGTCAGGATTCCGGCAGACAGCATTTTCTGTTTTTTGATTGTTTCCAGGATCACACTTTTTACCTGTCTTTTCTGTTTCATCTGCCACTCCTCCTTTCCTCTGTATGTTCAGAAACTGTTTTTCTATTTTCCGTTTCCACTTTCGCATTCTCTCTTTCATCGCTCTGTGTCTCATACAGACTGCGGTACTCCGGTATCTTTTCCAGAATTTCTTCATGTGTACCGGCCACCGCCTTTCCATCTTCCATCCAGATGACCTGATTCATCTGAGGAAACAGATATAAACGGTGAGAAATTAAGAAAACAATATTGTCTTTCGTCTGCTGTTTCAAATTGGCAAAAATCTGTTTTTCCGTGTTTTTGTCCAGTGCCGAAAAAGGATCATCCAGAATCAGAACCGGCTTTTTGTGGCATAGTGTCCTTGCAAGTGCAAGACGCTTTGCCTGACCGCCGGAGAGACGTACTCCGCCATTTCCAACCGCGGTCTGTTTTCCATCCTCCATCTCTGCAACTTCCTGTTCCATGCACACTGCCTTTAAGTAATCGTCTGCCTCTTTTTTCTCACCGAGCAAAATATTATTTTCCACACTGTCAAAAAACAACTCCGGATCATGTCCAAGATAACCGATCCGCTTCGTGCGATCTGCCTCGTCCATAGCCTGCAAATCTGTGCCGTCCACAAGAATCTGTCCCTCATAAGGATATTCACACAAAAATACTTTTCCAAGCGTTGACTTGCCACATGCGACCGCCCCGGTAATACCGATGATCTGTCCTTTCTCTGCGGAAAGACAAATGTCGTCTAAAATTTTCTTTCCATCCGGATAAGCAAAATTCAGATGACTGATCTGTATTTTTTGCACTGTTGTCTCTGTTTTGCCTGCTGGGACTGTGTCGTTTTTTTCCTTACACTCCCTGGCATGATTTTCTGCTGTCTGATCTTCGATCGCAGTTCTCTCATCTTTTCGTGTCAGAAGTGGTTTGATACGGTTCCATGAAACCTGTGCTTTATGTACCGCATTGAACAGCTTCGCAGCGCTTGACGACTTCACGGAAAGTTTCACAAAGCACGACAAAAATGTGGTAAACGCCGCAATGCCCCATGCACGCCAACCGGTTCCCAATACATTTTTCTGTCCGAAATACAAAATGATCAGCACACCTGCCATGGAGATGACGCGATACACCGGTGGCATTGCCGTGTTCCAGATGTTTGCTCTCACGGCTGATTTTTCATACGCAGACAAATTTTCTTCATATGCATTCTGTCTTTCTTTTTCACGCCCGAAAACACGGTATGTGATTGCATTTTCTGCCCGGTCTAACGTCGCTGCGCTCAGCGCGCCGGACTGTTCCTTGTAGGCAGCCCCGGTTCTCTGGATCATTTTTTTCATTTTTTCTGCGGTCATGTAAGAGATTGGCGGAAACAGCATACATAAGAGCGCCAGCCGCCAGTCATACCACAAAAGCATTCCGGCATAGGCTGCCAGTGCCACACCTGTATCAAAAATTTCCGTCGTAAATTTCCGCATTCCCTCCACACAGTCATCAACGTCGAGGATCGCTTTCGTTATGACATTGCCTTCGCCCTCTTCCTTAAGGCTCGCCCTGCTTTTTCTGACAAGGCTTCCATAGAGGATTTCCTTCATCCTGCGGTTTACATTATTGGCAAAACGGCGGACATAAAAACGCTTGATATATCTCGAACTCTGCACGATCACGATCACTGCCACATAGCTTAACACAAGAATCAGCATATCGCCAAACTGTCCGGCACCTCTTAAAATGTCCACAAGACAGCCGGTCATTTTTCCTTCGAACCACGGTCCTGCAAGCAGTCCTACATTATAGATCAGACCGGATATTGTCACCGCCAGAAGTACTTGCCATTCTGCTTTAAAATAGGACAAAATCCTGTCCGGCTGAAATGATGCTGGCTGTTTCTGTTTTTCTCTCATTTTGTCCTCCTTTTCCCTGCAAAACAAGAAAGGCATCACACCAAAGTGCGATGCCTTCCATTCATTTCTGACTGTTTATTCATAAATATGTTTTTTCTTATCTTTTGCTTTTACCTGTTTTTTCTTTAACATATGTTTTGGATTTTTGTCTGCCATAATGTATCCTTCCTTTCCAATGCCTATAGGCTTTTCGGTCTGTAGGTTACTTTCTGTACAAAATAATTATCCTTCAATTGCGATGAATTTACGTTCCGGTACTGCTGCCTTTGCTTCTTTCTTTGGAACAAACAGTTTTAAGATACCATGTTTGAACTCGCCCTTGATATCTTCCTCTGTCATATCCTCACCGATATAGAAGCTACGCTCGCAGGAACCTGCATAACGTTCTCTCCGGATGTACTTTCCGGTATCTTTCTCCTGCTCATCCTGATCAAGACCTTTTGCAGCGGCGATGGACAAATATCCATTGTCTAACGATACCTTGATCTCATCTTTCTTGAATCCAGGCAGATCGATAATCAGCTCATAGCCGTTGTCCATTTCCTTGATATCTGTTTTCATAAGATTCTTTGCATGTCTGCCATACAATTTCTTCTCAACCTTACTGTCATCATAGAATGGTAAATCAAACAAATCTTCAAATAAATCTTCTCCAAAAATACTAGGCATCAACATAAGTCATCTCTCCTTTTTCTACGGTATCCGCTTTCTCGTGGATATCTCATGCTTTATTACCTTGTTTCTTTGGAACTGGGATGTTCGGAGAACTCACAGAACTTTTACTTCTGAAATCTTTTCTGATCTCTTGGTTCTTCTTTTGTTCTCTTCCTTTGTTCTGACTATGTTATACACCCGTTTGTTAGCACTGTCAAGAGTAGAGTGCTAATTTTTTGTGAAGATTTTGTGAAAGTGGACTACATTCACATAAATATGTATCTCCCTAAGCTGATTTTTTGTTTTCTGCTGATATTCTTCCTGCTCACACAAGCTTCTTTGTTCTCCACTTCCCGGTTTTCCAGCGCCATACCATGCCGACAGCCCGCACACACTCATCACTTGCAAGACCGATATACGCTCCCACAGCCATAAGCCCCATGGAAATTCCAAACAGCCATGTGCCTCCCACCGCAAAGACAAACATGAAAACGGCTGCGATCACTGCCGGGAACACTGCATCTCCGCTTGTTTTTAAGGCTTGTCCAAACACAAGATTCGTCACGCGTCCAATCTCAAGTACAATGTCGATTGCCAGCAGCTTGCGGACCAGCGCAGTCATTTCCGGGTTGTCTGTAAAGAGTGGCATAATAAACCCGGAACCAAGCACAATTGCTGTCTCCATGCAGACTGCCACACATACTCCGACAAATGCTGCCCTCTTTGTCCCTCTGTCACACTCTTCGATTTCCCCAGCACCGATGTGCCAGCCTGTCATGATCGCATTTGCCTGTGCCAGTGCTGCACCGACACAATAGGAAAAATTACTGATCGTTGCCGTATAAGATCTGGCTGTCACATTCAGCCCTTCTGCATCCATCTGGTTCAGGAAACGGATGACAAGCATCATTGCAACATTATAGAGTGCCGTCTCACATGCAGATGGAAGTCCGACTTTCACGATCTGCCCTAAGACTGTCTTATTTGCGATCCTCTCTGTACTGTTTTTTGCAGAGATCAGCTTATGTGAAAAATACAGTACAATACACAGGTTCAGGATCTTGGAGATCACAGTTGCTGTGGCGACACCTGCAACACCTTTGTGCAATACAAAAAGAAATACTGCATTCATCACAAAATTTGCGATATTTCCAACGATTGTGGCATATAATGGCTGCTTTGTATATCCGAATGCGCGCAGATAGCTTGAAAAGATAGGAATGACCGCATTTAATATACAACCACCCCCGACAATTTTAAGATAAATCAACGCCGGTTCATACAATGCATCCGCAATTCCTACCATACGAAGGATTGCTCCTGCTCCCGAAAATAAAAATACAGCCATAAGCACGCCTGCAACAGCATTAAATAATAATCCAAGCTGCCTTGCCTGATAGGCAACTCCCGGTCTGCCTGCGCCAATATTCTGCGTCATGACCGAAACCATGCCGGAAGATATGATAGAAAACATTATGATAAAAATTCCAATATAACTGTTTGCCGTTCCCACTGCCCCGACGGCATAGTCTCCAACTGCGGATAACATCAGAGTGTCAACCATACCGGACAGCATATAAAATAGTGTTTCCAGACAGATTGGGATAAAAAGTCTTGTGAGCTGTTTCATCTGAAGTCTCCTTTTTCCGTTCATACTTATCCAATCTATTTTATATTATTTTTCCCTGAAAAACTTGCACTATTTTAACCAGAAAAAGTACAATTCTGCTCATTTTATAAAATATTTCTGCGTTATAAAAATCTGGAAGCCAGATAAAAATGAAATTCGTCATATTTCATCAGGCAATTCCACTGCTTTTCTTACTTCTTCCACCCACTCTGCACTATGACAGCAAAACAGTTCTTCATGCTGCATATTGTGCTTCCGGATATCCGGATTTTTGAAATAAGTACAATATCTCTTTTCGTATTTTTCTCCCATCTTGGTTGCGTAAAAAACATGGATCGTTGTTCCAGGCACATCAATTCCATGCCGGCCTTTCGTAACCAGATCCGAATAGAACTGATTATAAATACTCTGTTTCGTAATCCATGGACTTCCTCCCTTACCGATTCCAAACATATTTAAAAATCCATTATATAATTCTTTTTTGCCACCGTCTGTCTTATCCAGCTTTTTCTGCATAAATTTTGGAAGAGTACCTGTATGTACCATTTTATACATAAAAGGCACTACCATGGATGACTGGATTTTAGCCACAAGATATATTCTCCCACCATACTTTTTCCTGATTTCCTGCTCAATTTTTTCACATTCATCTTCCATCGAATAAAATTCCGTTTTCTCGTTTGGATCAAATCCATCATAAGAAACTGTTACCGTGTAAAAATAAGAATGTAACCCATCCAGTACATGATCAAAACTGCTATACAGACAGCAGGTGCCGGGAAATAAAAATATCACTGGTTTACGATTATCTCCACTTTCATAAAATTTCATAGCTGGTCTCCTTTAGGCTTTTCTCACAACGCAATGCATCCTCATACCTTTACGGATTTCAAATTTTTCCACTTTTAGTCCTGCTTTTCTGCTGCATTCCATGACCACATCTCTTGTTGGAACCCGGACATCTCCGTGCCCACATATATTTGCCAGAGGCATTTCCAGTGTATTCATCAGCCATATCAATATTTTATTATCACTGGTCACATCCCTCAGTATCAATCTTCCATTTGGACGAAGACATCTCTTCACACTGTCAAAAAATGCCTGTGGATTCGGATAATGATGGAAACTCATAGAACAGATAATTGCGTCAAATGAATCGTTTTCAAAAGGAAAGTTCTCACAGTCTCCCACAACAAATGTTGCATTTGGAATACTTTTCTTTTTTGCCTGTTCGATCATGGCCGGAGTCAGATCCAATCCTGTATAATGTCTGTCCGGATATTTTTCCGATAATAAAGAAATCATAGGAGCCGGTCCGCAGCCTGCATCCAACAAATCATTAAATGGCTCTTTTTCTAATTCTTCCAGGATCTCCGGATAATCCTTCTTACACATTTCGTAGATACCAGCATGGTTACTTTCATATCTTCCTGCTGCTTTTGTAAATTCGCTGATTGACAATTTTTTGTATTCTTCGTTTTTCATTCTTTCTTCCTCCGATCACGTCTGTGGCATAAATCAATCTTATCCTAGAAATCTGGCTTCTTTTTCAATTTCAAATAAGCGGTCAAAGCTTGTGTTAGTCTCTTTCTGCACTCTTCCATTCTGCAACCGCATTTCTCACCCGGCGGTCAATATCCAGACGTGTACTGCGGCATTCCTCCGGATATTTTCTTGCTGCCTGAAATGCCAGTTTCACAAAGAGTCCGGAACTAACCGGGAGCATTGACTTTATCATGCTCTCTGGAAAAACGAAATGGGTTCCATGTTCATAAATGACAGACTCCAACCTGCATGTGTGTGGATGTTCTTTCATTCGCTGTTTCATTCGACGGATATATTTTGCAGTATCCCACAACACATCATCTTCTGCGCCGATCAGCAATAATGTTCCTTGGATTTTTTCAATCTTGATCATCTCGTCTTCTGTGATTGGGTGAGCCGTTTCCGAATCATCAAACAGTTTTCTTGAATTGATCATATCACCGGTCCGTTTTGTTTCTTTTTCAATCACATGCCAGTAGTCCGGATGTTTGTAACAAAATGGCATGTACGGAAGCGGTTCTCCTTTGTAAGAAAAAAGAGATTCTCCCTCGATCGGCCATTCCTTACAGCCGTCTTTTTTGCCCTGCATAAATCCCTGCCAGATAAAATCACTCGGTGTCAGACCGATCGTCAATGTAATATTTTCAAAATAAGAAGCGGCAGTCAAAGCGAGTGTTCCTGTAGTAGATGCCCCGACAATTCCTATTTTCTGATTACCGTGTACTTTTAACCAATTGATTGCTTTCTCTATGCGTTCCAGCGGATAATTATGATGTCCATAATCCTTTTTTCCGGGTGACATCGTCATCACATTCACACCGAGTTTATGCAGCCATTTCACAGATGTACGCGCCAGATAATCCTCTGAATCGTCTCCGATCATGGCGATCATTGCACAGCCTGAGCCTGTTTTGCATTTCCAATATGCACCATAAAATCCATCTGTTTCCATGTCAAAATGTCTTTTTTTCATCTATATCATCTCCTTAATATCATCTGCGTTTCTCCATAACGATTATTTTGTTCGATATATTCCGAACAGCTGGAATTTTACCTATCACACAATAAACAGGCATAAGTTCTTTCATTCCCTCAACCAGACTGACTTCCTGCAGGATAGAAAAATTCGGTACAATCTTTTGTAATTCTGTTCCGTTCTCAACACCCCATGTGAATTTTGCATTGCTGCCCTCTATGGATTTTTCCTTCACATGTTTCACAACAAATGGTGACATGGTTTCGACCATTATGGTTACTTTCTGAAATGATTTTTCAATAATAGAAAATATCTTTCTGATGTCCTTCTCACACAAATACATCGTAAGTCCTTCCATTATCACCAGAACATTTTCTCCATGATAATCGATATCGTCCACGTAGGAATTATCCATTGCAGACTTTGCAATCTGATGTATCGAACCTGTTTCTGGAAGAAACTGCCGCCTTATCTTCATAGTCTCCGGCAAATCCACGTTGTACCATCTCAGATATTTTTCCTTCATCCGGTAGCATCTGGTATCCAGTCCACATGCAATATTTATTACAACTGTATTTTCATGCTTTTCCAGATATTGCCGAACCATCCGGTCTAATACGATCGTTCTCGCGATCACGCCACAGCTCATGGCTTTATCCTTATCTGCTTTGGAAAAGTCATAGTCCAGCTTTTCCACAAGTTCTACTGCAATCTCATCCTTGATTTTGGCATTTTGCTTTTTTGTTTCTTTTGCCCTAGCATACAAGGTCTGTACCATCGTTTCCGGCACACCTGTCACATTCACTTTTTCTTTCATGTACTTTCCTGCTTCCATATCAATACATTGCCGCTTGTGTTAGTTGTGTCTAACCAGTGTCTGATAAAAAACCGTGTGAAAACAAAACTGTAATTCCACACGGCTTCTTTTCCCTATGCATTCAGTATATCACTTTCATCTGGTTTAGCAACCAGATTTTATCTCACTTTTATTGTGTTACTTGCAAAAGACAAACTGCACCAGCAGCATATAAAATACAGTTCCACCGCCGATACTGAGCAATATGCTCTTTTTCCATCTGTGAAGGAGTACGATAAATGCAATCGCCAAAAATTCCGGTATTCCATATGTTCCGCTTCCCGGTACATCTTTCAGACAATAAATGACCAGAAGACCGATGACTGCATAATGCAGTACCTTACCTAGATATTGGATAAATTCTGGTGGTTCTTTTCCTTCCGGGAAAATTAAAAACGGCAGAAACCGTGTCACCATTGTGCCAAGCAGTGCCCCTGCGGTTGCACCTCCCACCCAGTAAATCTGGTTCAAAAGCGTCACAAAAAACATAAACCATCCTTTATCCACACCCTCCGGTACTTCTGTCGTACAATTTACGGAAAAGGTTTCATCACACATTCCATAAATCAGATAAAACTTTTTCCATCCGACATTTTGATATTTATCCAACATGGAGATCCCATGCTCCGCATCAGAAATCCATAAGACATTCCTAAAAATAAGAATCCTACACAGATTGGCAATGTGTAGGGCAATGCTGCCTTGAATGCTTTTTTCTTCATGTAACTTTGTTCCTCTTTTCCTGTTTGTAACGTAATAGCCTTTCCATACTCGATCGCATAGAATTCCTACCGACATACTTTACTTTTTCTAATTTAACGCAAAAAAAATCTGTCCTATGTGTAAGAGTGAGATTTCCATTAATGCATGCCGCTGTCCGATGTGTACCACAATCCTTGATGCCAAGGCTGTGTAGCATGCAATATTCAGGTTGTGGAAATCCGTCAATCCAGGTTACGAGCGGCAGAACCCAAAGATGAAACTCCGAGAGTTCCATAACGTAAATTGCAGATTCTGTGGTGCAATTCATAACGTTGATTGGGTATGTATAAGCGTCCTCTCACAAGTCTTTCGTAACGTAAATGAAAGAAAAACGCTATAAACAAATATTATTTTCTTCGTGAGCTATGGAGCTGGGATTCTAAAACTTAAAAACAAATCGAAAGAGTAAATGCAGCACTAACCCCGTGCATGAAAGCAACACCCCAATCTTTACAGGCTTTGTAGATGTTTTCTTTAATTGTATGCTTCCAAGAATAATTCCCACCAATGATGAAACAAATGGTAATAAAATCATTATAGCTGCAACCCAGATAAACTTCCAACCATTTTCCACCATCCCAAACAAGCCTCTATGCGCAAGAATAGGAATTACATAAAGTATACCCCTTGTCAAGGA
>ENA-OPNR01000257-OPNR01000257.1-human-gut-metagenome-genome-assembly--contig:-NODE-257-length-24742-cov-4.497387_pt1 | contig 24742 bp, 22 predicted proteins | sample MGYA00241543_ERZ501783 | MGnify/ENA primary metagenome ERZ501783 (study PRJEB25962, sample SAMEA2042557) | human gut metagenome | biome: human gut; feature: human-associated habitat; material: faeces... | reverse complement strand
CTACTTCAAACTTTCTGACGGTAGCTTTATACACAGCGACTATCTGAGCGACAGCAAGGTAACTCAGACAGCAGCACCCACTACAAAGAAAACAGAAACGCCTAAGCCTGCAGAGGGTAAAAAAGTTAACTTTACAGTCGTTACCGTTAGGGAGAATGTTCCTTTTTATAGTGACATTAACTGCACAAATGCTACCTCTTGGGTGCTTGGTGAGGGCTGTGAATACACAGTAGTAGAAGTGTTTGACAGCAAAAACTGCTACAAATTGTCTAATGGCGAATACGTTAAGAAAGAAGATGTGAAAAAAGGTAAAGTAAGCGATATATACCGTTATCCGTTTGACCTTGAAGCAATCCGACAGGTAATTATAGACGATGCGGTCAATAATTACGGACTGATACTTGCAGAAGATATAATCAAGGATGAAAGTTCGTGGAGTGCTCCTACTGTCATTTCTAAAGATATGAATCCATCAGTAATTGCGCGTAATGTCAAAGGTATTGCCGATGCTGATTTTAAATGGAGTCAAATGAAAAAAGGCGATTACTTTAACGTATACATTGAAACCATACCGGATTTAAAGAAAGACGAAAACGGTAACAGCATTGAAGGCTACGCAATATTCTTCTTAAGATAATTGCTTGACTTTTTATTCAGAAGTGGTATAATAAAAACAAAGAGGGAACCATAGACGGTCGCTCCCTTTGGGTAATTGAAAATAATCGCCTTTAGTTAGCAGACCACAAGGCGATTATTTCTTTTTTATGAAAGATAATAATCCGAGAAGCATAACAGTAAATCCCGTTAGGAATATACCAATCTGAATGAGATTATCAAGTGTTATGTACATCAAGGGCTTCACCTCCTTTCACAATGTAATAACATTGTTTGGGAGCGTGAATGACCGCCTACTGTCCAAGGTTTCCCTCACTGAAAATTATAACATATGTTGACGCTATATGTCAACGAAAGAATATTAATAAGAGCTTTGAAAGTATTGATTCAAAGCTCTTTTTCTTTTTCTGAAAGTTAACTGAATATGAAAATCCAAAGCAGTCCGCACCCGTAGGACTGCTTTTTTATATATATTTTCAAAAAATCAAACAAGAAAGGACAAAGGTTATGTTTAAAAACAAATTCAAAAAGCTGACCGGACTTTTCCTTGCGGCAGTTATGACATTAGTCGCTCTGCCGATTCAGACGCTTGCGTCAGATTGGGGAGTAGGCGATAATGTCTATGCTGCTATGCTCGGCAACTATATCGGCTCAGACGGTAGAGAAACATATAACGCTGTAAATCTGTGTCGGTTTACAGCGTTATATAGGTTTATTCAATTATGAGTTTATAATCGGTGCAGAAGTCGGAATATTCGGTAAATGTTTTTTTGAGAGAAGAGAGGAGTGGTTCTTCTCCGTGTTTTTCGTAATATTTCTTTATATCACTCGATATTGTCAGTTCAAGAGTCGCTTTGTCGCCGACAATGTAGGTGGCTGTGCTTTCGTTGATTTTCTCTTTGCCGTTGCTGTTGATAAAGCACTTGATAAAACGTACATCATCGCCGATGCTATTGAGCTTTTTCCACTCGGAAAAAATAACTTTAGGGTCGCAGGCAAGATATTTACTTGCTTTTTCCGTGCTTGTGCCATTCAGATAATAAATATTAATATTGCTGTACGCCAAAGCTGTTGTTTCGTTTGTTGATTCGTTTGTGATTGCTGATGATGAATTGGTGAAATCATTATCGGCATTTTTGAGTAAACCGTTTCCGGTTGCGAATACTGCCACAAACACTGCCGCCGTAGCAGCCACCGAGCCGATAACAGCGTACAGCTTTTTTCTGTTGTTTTTGATTTTCGGCTTTGCCTGTTCGATGAAATCATCGTTTACGTTGCCGAGTTCATTCAGTAAGCGTTTTTCTTTCATAGCGTTATACCCTCCTTTATAAGATGTTCCTTAAGTTCGCTTCGTGTTCTGAGAAGTATCATTTTTATGCGGCTTTCGGTAGATGAATGTTCGGAAGCTATCGCCTTAATCGGCATCATATACCAGTATCTTTGCATAAAGATAATACGTTTTTCGGGTTCAAGGCAGGAGAGAAAATCGTTGAGGGCGTGCCTTAGCGTGTTGTTGTCGGAAATATCTTCCGTAGTAACACCGGACGATACACATTCAGCCAGCTCATCAAGAACGGCGGCTGTCTGTCCCGAACCTCTTTTATCTGCTGTTTTCTCAAAGAATCTGTTCAGCGAAAGGTTGCGTGTTATCCTGCCGAGAAATGCCGACAGCTTTTTCGGCTTCTGCGGCGGAATGGCATTCCACGCCTTCATCAGCGTATCGTTTACGCACTCCTCGCAGTCCTCATTCACGGCAAGTATGTTGTAGGCGATAGAGTAACAGTATCTGCCGTATTTGCCGTGGGTTTCGGATATTGCTTTTTCATCTCTCGCAAAGAATAATTCTATAATCCTGCTGTCTTCCATATTTCTCACTCCCTTTTATTTTTATTAAACAGCCTGTTCACCTATAAAGACAGGATAATTTTATAAAGGTCACGCTTTTGAGAAAATTTATAAAAAACTTTTTATAATAAATACAGGCCTCTGCGTAATACAGAAGCCTGTGCTGTAAACCTTGCGTGGTTTAAACGCTGTTAGTCTTCAATATAAACTCTCTTCATAACCTGAGGAGTTGTGGGCCTGTCATTCCAGTCAACCTCGGTATCTGCGATTTCGTCAACTGCGTCCATACCGTCAACTACCTTGCCGAAAGCGGCATAACCGCCGTCGAGATGAGGAGCGTCCTTGTGCATTATAAAGAACTGTGAGCTTGCGCTGTCGGGCATCATCGAACGAGCCATAGAGATAACGCCTCTTGTGTGCTTTAAATCGTTCTTTACGCCGTTCTGAGCAAATTCGCCCTTGATGTTTTCCTTTGCGCCGCCCATTCCTGTGCCTTCGGGATCGCCGCCCTGAATCATAAAGCCGCTGATTACACGGTGGAAGATAAGCCCGTCATAAAAGCCCTCTTTAACAAGCTTTTCGAAGTTTGCACAGGTGATAGGTGCAATTTCGGGATAAAGCTCTATCTTTATCTTTTTGCCGTTTTCCATTTCAATAACTACCATTGGTCTGAATTCCTTTCGTATTTTGTGTTTTCTGTATGTCAATAAGGCTGAAGCCTTATCGATGGCTTATTTTTTCAGTTTCTTTATGCTGATAAAATCAAAGACTATGAATACCGCAACGAATAAAGTCAGTACGGCTATCCATGTGAGATTGCCGTTGGCACTGTCGCTTTCTTCGTGCGATTTAACATCGCTCGTAACTGGCGAATAGTTTTCGGGAGCGGTATAGATCGGAGGCTTGGTTGTAGCTGCGGAGGTTTCTGCCGATGGGGTGCTTTCATTTCTGCTGTCGGGGGTGGTTGTGCCCTGTTGGCTGAAATATTCGCCGGCACGGAAATAATAACGCTTTTCGGCAAGATATGCGCAATGGTCGAAGGACAGGGCAAGCGGTGAAATATCAAAATACATTTCGGTGTTTGCTCCTAAGGAAACATACTCGTTGTTTTGGAATTTCAGGTTGCTGTTCCATACGCAGTCTACCCATATCCATCTGTCGTCAATCAGTGCGGCGCACCATTCGTGGTTTACAGGTCCGTCTGCAAGGTCGGAGTAATCTACCGTGTCTGATGTTGCCGTACCTTTTACGTTTACGACATAAAGCCCCTGTGCTTCACACAGTGCGCTGAAAAGTGCGGAATAGCCGACGCATACTGTTTTGCGGCTTTTGAGAACATTCTTTATACATATCTCGGACTGAGTTACCGAATTTTCTTTTGCGTCACGGTCGTAATAAATATTGTCGGATACCCATTTTGCTATCGCTTCGAGCTTTTTGTAATCGTCCTTTATATCGCCTGCAATATAATCGGCAAGATAGGCGACCTCGTCAAGCGTCTGTTTTACACCTTCCTCTGTAAGCTCATCGGTGACATAGCCTGCCCACGATTTTGCGGAGGTAGGTACTGCTTTTTCAATCACCGACAGATTCTGTTCGCTGAGCTTGTTGTCGGGGAAGTAGCGGTTATCATCATACATTATGAGGTAACTCAGCTTTGCTCCCGATTTCAGCGTGATAACGATGCGGTCGGAGCTTCCTATAGGCTCGGAAGGGTTAAGGACGGAGGAGAATGTGCCGTCCGGGTTTACCTTAAGAGTTGATGAAACAGTACCGCAGCTTTGCAAGGTGATGTCGGTGACCGGGTCGTTTTTATAGCATCCGCTTATCAGCACGGAACGGCTGTTGATGGTTATTTTGCTGTAGTATTCTTCGTTTCCGCCTGTCACAAGCTCGTAACACTTTTCGGGCTTTTTAACAGCATCGGTCGAAGAATCGCCGCTTTCGGCGGCACTTGCACTCACGCTGACGAGGGCGAGCGTTATAACGGCAAGAAAAAATGCCGTGAATTTTTCTATTATAACATTGCTTGATTTATTCATAATTTATTATCAAAGTTCGGCTTCGCTCAGATAATCGCCGTGAATATATTCGCCGTCATTGAGCTTGTAATAACCTGTGTCGGTTTTTGCGACAACGTTTACCGCTTCGCCGTATGTATATTGTTTAACGGCTTCGGAACCCATTAGTGCCTTTATTCTGCTGTAGCAGGACTGATTTACATACATTGTGGCGCTGAAGGCTTCTTCTCCCCACTCAAGAGGTTCTGTAGCGACTGTCGTTGTTTCGGGAGCCTTTGTGGTAACAGGAGTTGTCGTCTGCGGCTTTGTGGTGACGGGAGTGGTTTCGGGGGCTTTGGTGGTAGTAGCGGCGGTAGTCACAGGTGTGGAAGAACTGTCGCTGTCATCGGGGACATAAGTGCTGTTGAGCATTACAGACGCAACGACAGCGAATATAAGCAATAAGGCTCCGCCAAGTCCGGCGAGCAATTGAGTGAATTTTTCCAAATATTATCTTCTCCTTTTATCTGTTTATTGATATAAAGCGTTTTTAATTTGTGCTTTTATATCAAAAAAATCTGTATACTATTATAACAAGACAAAGCGGATTAGTCAACCGTTATAAAGCCGATACTTCATTATATCACAAATCAAGTCGGCGTAAGCCGACACGGCGGTACGCCGTACTTTTGTCTTTTGGCAAAAGGATTTGATGATAAAATGTTCTCAGACAGGCGGGTACCCGCCAACCGTGCTTTTGCACGGGATAATCCGCTTATGCGGATTATCTGTCTGAGGTTATTATATCACGATTGTTGATTGCCAAAATGCCTGTCTGAAAAGCATGGCGGCAACAGAAATGACGGGGTTATCGTGCTTTCGTTATAATAACATCCGGCTTATTCTTTTTCGTGTAAAAGGCAAGTAACTGTGTTTTTACCTTGACAGACATAAAAAATCATGATATATTTAAAATGGTAAGATAAAATTGTCGAGAAAAGCGATGCTTTATAAAACGAAAAACAGACGTCTTACAAGAATAAACGATTTACGGTAGAGGAGTTTACCATGAAAAGAAAAGTGTTGAAGTCATTAATTGCACTTGCATTGACTGTATCAATGCTTGCAGGATGTGCGCAGAGTCCGGTAACAAGCGGTGAAAATGCTTCCGGAGGAACATCTGCTACATCGCAATCACAGAATGTGAGCAGTTATGCGGACAGCAAAGCTGAAAGCTCTGTGACAAGCACGGCTTCGACAACTGCGGCAGAGAGTACACCTAAGTCAACCGAAAGCAGTACCGATACAACGAAAGCAAGTGAGAATAAGCCGTCACAGACCGCAGGAAAGATGAGAAATATAACTTCACAGCAACTGGTTGAAGATATGACGTTCGGCTGGAACCTCGGCAATACGCTTGATGTTTGTCAGGCTGACCGTGACGGCGACGGTAAGATAAACGAGCATGTTGAAGCGGGAGAAAAGGTTGATGAAACGCTGTGGGGCAATCCTAAAGCCACAAAAGAGCTGTTCACATCGCTGAAAAAGAACGGCGTAAATGCGGTGCGTATACCTGTGACGTGGAGAGATCATATGGATTCCAATGGCAACATAGATAGGGAATGGATGGACAGGGTACAGCAGGTAGTCGATTATGCATACTCACAGGGAATGTATGTTATTATAAATGTACATCACGACGGCGGCGGTGATCCTAAGTTCGGTGCATGGATAATCGAGGAGTCGCAGAAGGATTATAATACATTCCTGAAGAAATACAAAAATGTATGGAAGCAGATAGCAGAGAGATTTAAAAACTATTCGGACTATCTGATTTTCGAGTCGATGAACGAGGTCGGATTTGATACGCTTTACAATAAAAATAAGGCGGACGCATATAATCTGATAAATAAGATTAATCAGGATTTTGTTGACATAATCCGTGCGACAGGCGGAAACAATGCAAAGCGTCATCTGCTTATTGCGGGATATTATACGGATATAGAGCGCACCTGCGATTCGCTTTATAAAATGCCTGACGACAAAGCGGGCAGATGTATCCTGTCGGTACATTACTACACACCGTGGGATTTCTGCACCTGCGATATAAAGCACACATGGGGTACAAAGTCGGAAGTCAGGCAAATGGAAACGCTTATCGGCAAGATGAAAAAGAACTTCGTTGACAAGGGAATACCCGTAATAATCGGTGAATATGCGGCAAGCGGAAGCGATCTTTCTTCCTGTATATTCTTTATAGAAAAGCTGAACAAGCTGTGCAGTGATTACGGTATAGCAACGTTTATATGGGATAGCGGCAGACAGGTAAACAGGAAGACATACAAGTGGAGAACTCCGCAGTATCTTGAGGCATTAAAGCGTGCAACAAGCGGCAAGGACTACGAAGTAGTCAAGGAGTGATAGCGGTGCGGGGGGCGGCAATGTGCCGCATCAAGTTCCGCCGTTATAAATATTGATGTATGGATCAACTTATGTTGTCGGCGGCAGATAAACGTTAGTTGAAATAAGTTTCGACACTTCTGTCAACATCTCAGCTGTGACTACGGAAGTCTTATGTTCGTTTCTCCGAATACACCAGGCGCAATATCATTCAAGAGTAAAAGGAAAAGAACAAAGGGGAGCAAGAAAAGGCGTATAGATTCACTTGCAAAAACATTGAATATCTTCATTCGAAAGAATGCAATAAAACTTGGCAATGATGCCGCAGACGATGAGAAACACGCAGACAAGGAAACTGCTCCGGCAGGCGTACAAAGGTACGTTGAGGAGCGGTTGACGCTGTAAGCAAAAATGCTTTCACACAGCCGTTTTTTACAGCTGTGTGAAATTTCTTTTTTGCAATGAAAATTTTGCAGGAGCGGCAGTTGTGTTTTTACCTTGACAGGCATAAAAAATCGTGATATACTTAAAACTGTATAAATCGAACAAAAGAAAACGGAGGATAGTTTTCAATGGCAAAAATAGCAGTTCTTGGCTACGGTGTCGTAGGCTCAGGCACAGTCGAGGTTATTGAGAAGAATAAGGAAGGTCTTTTAAAGAAAGCCGGTCAGGAGATAGAGATAAAGTACATTCTTGATCTGCGTGATTTTCCCGACAGTCCTTATAAAGACAAGTTTGTAAAGGACTTCAACGTTATACTGAACGACCCCGAAATTTCGGTAGTGGTTGAGGTTATAGGCGGTATCAAGCCTTCATACGATTTTGTAAAGTCATCGCTTCTTGCAGGAAAGAGCGTTGTAACATCAAACAAGGAGCTTGTTGCCAAGAAGGGCGCAGAGCTTTTGAAAATCGCACACGAGAAGGGTGTAAACTTCTTCTTCGAGGCGAGCGTAGGCGGCGGTATCCCGATTATAAGACCGCTCCACCAGTGCCTTTCGGCTAACCGCATAGATGAAATCGCAGGTATCTTAAACGGTACTACAAACTTTATACTTACAAAGATGATCCGTGACAACATGGCGTTTGACGACGCATTAAAGACGGCTCAGGAGCTTGGCTATGCCGAGCGTAACCCCTCTGCCGATGTTGACGGTATCGACGCTTGCAGAAAGATCTGCATACTTGCGTCACTTTCGTTCGGAAAGCACGTTTATCCCGATAATATCCATACCGAAGGTATCACGAAGATTACACCTGAGGATGTTGCATACTGCGAGAATTTCGGCGGCTCGATAAAGCTTATCGGCTGGGCTTCAAGACAGGATGACGGCAAGGTAGCTGTTATGGTTTGCCCTGCGTTTATCCACGAGGACAGCCAGCTTGCAGGCGTTAACGATGTATTCAATGCAATACTCGTAAGAGGCGACTCTACGGGCGATGTCGTATTCTACGGAAAGGGTGCGGGCAAGCTCCCGACAGCAAGCGCCGTTGTAGCAGACGTTGTTATCGCTGTGAAGATGAACTCATCGAGTAAGTCACTTTACTGGGAGGACAGCGATCAGGACTTCATCGAGGATACAGACAAGATTGTTCTTGAAAATTACATCCGTGTAAACGGCGTTTCAAAGGATGAGGCTGAGGCTCTGTTCGGCAAGGTAAGCTATCTTACAAGAAAAGGCGCTCCGGACGGCGAGCTTGCGTTTATTACTCCCGCTATCAGCGAAAAGGACTGCAACGAGGCTGTTGCAAAGCTCGGTGACAAGGTGCTCGGCCGCATAAGAGTTCTTGATTATTGATGAAAATTTAATACCCTATCTGAAAGGAAAAACAACAATATGTCCGAAAATCAACCGAAGTATAAGAGAATACTTTTAAAACTCAGCGGTGAGGCACTTGCAGGGGACAAGAAGATGGGCCTTGATATGCCCACTGTCACCGAAATATGCAAGAGCATAAAGAAGTGCTATGACGTCGGTACCGAGATAGGTATCGTTGTCGGCGGAGGCAACTACTGGAGAGGCCGTTCAAGCGAGAATATGGACAGAGTAAGAGCCGACCATATCGGTATGCTTGCTACAGCAATGAACGCACTTGCTGTTGCCGATGTACTTGAAAGCCTCGGCTGTCAGGTCCGTGTGCAGACTGCCATTGACATGAAGCAGATAGCCGAGCCGTATATAAGACAGAAGGCTGTAAGGCATTTTGAAAAGGGAAGAATAGTGATATTCGGTTGCGGTACGGGCAGCCCGTTCTTCTCGACAGACAGTGCCGCCGCACTGAGAGCCGCAGAGATAAATGCGGATATACTGCTCAAGGCGACTATGGTTGACGGTATCTATGACAAGGATCCGCATAAGTATGACGATGCTGTTAAGTACGATTCGCTCACACACCAGCAGATACTCGTGCAGAGCCTCAAGGTTATGGACAGTGCCGCTGCGGCTATGTGCAGTGAGAACAAGACACCTATCCTTGTATTCGATCTGAGCAGACCGGATAATATTTACGATGCTGTAATGGGCAAGAAGATAGGTACTGTAGTCAGCGACAAGTAAGCTGAAGGTAAATAAAAACGATAATATATACCTGAAAGGAAATTAACCAATGAAAGACGTAATCAATACCGCTAAGGACAAGATGGGCAAGTGCGTAGCCGCTGTTGAAACAGAATACGCTTCAATCCGTGCAGGCAGAGCAAATCCCGCAGTGCTGGATAAGGTGACTGTTGACTACTACGGTGTTCCCACGCAGATAAACGCTATGGCGGCTGTTGCCGTTTCAGAGGCAAGAGTGCTTGTTATCACTCCCTGGGACGCTTCAACACTGAAGTCTATCGAAAAGGCTATACTTGCAAGCGACATCGGAATTACTCCCACAAACGACGGTAAGGCTATCCGTATCACCTTCCCCCAGCTTACAGAGGAGAGAAGAAAAGAGCTTTGCAAGCAGGTAAAGAAGATCGCCGAGGAAGGTAAGGTAGCTGTCCGCAACGTTCGCCGTGACGCTATGGAAAAGTTCAAGGCTATGAAGAAGAACAACGAAATCACAGAGGACGATCTCAAGAACTGCGAGAAGGACGTTCAGAAGCTCACAGATAAATACTGTGATGAAATGGACGCTGCCTGCAGTGCAAAAGAAAAAGAAATCATGACAGTTTAATTGCCGGTAATCAAATTGGCTAATTTGAATAAGGATGCTTTGACCTGTGTTCCGCTCCATGTCGGATTTATCATGGACGGAAACGGCAGGTGGGCGAAAAAAAGAGGACTTCCGAGAAAGGCGGGTCATTCACAGGGCGCAAAGGTATTCAGGCGCACTGTTGAGGATTGCCGTGACATCGGAATAAAATATTGCACATTCTATGCGTTTTCAACGGAAAACTGGAAACGTCCGAAGGATGAAGTTGACGCCATAATGAAGCTGCTTGTAAAATATCTTGACGATATACGCAGTATGGCTCAGAAGAATACAAGGATAATCTTTCTCGGGGATAAGTCTGCGTTTGATGATGACATACAGGCAAGGCTTGTCGAGATCGAAGAAATATCAAAGAATAATGACGGTCTGTATGTTCTTGTAGCGCTCAATTACGGCGGTAAGGATGAGATACTGACTGCGGCAAAACGTCTTGCAAGGGATTATAAAGAGGGTAAGGTCGATCTTGACGGCTTTACGGAAGACGATTTTGACAATTATCTTTATACTAAGGGCATCCCTCCTGTCGACCTTATTATAAGGCCGAGCGGAGAGCAGAGAACCTCAAACTTCCTTATCTGGCAGGGAGCTTATGCGGAGCTTTTGTTTATGGATGTTCTGTGGCCGGATTTTTCAAAGAAGGATCTTATTGCGGCTTGTGACGAGTACGCAAGGAGAAACAGAAGATTCGGCGGACTGTAATGCGTTTCTGAAAGGAAAAGAACTACAAGATGGTAACCAGAATAGTAACCGCACTGGTAGCGATACCGATCGGTATTTTAATAATAGCACTTAACAACGAGGTACTTTACTATGTTGCTATGACGGCTTTTTCTGTCATAGCGGTATATGAAATGTTAGTTACGACCAAATATCTGAAGAATAAGTTCACATCAGCCGTAAGCCTTATATTTGCGGCTGTAACACCTATTATTTTCTGGATAGAACCGCTCAGGAACAACGTAAAGCTGATTTACTTCGGTTTTGTTGTAATAATGCTTCTCGGAATGCTGTTCAATCACGAGAAGGCAAGATTTGAGCAGGTCGCACTTGTTGCGTTTGTATCGATTACGATACCTCTTGCACTCTGCTCGATAGCATTTATACGCTCAAGATTCCCGGATCACGCTATGTTCCTTATAGTTTATACTATGGTGAGCGCATGGGTGGGAGATGCCGGTGCGTATTTTGTCGGAACGTTTTTCGGCAAGCATAAGATGTGTCCTGCGATAAGCCCCAAGAAAACGTGGGAGGGCTTTGTCGGAGGTATAATAACATCGGGCGTTTTTGCGGTTATAATGAGCTTTGCATATGAACTTATCGACAGCATGATAAACGGCGGAGTGCATACATTCAGCGTGAACTGGGTGTATCTCACTGTTATGGCGCTTGTTATATCGGGACTCGGCGTAGTCGGAGATCTCTCTGCGTCACTTGTAAAGCGTGAATGTTCTGTAAAGGATTTCGGCAATATATTACCCGGACACGGCGGTATTCTTGACCGTTTCGACAGTGTTCTGCTTGCCGCACCGTTTGCATATATGATGTTCCAGATATACTTCCCCATAACCCCAATAGCATAATCGTATAATCATATTACAATGCCGAAGCGGAATACTCTTCGGCATTATTTGTCATAAAGAGGTAACAATTGAGTATTATAAAGAATATAGCCCTGCTCGGCAGTACAGGCTCGATAGGTACACAGACGCTTGACGTATGCCGTATGCACGGTATCAGACCGATTGCACTTTGCGCCGCAAAAAACACCGAACTTCTTGAAAAGCAGGCTCGTGAATTTATGCCTGAAGCTGTCTGCATATATGATGAAAACCGTTACAGCGATATGAAGCAGCGGCTTTCCGATACCGATATAAAGGTGCTGTGCGGAATGGATGGGCTGTGTGAGGTGTCATCACTGAAAACGGACGCTGTTGTAAATTCGGTCGTAGGTATGGTTGGACTTCGTCCTACTCTTGCGGCACTTGACGCAGGCAACAAGGTGGCGCTTGCTAACAAGGAAACGCTTGTTACGGGCGGCGAACTTGTAATGAAAAAGGCAAAGGAGAAAAACCTGCCGATACTGCCGATAGACAGCGAGCATTCAGCTATATTCCAGTCGCTTATGGCAAGCGGAGGAAGCAGTATCGAGCGTATACTGCTTACGGCATCGGGCGGTCCGTTTTTCGGATACAGCTATGAAAAGCTGAAAACAGTAACAAAGGCACAGGCGCTGAAGCACCCTAACTGGAACATGGGACAGAAGATAACAACAGACAGCGCAACGCTTATGAACAAGGGGCTTGAGCTTATAGAGGCGGTGTGGCTGTTCGGAGTTACACCTGAAAAAGTGGAGGTAAATGTTCACAGACAGAGCATTTTGCACTCTGCGGTCGAGTTCGAGGACGGCTCGGTCATAGGTCAGATGGGCGTACCCGATATGAGAATACCGATACAGTTTGCGCTGACCTATCCCGAAAGGTTACCGTCACCGGCAAAAAGGCTTTCTCTTTTTGATGTCGGCACTATGACGTTTGAAAAAGCGGACGAGGAAACGTTCCTGTGTCTTAAATACGCAAAAAAGATGATAGCAAGGGGCGGTACAGCCTGCACTGTGCTTAACAGCGCAAACGAGGCGGCTGTCAGACTTTTCCTTGAGGATAAGATACCGTTTTACCGCATAGGAGAGCTTGTTGCCGACGCTTGTGAAAATGTGAGGGAGCATAAAGAGGTAACGCTCGGCAATATACTGGACAGTGAAAACACGGCAAGGGAATATGTAATTGCCCATGCTTAGAATAAGGAGGCACTTTTGAACATACTCAACATTTTACTGGGAATACTTCTGTTTTTTTTGATTATACTTGTGCATGAATTCGGACATTTCACGGTCGCAAAACTGTGCAAGATGAAGGTCAAGGAATTTGCGATAGGAATGGGTCCGAAGCTGTTCAAAAAGCGTATTGGAGAAACCGTGTTTGCCTTCAAGGCACTGCCGATAGGCGGCTCGGTCATGCTTGACGAGGACGTTGAAAATGACGACCCGAGAAGCTTCAGAAACAGGCCTGTGTGGATGAGGATACTTGTAATCGCCGCAGGTGCGTTTATGAACTTCGTTCTCGGATTTATTTTCTGCATTATTTCCGTTTTATGTTCAAACAGCGTTTCGACCAATGTCGTTGCGGGATTTCAGGAGGGTGCGATAAGCTCGTCTGTGCTTCAGGCAAACGATAAGATACTGAAAATCAACGGTATGAATATCTATACAACGATGGATATTTCGTTCCAGCTTTCAAATTCACAGTCGAGGGGTATAGGCTCGCAGTATTACAGCTATGACTTTGTAGTTGAGAGAAACGGTCAGACGGTTGAACTGAACGATGTTAAATTTGCGTCACGTTCCTATGCAAAAATGATTTCGGAATATAAAAAGCTGGTGGGTGAAAAAGAGGGATATGCGGCACTTCCCACCGAATATTTCGATATAGATACTAACAGCTATACAGAGGCTTTCAAGGAGCTTGAAAAGAACGATGCAGAATTTGCAAAATCGTTTGCGGCAATTGCCGATGAATATAAAAGCGGATACACGTCTGAGAAAAACAACCTGTATCTCGACTTTATCGTTTACGGCGAGAGGCACAATTTTGTGAACGTTATACAGGCGGCGTGTGCAAACTTTGTTTCATATGGCAGGCTGATATGGATCTCGTTCGGCAATCTGCTCAACGGCACATACGGTCTTAACGAAATGTCGGGCCCTATCGGCGTTGTGCAGAGTGTAAGCACCGTTGCTTCTTTCGGCTGGGGCTCGCTCATGACACTGGCGGCGCTGATTGCAATAAACATAGGCATAGTAAATCTTCTGCCGATACCCGCTATGGACGGCGGCAGACTTGTGTTCCTTTTTATAGAACTTATCAGAGGAAAGCCTGTCAAGGCGGAGCATGAGGGAATGGTGCATTTTATCGGTATCGTTGCGCTTATGGTGCTTATGGTCATAGTAACATTCAATGATATTGTAAGAATAATTACAGGCGGTTAAAATGAGTAAGAAGAAAGTTAAAGTCGGAAATCTCACTCTCGGAGGAGAGCATATATATATACAGTCGATGCTGAATATCCCTGCGGATGATGTTGAGGGCAATGTAAGGCAGGCAATCGAGCTTGAAAAGGCAGGCTGTGAGATAATACGCACGGCAGTGCCTGCGGTGAGAAACTCGGAACTTATATACGCACTTAAAAATGCGGTCAATATACCTGTTGTCGCAGACATACATTTTGATTACAGGATAGCGCTCGAATGTGCGGCGGCAGGTGTTGACAAGATAAGGATAAATCCCGGAAATATCGGGGATAAGGACAGGGTAAAGGCTGTGGCGGACGCTTGCCGCAACCGCAATATCCCTATAAGAATAGGCGTGAACAGCGGCTCGGTAGAGCGTGAGCTTCTTGCTAAGTACGGCGGTCCTACCGCACAGGCACTGGCAGAAAGCGCTTCACGCCATGTGGAAATGCTCCGTGAATTTGATTTTGACGATATAGTGCTTTCGGTCAAATCGTCAGATGTCAAGCTGATGACGGAGAGCTATCGTCTGATACACGAAATGTACGATTATCCTCTGCACCTCGGAGTGACCGAGGCAGGCACAGCCCGTATGGGTATAATCAAGTCGGCGGCGGGAATAGGCTCACTGCTCCTTGACGGTATCGGGGATACGATAAGAGTATCGCTGACAGCCGACCCTGTAGAAGAAATCTATGCCGCAAAGGATATACTTAAAGCAGTAGGCATAGGCGGCGGTGTGAGGATAGTTTCCTGCCCCACCTGCGGCAGAACGGGAATTGACCTTATTTCTATAGCAAAGCAGGTCGAACAGCGTACAAGAGATATAACAGCCGATATAAAGATAGCTGTAATGGGCTGTGTCGTAAACGGTCCGGGAGAAGCGAGAGAGGCCGATATAGGCATCGCCGGCGCAAAGGGTGAGGGTATAATCTTCAAAAAGGGCGAGGTTATACGCAGAGTACCCGAGGAAAAGCTGGTTGACGAACTTATGGACGAGGTCGGCTTGATGCTCGGCAACAAAGAAAAATTATGAGGAACGTGAAATAAATGGCTGCCATTTTAAAAGAAATTCTTGACAGGGTCGAAATGCCTCAGCAGACAGCGGACGCACGACTGCTGTCGATACTGTGTGACGAAGCGGATAAGAGCATGATACTTCAGCTTGAAGCGGATGAACTGATACCGTACAGCGTGCTTGCCGAAACGGGCAATGCAATAAAGAAATATCTGGGTGTGCCGTCGGTAAAGATTTATCCGAAATATGCACCTGAGCTGTTCAGCCCGTCATATCTTTATGACATTATTCAGATATTGAAGCCGTCACACGGCGTTATAAACGGATATATGGACGATTCCGAGATAAGCGACGACGGAGATACATTTGAGTTTACGCTTATGCACGGCGGAATTGACCTTCTGTACAGCGAGAAGATAGACAAGGAAATAGAGAAGTTCACAAAGGGTGTGTTTTCTAAGGCTGTCACGGTAAAATTCAGCGAAAATGCGACAGTAGGTTATGCAGACCTTGACGAAAGATATTATGAGGAATTGTCGGCACAGCCGCTTCCGGATTTTGATGAGATCGACAGAAAAGCGGCAGAGCGTGCAAGCGAGAGCAAAAGCTCCAGAGGTAAGAAATCAAGACCTGAGCCGAGAAAGCGTCCGGGCAAGATAACGCTTACATATCTTGAGGATAAGCTGAATACGGACGGACTTTTATATCTCGGAAACGAGATAACCGAAACTCCTCAGTCGCTGAAGTCACTGGGCGAAGAAAGCGACAGCGTCACGGTATGGGGCGAGCTTACCGATGTTGAGCATAAGGATACAAGAAACGGCGTTTATACGATAATTACGGCATCGCTTTGTGACGATACGGGCAGGATACCTGTAAAGCTGTTCGCTAAGACCGAGATTATCGACGATTACGATTTTCTTGAAGACGGTGCGGTTTTTGTTATGCACGGCAGTTATAAGCTTGACACATTCGCAAATGAGATGCAGTTCAATCCTACGGATATAATGCAGGTTTCACTGCGTGATGATTACACTATGAAAACCCCTGCGCCAAAGGCTTCCTCACAGGGAGGAAATGCGTCTGCCGCTCCTGCAATGACAAAGGCAAACGTGTTTGCGGAGCCTGAGGAAATGGATCTGATGTTTGAAACCACGCATTTCGGCAGTAAAGCAAAACTCGTAATGGGCAAGCCGATAAATGATGCTCCCGTTGAGATGGCAAGCATAATGACGGAGCGTGACAATGTTACCGTATGGGGTGAAATCTTCAATGTCGAGAAGAAGGAAACCAAGAGCGGAAAGTCAACGATAATCACAGCCGCATTCAGCGACAGGACTTCATCTATGATAATGAAGCTGTTCGTTTATAATACAAAGCTTGACAGCTACAGCTTTATTCAGAATGGCGCAAAGATACTTGCGAACGGCAGTTATAAGGCTGACGATTTTCTGCACTGCAACTGCTTTAATCCACAGTCGGTAATGCTTGTCGAGGTAAAGCCGAAGCAGGACAATGCTCCCGAAAAGAGAGTAGAGCTTCATATGCATACCAATATGTCGGATATGGACGCAGTTACAGCTCCGTCAGTGCTTGTAAAGCAGGCTCACGCATGGGGTCACAAGGCGGTAGCTATAACCGACCACGGCAACGCACAGGCATATCCTGAGGCTATGAATACCGTTGAGAAGATAAACAAGGACGATCCCGACTTCAAGGTGATTTATGGTCTTGAGGCATACTTTGTAAATGACGGAAACGCAGTTGTTGACGGGTGTGACAAAGTAAAAATCGAAGACGATATAATCGTATTTGACATAGAAACAACGGGACTTCATCCCGCAAACGAGCGTATAACCGAAATAGGTGCGGTAAAGCTGCGTAATATGGAGATAGTTGAACGATTCTCGACATTTGTAAATCCGATGATGCCGATACCGTCAAATATCACGGAACTTACGGGTATCACGGACGATATGGTAGCCGACGCTCCGACAGAGGATGTTGCGGTCAGCGACTTTATGGCTTTCTGCGGCAATTCTCCCGTCTGCGCACATAACGCAAAGTTTGACGTGTCGTTTATCAGAAGTGCCGCCGCAAGAATGGAAAAGAGCTTTGATAATCCTGTAGTCGATACGCTGAGTATTGCAAAGGCGGCGCTCAAGGGTATCAAGAACTATAAGCTTGATACTATAGCAAAGTATTTCAAACTGGGCGACTTTGACCATCACAGAGCGGTTGCGGACGCAGAAATGCTGTGCATGATATATATGCACATAGTAAACGATACAAGAAAGACCGCAAAGCTTGAATATATAGGCGACTTCAACACGGCATTCGGAAGCGTGGATATAAAGAAGCTGCCTACATATCACCAGATAATTCTTGTAAAGAACAAGGTCGGTCTGAAAAATCTGTACAGACTTATTTCCGCATCGAACCTTGATTATTTCTATAAAAAGCCGAGAATACCGAAATCCCTGCTGTCGCAGTACAGAGAGGGACTTATCATAGGAAGTGCGTGCGAGGCAGGCGAGCTTTTCAGGGCGATACTTGAAAAGGAATCGCAGGAGAAGATAGAGGAAATCGCATCGTTCTATGATTATCTTGAGATACAGCCTATCGGCAATAATATGTTCCTGCTTAGAAACGGCAAGGTAAGCAGTGAAGAAGATCTGAGAGATCTCAACCGTGCTATAGTCGAGCTTGGCGACAGGCTCGGAAAGCCTGTAGTCGCTACCTGTGACGTGCATTTCAAAGACCCTGAGGACGCTGTATTCCGTGAGGTACTGCAGGCAGGACAGGGCTATGAGGACTTCGCTAATCAGCCGCCGCTTTATTTCAGGACTACCGATGAAATGCTTGAGGAATTCGCTTATCTCGGTGAAGAAAAGGCGAAGGAAGTCGTTATTACAAACACAAACAGAATCGCCGATATGATTGAGGTGGTACGGCCTATCCCCACAGGCACATATACTCCTCACATTGACGGTGCAGACGAAGAATTACAGCAGCTTTGCTGGGACAGGGCGCACGCATGGTACGGTGACGATCTGCCGGAAACAGTTGAAAAGCGACTCAAGAAGGAGCTTGACTCTATCATAAAGCACGGATTTGCCGTACTGTATATGATAGCGCAGAAGCTGGTTGCGTTCTCGGAAAAGAACGGTTATCTTGTTGGCTCACGAGGCTCGGTAGGTTCATCGGTAGTTGCCATAATGGCAGGTATCTCCGAGGTAAACCCCTTGCCTCCGCACTACAGATGCCCCAAGTGCCGACACAACGAATTTATCCTTGACGGCTCTTACGGCTCGGGCTTTGACCTGCCGCCGAAAAAGTGTCCAAGTTGCGATATAGATATGATCCGTGACGGTCACGATATACCGTTTGAAACGTTCCTCGGATTTGACGGCGATAAGTCGCCTGATATTGACCTTAACTTCTCGGGCGAGGTACAGGGAAAGGTACACAGATATACCGAAGAACTGTTCGGTAAGGATCACGTTTTCAAGGCGGGTACTATCTCCGCCGTACAGGAAAAGACTGCGGAAGGCTTTGTACGCAAGTGGCTTGAAAAGAAGGGTATGACGGCAAATTCAGCCGAAATATCACGTCTTGCGGCAGGCTGTACAGGCGTTAAGAGAACAACGTCACAGCATCCCGGTGGAATGGTCGTTGTACCGAGCGATTATGAGGTTTATGACTTCACGGCGGTTCAGCACCCGGCGGATAAGACGGAGAGCGATATGATAACAACGCACTTCGACTTCCACGCACTGCACGATACTATACTTAAACTCGATGAACTCGGACACGATGTGCCGACGCTGTATAAGCACCTTGAGGATATGACCGGCATAAAGATAGCGGATGTTCCGACAAGCGATCCCAAAGTCATGGAACTGTTCACCTCGACAGAGCCGCTCGGCATAAAGGAGGAGGATCTCGGCGTTTCAAGCGGTACATACGGTATCCCCGAATTCGGCACACCGTTTACACTGCAGATGCTTAAGGACGCACAGCCGAAGAAATTCTCCGACCTTTTACAGATCTCGGGTCTGTCGCACGGTACTGACGTATGGCTCGGAAACGCACAGGATCTTATTTCTGACGGAACCTGTACGATTTCAGAGGTTATCGGATGCCGTGATGATATTATGGTTTATCTTATGCATAAGGGACTTGAGCCGAAGCTCGCATTCAAGATAATGGAGATAACCCGTAAGGGCAATGCCAAGAAGCTGTTCAACGAGGATATATACAAGGCTTTTGAAGAGAATAATGTACCTCAGTGGTATATCGAAAGCTGTAAGAAGATAAAGTACATGTTCCCTAAGGCACACGCCGCCGCTTATGTAACCGGTGCTGTAAAGCTGTGCTGGTTCAAGGTCTATTATCCGTCGGAATTCTATTCTGCGGTACTTACAAAGCACACAGAAAATATTGATGTAAAGACGGTTCTCGGCGGTAAGGAGAGCGTAAGAAACAAGATACAGCTTATCCAGTCAAACCCGGAGGCTACTGCAAAAGACAAGGGTATGCTTGACGCACTGCTGCTGATATATGAAATGATGCTCAGAGGTATCACGTTCCTGCCTGTTGACTATAAGAAGTCGAGGGCGACAACTTATGCGATAGAGGACGGAAACCTCCGTCTGCCGTTCCTTGCGGTAGAGGGCTGTGGTGAAAACGCCGCAATAAAGCTCAAGGAAGTTATCGACAAGGGAGATTTCATCTGCCTTGAGGATATTCAGGCACAATCAGGTATAAACAGCACCGTTCTCAGCAAGCTGTATGATATGAATGTATTCGGGGATCTCCCTCAATCCGCACAGATTTCATTCTTCTAAGCGGGCGGCAATGTGCCGCTTCAAATTCCGACCTTGCGGCGAGTCGCCGCAGACAATTCCGCCTTTGGAGCAGTTTCAGCTATACGCAGAATAGCAAAACGGCGGACGGCAATGTCCGTTCCGAATTCCGACCTTTTTATAGGTCGGTGAGGGGCTGAAGTAGGGCGGACGGTCGGGGAGCAGTGATACAACAGACATTAAACAACAAATATTGATTGTTGGAAATATAAAGTGTTTTAAGAAAGGCAAGGTAAAAACCAAATGAACTATTCGTTCAACGTGAGAATTCTCAGTCATTTTTATCACAGCGCAGTAAAAGCTGAACTTGAAAGACGGAATTTTCCGAAAGATATGGCGAAGAAGATTTTTGCCGAGCATAAGGCGATAGTTACCCGTGCAAAAGACATCGGCAAGTCAAAGCTGATGAGCTCTTATATGATGGGTGCGTATTTTATCGCCATGAACCGCAGTACAGGAAAGACGGCGGAAGAGAATTACGAAATATTAAAAGACGGATTATGTGCTTCAAAGCTGTTTCACAAAGCTGTAGGGAATGTAGACAGTTATCTTGACGAAAAGAAGATGCCCGGACGTCTTGCATGGTCGGAAGAAAGCCACAAAAGAAAATACGAGAACGACTGGGTAGTTGATATTTTACCTGCAAACGATGAATATGAGCTTGGCTATGATTATTATGAATGCGGTGTATGCAAGCTGTGCAAGGACGAGGGCTGTCCCGAACTCGCACAGTATATGTGCCGTATGGACTATGTTCTTGCTGACATTATGGATATGAAGCTCACAAGAACAAAAACTATAGCTGAGGGTGCTGATATGTGCGACTTCAGATACAGCAGAAAGTAAATTTGACTTAAAAGGATAACGATACACAATGAAAACAGCGGCAATTATATGCGAATACAATCCGTTCCACAACGGACATAAATATCACATAGAGCAAACCCGTTTACAGCACGGCGCAACTCATATCGTATGCGTTATGAGCGGAAATTTCACCCAGAGGGGCGATGTTGCGCTTGCGGATAAATATGCGAGAGCGAGAGCCGCACTTATGGGAGGTGCGGATCTGGTGGTAGAACTGCCTACTCCGTTTGCACTGTCGAGTGCGGAGCATTTTGCTATGGGGGCTTGCCGTATTGCCGATTCTCTCGGTTGTGTCGATATGCTGAGCTTCGGCAGTGAATGCGGTGATGTTTCTGTGCTTGAGGAGGCGGCAGGAGCAGTTGAATATGCGGTGCAGACCGATGAGTTTTTCAGCCTTATGCGTAAAGGCACTTCGTATCCTGCGGCGCTGAAGCAGACGGTCGAGAAGAATTATACGTCAGATGTCGTGCAAACGCTTACAGAGCCTAACAACACGCTGGCGGTCGAATATATCCGTGCGCTTGACAAGCTGGGCGGTATGATAAAGCCGGTTACGGTAATGAGAAGCGGTGCGGCACACGACAGTGACGAGGGCAGTGATACGGTAATCAGTGCATCAAGGCTCAGAAAAATGCTGAGTGCAGGCGAGGATGTAAGCGCATATACCGATTTTGCCGATTATGAGAATTTCGCACATATTGAAAATATCGAAACGGCAATTCTTGCAAAGCTACGCACTATGTCAAAGTCGGAATTTGAACGGCTTCCCAACGGCACGGGCGGAATGGACAGCAGGATATATAAGGCGGTACGCACGGCGGTTTCACTTCCGCAGCTGCTGCTTATGATAAAATCAAAGAATTTTACTATGGCAAGAATACGCAGACTTGTGCTGTGTGCATTCTTAGGCATAACGGGAAACGATCTTAAAAATCCTCCTGCTTATGCGAGGATACTGGGAATGAATTCAAAGGGCAGGGAAATACTTGCCGCAGGGGAGCATAAGCTGCCTGTGGACACATCGCTTTCGGCACTGGCAAAAACAAGTGCGGAAGCGGAGCGTTTTGCAAGACTTGAAGAAAGAGCGGGAAATCTGTACGCACTGGCGCTTGATAAAAAACAGCCGTGCGGCGCCGAATTTACTTCAAAGCCGGTTATAATATAAACAGGAGGAAACAGTATGGACAACGCAGGAAAATACAGAGAGCTTCGTGAAATGCACAAGGAATTTATATATCACGGCTACGACATTGCCGATGACGGAATATTCTTTCATTTTTCGATAGATGATTATCATTTTTATCCCTCGTGGAAAACCGAAAGCGGACTTCTCAAAAACGTAACTCCGTTTCTCGAATACATAATATTCAATCTCGGTATGGCTGAGCTTGTCAGCTACTGGAAATGCGCCTGTCCGCCTGTTGTAAAGGTAAAGTGCGGTTCTCTCGACGAAAAGCAGTGCCTGTGGTGGAAAAAGCTCTACTTCAACGGACTGGGAGAGTTCTTCTACAGAAATAATATAGACGCTGATTTTGACAGCTTTATGCAGATAGTACCTGATGATAACGGCAAACGTAAATACAGCTGTGAAAGGAAAGTCGGCGGTTATCTCGTTGCGGTAGGCGGCGGAAAGGACAGCGTTGTTTCTCTTGAACTGCTCAGAAAATATCACGATGAAACGCTGTGCTATATAATAAATCCGAGAGGCGCTACGGTAGAGTGTGCCAAGGTCGCAGGCTTTGACGAAAGCAAAATTGTCGGACCTCGCAGAACGATAGACAGGGCGCTCCTTGAACGCAATGCCGACGGATACCTGAACGGTCATACGCCGTTCTCGGCGGTGGTCGCATTCTCGGCTTATCTGTTTGCTTATCTTTACGGCAAGAAGTATATAGTGCTGTCAAATGAAAGCAGTGCGAATGAAACTTATGTCAGCGGCAGGCAGGTAAATCACCAGTACAGCAAAAGCACCGAGTTCGAGCGTGATTTCAGAAGCTACGTTACCGATTATCTTGATGACGGTATACAGTATTTCAGCCTTCTGCGTCCGTGGAGCGAGTGGCAGATAGCAAAGAAATTCGTTACCTATCCGCAGTATTTTCCCGTGTTCCAGAGCTGTAATCTTGGTTCAAAGACGGATACATGGTGTGCGGATTGCGCAAAGTGCCTTTATGTATATATACTGCTGTCGGCATTTCTTGACGATGAAACGCTTGTGAAGATATTCGGAAAGAATATGCTCGACTGCGAAAAGTATGAGGATATGTTTGACGGGCTTGTGCTTGACGGCAAGGATAAGCCGTTTGAATGCGTAGGCACAAAGAGCGAGGTAAGGCTGTCGCTGTATATGGCGATAAAGCGCAGGGGAGAGAAGCTCCCTTATCTGCTCAGCCGTTACGCAAAAACCAATCCGCCCGTACCGCAGAGCATGGATAATTATTTTGACAATGATAATTTTGTACCTCAGCACCTTATAGGACTGCTGAAGTAAGAAAGTGACGATATATGACTATAGATGAAAAGCTGAAAGCGTTTTTTGAGGGAAAGAAAGTTGTTATTTTAGGCTTTGGCAGAGAGGGACGTTCTACATTGAAGCTGCTCGGAAGCTGTAATTGCAAAAGCATTACGGTAGCCGATATGAACCCTGTGCCTGAATCGGAAGCGGAGGGCTGTACGCTTTGTTGTGGAGAGGATTATCTTACCTGCCTTGACGACTGCGATGTTATAATGAAAGCTCCGGGTGTTATTCTTAAAAATATTGTGAGCGATGAAATAAAAGCAAAGATTACCTCGCAGACCGACTTGTTTTTACGTTTTTGCGACAATATGATAATAGGAATCACGGGAACTAAGGGAAAATCGACCACGTCAAGCCTGATAAAATTCTTTATCGAAAAAAGCGGCAAGGATACGATGCTTATAGGCAATATAGGCGTACCTCCGCTTGAAAGACGTGAGGAATTCACAAAGGATTGTGTTATCGTATGTGAAATGTCCTGTCATCAGCTTGAATATGTCAAGGCATCTCCCGATGTGGCGGTACTGCTGAATGTTTACCCCGAACACCTTGACCACTATACCGATTTTGCGGCTTACCGAAACGCAAAGCTGAACATTTTCCGCTATCAGAATGAAAACGATACGCTGATAATCGGTGAAGAGGTAAAGCAGTATGCCGATACAAAGGCAAGGGTCATAACAGCCGGTTTTTCCTGCGGTGATATAGGAACAAGAAACGGCGGTATCTTTATCGGTGATGAATTTTACCCTGCCTATATGATAGATACAAAGCTCAAAGGCGAGCATAACCTATATAATATAGCGATAGCGATTTATGCCGCAACAAAGGCAGGCTGTACCGTAAAGCAGTGCCTTGATGCGCTTCCGCAGTTTAACGGTCTTGAACATCGTCTTGAGTATGTCTGCACGCTGAACGGTGCCGAGTATATCAACGACAGCATAAGCACAGCGCCGCAGACGGCTATAGCCGCACTTAAAGCGTATCCTGATACCGATACGCTGATAATAGGCGGAATGGACAGGGGTATCCCTTATGATGAATTGTCCGATTGGCTCAGCGGTGATACTTCGGTCAGAAATCTGATAATCCTCCCCGATAGCGGCAAGAGAGTAGCCGAGAAGGTGACAAATCCGCTTGTAAAGCTGATCTATGCCGATGATATGGAGCAGGCTGTGAAATATGCGAAGCAGGTAACGAAAACACGTTGCATCTTATCGCCTGCCGCCGCAAGCTACGGCTTTTACAAGAACTTTGAAGAAAGAGGAAAGCACTTCAAGGAGCTTGTGACATCAAATAATTGATATGATCAACTATAAAATGGGGTTGAGGGGCGTAGCCCCCAACAGG
>ENA-OPNR01000256-OPNR01000256.1-human-gut-metagenome-genome-assembly--contig:-NODE-256-length-24765-cov-6.544476_pt1 | contig 24765 bp, 19 predicted proteins | sample MGYA00241543_ERZ501783 | MGnify/ENA primary metagenome ERZ501783 (study PRJEB25962, sample SAMEA2042557) | human gut metagenome | biome: human gut; feature: human-associated habitat; material: faeces... | reverse complement strand
GCCCGTCTGTGTAGTCTGTAGCCATGATTGATGCGTAAGCCTCGAGGCAGTGTGTGAGTGCGTCAACACCTGAAGCACTTGTCAGACCCTTAGGCTGTGTCATCATGTTGTCTGTATCAATGATTGCCATGTTGGGCAGTAACTGATAGTCAGCAAGAGGATACTTAACGCCTGTCTTTTCGTCAGTGATAACTGCGAAAGGAGTACACTCAGAACCTGTACCTGAAGATGTGGGGATAGCTACGAAGTAAGCCTTTTCGCCCATCTTGGGGAATGTGTAAACTCTCTTACGGATATCCATGTATCTCATAGCCATATCGAGGAAGTCAACATCGGGATGCTCGTAAAGTACCCACATGATCTTACCTGCGTCCATAGCAGAACCGCCGCCGAGTGCGATGATAACATCAGGCTGGAACTGCTTCATCAGCTCTGCACCTTCCTTAGCGCAAGCAAGCGTAGGATCGGGAGCAACGTTGAAGAATACTGTATGAGAAATGCCCATCTGATCGAGCTTATCTGTGATAGCCTTTGTGTTGCCGTTATGATATAAGAAGGAGTCTGTTACGATGAATGCCTTCTTCTTGTGCATTATTGTGCCCAGCTCATCAAGAGCAACAGGCATAGAACCCTTCTTGAAGTAAACCTTCTCAGGAAGTCTCAGCCACAGCATATTCTCTCTCCTCTCAGCGACTGTTTTGATGTTGATGAGGTGCTTAACACCAACGTTTTCGGATACGGAGTTACCGCCCCATGAGCCGCAGCCCAGTGTTAATGAGGGGAGAAGCTTGAAGTTGTAAAGGTCACCGATACCGCCGTGTGAAGAAGGTGTGTTAACGAGGATACGGCAGGTCTTCATTCTGTTGGCGAATTCGTTGATCTTCTCACGCTCTGTAACAGCGTTGCAGTACAGAGATGATGTATGACCGTAACCGCCGTCAGCAACGAGCCTTTCAGCCTTTGCAACTGCGTCTTCAAAGTCCTTAGCCTTGTACATAGCGAGTACGGGAGAGAGCTTTTCGTGTGCAAACTCTTCTTCGATGTCTACGCTTTCAACTTCACCGATAAGAACCTTAGTCTTGGGGTCAACCTTAACGCCTGCAAGCTCAGCGATTGTAGCGGCCTTCTGACCAACTATCTTTGCGTTGAGTGCGCCGTTGATAAGGATTGTCTTTCTTACCTTTTCTGTTTCTTCGGGATTTAAGAAGTAGCAACCGAGTGATGCAAATTCCTTCTTAACCTTGTCATATATCTTGTCGAGTACGATTACTGACTGCTCAGAAGCACAGATCATACCGTTATCAAATGTCTTTGAGTGAACGATTGAAGCAACAGCGAGCTTGATGTCTGCTGTAGTATCAATGATTGCGGGTGTGTTACCTGCACCAACACCGAGAGCGGGCTTGCCTGATGAGTAAGCAGCCTTAACCATTCCGGGACCGCCTGTAGCGAGGATTATATCAGCGCTTCTCATAACTTCGTTTGTGAGGTCGAGCGAAGGAACGTCGATCCAGGCGATGATGCCCTTAGGTGCGCCTGCAGCAACTGCAGCGTCCAGAACTACCTTAGCGGCAGCGATTTTGCTCTTCTTAGCTCTGGGGTGGGGGCTGATTATGATACCGTTTCTTGTCTTAAGACAGATAAGTGTCTTGAATATAGCTGTTGATGTGGGGTTTGTTGTAGGAATAACTGCGGCAACAACACCGATAGGCTCTGCAACCTTCATTGTACCGAAAGCCTTGTCTTCTTCGATAATGTCGCAGGTCTTTGTGTTCTTGTAAGCGTTGTAGATGTACTCGGCTGCGTAGTTGTTCTTGATAACCTTATCTTCAACAACACCCATGCCTGTTTCTTCTACTGCCATCTTAGCGAGCGGGATTCTCATCTGGTTAGCGGCGATTGCTGCTGCCTGGAAGATCTTATCAACCTGCTCCTGTGTAAAGGTTGCGAATTCCTGCTGTGCAGCTCTTACTTCTGCCATACGAGCCTTGAGAGCGTCAACATTGTCAACGATCAGCGGGCTTACGGGAGCAGATTCAGCTGTCTTGTTGCTTACGATTTGCTTCTTAGCCATTTTGTCCTCCTGAATGTTTTAAACTGTTCTTTCTTATTGTACCGTTTTTGCGGTCTGCTATTATAGTTTACCGCAGGGTCGGCGGTTTACCCATTTGTTATTTTTTTAACAATATCATTATATCAATTTGAAGCGCATTTTGTCAATCTTTTTTTCTATGAAAATGGCTAAAATAAGACCGCCGCTTTTGTGCATATTGTATAATTGAAGGTGAAGAGGGGCGGATATGAGGAAAAAAGCGGTATCACTCAGCCTGTTGTGCAAAAACAGCCGTGACTTCACCGCCACGGCTGTGCATTATTTAATTGTAATCAGCTCTTGAAATGATCCCCGTACTTTTCTTTAAGATATTTCCACTGATCTCTGTAACGGTAATAGCCATTGAAATAGTCCGCATCTTCTTCCTCGCTCATATATACTTTCGGTGCATCGTTTTCAAGGTCAAAAGTCACTGTGTAATTTGCGGCATATTGATTATTGTCAAATACAAAACCCCTTGCTTTTTCATCAAAAATCATTAAATATGACTGCCCTTTTTCTAATAAAACTGTTCTGGTAGATATTACAGTCTGATGTGACGTCAGATAGTCACGATATTTTTTATCAGATTCAAGTGCCTCGCCAAATTGTTCCGCCAAATAGTTATCGGAATTATTTTCGATGACTTTTTCCATATCTTTCATGCTTTTATCCAGCCATTCGAGAGGTTTATTATTGTTGTAAGATTCAGTAAGGATATAGTCTTCCATTACATATACAATATCTCCTGTGTTATAGTCGGTTTTAACACCGAAATCATCAATGATTTCATCGATAATAACCGGAGTATAAATACATGTATAGACGCCTTTGTCACGTTCGTCACGGTTGAATTCAACATCTCCGCATTTGCCCTCCAATATGAAATAGCTGTCACCTACTACATGGCACTTTACAACTACGGGCGCTCTCATAAACCTTTTTAAATTTGTATAATTTGGCTCAAACGAATCTTCAAAATCATACGGTGAAATCAGCCTTTTTTTAAATTTATTATCGTTTGTAATTTCGTAGACCGAAGAATCATACGAAAACGTCTGATACCCCTCGATATTCTTTACAAGGTTTTCTTCACTTTCCTTGCTTGTATTATCAGTTACAGAGCTGTTTTCTGTAGCCGAGCTTTCGCCTGAACTTTCATTTTTACTTTCAGTAACCGAACTTTCGCTCGGCGGTGTAGTATCTCCTACACCACCGTTTGCAGAGTTACTTGTACAGCCGAATAACATAAGTGCCGATAAGATCAGTGCTGTTGTTTTGGTTAGTTTTTTCATAGCGTTTTACCTCAATTGTGTAGTCCCTTGTTATTTTTTGAAATGCTCCCCGTACTTTTTTCACATTTGATCAAAAAGTATTTCAGCATTATCAGATTTTCCTGTTGAGTAAACAATGCTCTTTTCAATCGGGTAAATTATAATTTCGCTGCCGGAATCATCAAGCTGATAAATTACGACGGTATGCCCGCTGCCTCCAACATAATCCGGATATTGGATTTTTTCAAATTCAAGCATAATCTTATCAAAGTCATTATGTTTCGAGATGATTTCTTTTGCGGTCGCCAGATCCAGTCTGGGTGCGTTTGGATCAACTTCACCAATTATAACTCCTTCTTGATAAGCCAATTTTTCCCATGTCGGATCAGCTTTATTGCAGTAAAGCTCATCGAGCTTCTGAAGTTGCTCATCGGTAAGCACTTTACCGTTAGCTTCATATTGCTCCGAAATAACTTTCTTATAATCAGTATGTGCATTGATTTGTTCATCTGTAGCTTCAATTGCACCTTTTTCAGGATTCAAATTCAAATTATCATTAATTGCAGTTGCATAAACGGATAATGCCAAAGCCCCCATTAATGCCATTGAGCATATTAAAATAGCAAAAATCTTTTTTCTTTTCATATTCGTACCTCCTTACGAAATAGTAAATGTATATTTCGTGACCTTCTTGCTATAGTTGTATATTTCAAAATAGTACCTCTTTCCTTTTGTCAAGTTCATTGTTGTATCAACTTGACCGGTAGATGTAAGTTTTGTGATTATCGAACCATTTGCGTTACGTACAATACAGTCAAGATCATTATTTGTTGAGCATGTTGTTTTGATTGTGTATACTTTGCTATAGGGAACTATAAAAGAATACACATCATGGTCATCCGCAAAATCAATCCTTGCAGATGTATTTCCTAATGATTTTGTCACTGATGTTTGAATGTAATCACCGGCTTTGTCTAAATAATACAGCGTATTCTCAACGTCTTTCTGTTGAGCACTATGAGGGTGATCAATTACAGCGGACTTCGTTATTTCAAAAAATTTGAGCAAACCATTAGCATAAATGCCTTCATTGGCTTTGGCTCTAATATTAGAATTTGTCAGTTTAACTTTACTTTCAAGTGAATAATTTGTAACTTTTGAAGAACCTGGCTTATGCGACCATGAACCATCACTGTGTTGCATATAATAATGATAATCTGAGTTGCCTGTAACAACTGCAATTAAACGAGAATGTGAACCAAATTGAGCAACGGTAGATGATGTTGGAGTATATTCCTTGATTGAATATCCCAAACGGTTCGCATCTAATTTCATATTTGAAACAATATTATTCATCGCCAGAGATGGATTATTGGTAACAAACTTTTTTACTTTACTCTTGTCAGCTTTACTTGCAAATTCGCCGGGTTGCTGCTTATACCCCATATTCGAATGAATTGTTACCGCACCATTAAGGATATTACAAAATGCATATCCGTAACAGTTCATTCTATATTGAACAAGCTCAGTTTGAGAACCATTTGATGGCGAATCACCAGTGTTATTGAACTTGGTAGGTTCATATTTGGAATAAAATGAATTACGAGCAACACCATTATAGGAGTATGTCACGCTTAAATAAGGTTTTGTTGAACTTTCAGTAGTATAGAAAGTCTTAGCTTTACTATAATCTGACTCACTTGTAGCGTTTTTAAATATGATGCCCTTAGTTCCTTGTGAAACACTCGTTTGCCAAGATTTAACAGCTGACGTTATGTTGTATGATCTAGTAGTATAATTGGGGTAACTGAATGAACAAGAACTTATACTGCTTCCGATTCCGTTATATACAGATGAACTGTACTTTGTTGTTTCATTCCAATTAGGTCCGGTATAATTGTATGCATGAATTGCAGAGGTAGCCGAGTTGCCGGAGCATTCGGTCATAGTAAGCGTTGCGGATGATACAGTGTAATCGGAATTCATGAATGATTGGTTCATCAGCTTAGGAAAGCGCATCAGAAGTCTGCCGCAACCGTATGAAGAATCAACATATCCTATAACGGCCAATGAATTTGCTCCTGCTGTGCCAGTTGCTCCGCTACCGTTATAGATAGGAGTATCTATAATTGATTTACTTGAGCCGCTTCCTGTTGAATTTATTGTAATGGTCGGATCTATTGTAACCGGATATACCGCTTCGTTTTTCAGCCATTCATTGTCAAGAGTAATAGTTATCGTATAGCTGCCATCGGCATTTTTTACTGCCGTATATCCCGTAACATATCCCTGCGGTACTATCGTGTTTTCGCCGTTTGAGCTGTCAAATAATATAACCTCACTGACAGTACCGACAACCTCATTTATTTCATCGTCAACTATTGAAAAATAACCTTCCTCTTCTCTGAGAACAAGACCGTTCGTATCAACGTCAAAAGAAAACTCATTCTTTCCGTTATATCTGTCAAGTATGATATTCTCTTTTACCCCATTGAGCTGTGCGCTGTATTCTATTGTTGTATCGACCCCGAACACATCGGTATATTCAACTATGTCGTGTTCGTCATATTTGTTTTCTGTTTCGGTTATAATATCCGATACATCCGCCTTATCCGAATCGACAGGTGACATTTCTATAGTATATTCGCCACTTTTAACGATAATGCCTGTTTCGTTGTCGAGCTGTTCGGGCATATATACGTTTATATCATTATCCGCACTTACAAATGCATAACCGTCTTTGTCCGATTCAGACAGCTTTGTGCTTTTATCACACACAGTACCGTTTTCATCGGTGTACTTTACAGGCTCATCAAAATAGTACATTGTTTTTGAGCCGTCTTTATTCTGATACACTATTGAATAATCATCTGTTTCCTGTGCAAATAAACGGTTTGCGTGTTATTTTTCCTTAATGTCCTTTACAGATATGACTTCCGGTATCTCGTAGTCGTCAAGCTCCTTATCTGAAAGCTCAACAAGGCTCAGATTGCCCGGCATTAAGTCCTTGAGCAGATTTCTGTCCGCTTCTTCTATACTTTCTTCGCTTGTACTGTTTTCGTTATCGGCGTTTCCGTTTTCATGTGCATATACAGGTATGCTTGTTGAGAGTAATGAGATTGCCAATAGTAAAACAGTGAATAAATGTTTTTTTCTTTTCATAAGCACCTCCGTTTTGTTTTTGAAAAAGAAACACTTTTTCTATTGTTAGAATATCATATATACTATACTAAATCAAGACTTGCCCTGATATTTTGTGAAATGTACCCAACATAATTTGTCAAAATAGCCAAGTAACGGCTTACCCTCGCTCTTTCTTATCTGCTTTAACTTTTCGCTGAAATCCATATTGTCTTCCTCCTGTTTTCGTTTGGCTTTTGTGAACAGCTATATCGTACCCTGTTTTTCGAGTAGCCGCAATAAACATCTGCTTACAATCGTTATTTTTCTGTGCTACTTTGCGTTGCATATGAAAAATCGTATAGCAAAGCGGAATGTGAAGCCACATTCCGCCGTTATTTTCAATTAAACTGCAGCAGCATTACGACCATTGCTACAACAAGCACCGGAGAAAATACCGCCAGCAGCTTCTTGTACTTATGCTCTCCTCCGACAGGCGAAAGCCTTGCCGCTCCGCAGAATGCAAGCAGTACCGCCACAAACGGCGCCGCAAAGTAGGAGAAATTCACGATAATGTTTCCCAGTGCCGCCGCCGCATTTACAAGACCGTCCCATAAACCGCCGATGCCCGTGAGCTGTTTCTGATACGTTATGACCGTAACAAAGAAGTTATTTATCAGATGAAGCACCATTCCGGGAATTATCGAGTCATATCTCACCGCCATAAGTCCGAAAATCACGCCGCTTAAAAACGCATACGCAAACTGGTCGAAATTTCCGTGAGCAAGCCCGAATATCAGCGCCGACAGGATAATTGCAGGCGTATCGCCTATGGGTTTCAGCGATCGGAGCAATAAGTGACGGTATATCATTTCTTCAAATACCGGCGCAACGAATGCGGTAAATATCAGCGTTACAATGCCCGATGAGAAGCTCGACGGCGCAATAGCGTCCATCACATTCTCTATCTCTCCCACTCCGAACAGAAGCTGAAGAATATAGTTTATGCAGGTGGTTATATTACTTCCCCACATTGCAAAGGCAAACATCGCAGGGATAAATATAAGCGGATAGTATGACTTGTTTTCATACTGCGTATCAAGCCGCCTCAGCGGTCGGTATTTAAGATAGACCGCACCGAATGCCAGTATTTTCGGCAGATATGTCGATATATTGCTGAACGTGTAATTCAGTACGGTAAACAGTGTACTGCCCGTGTCAAGCCCTGCACTCACAAAGCCCCTGAGCAGAAACACCATCGCAACAAATATTACCTTCTGAAACAGCACGGATATGATAAGTGCTATTCCCAGATCAAAGCATATCCTGCGTATATCCGCAGGCTTAAGGTCGTCCTTCGAAGTAAGCGCATCAAAATCCTGCTGTCTGTATCTGTCCGCTATGACAGCAATAAGGCTTTTCTGCATTTTAACAGAGTCCTTTCGTTAAATAATCATCACAAGTATTATATACGCAGTACACGCAAGAAATCCCACGATAAAAATCGGATTCTTTGCAATTGCGGCAAATTTCTGCTTTTTTGAAAGCTCCGGATAATTATTTACCGGACGATAAAGGCGGTTGTTCTTCAGCTTCCCTATAGCAGCCCCCATTCCGACAAGTGCAATTATCAGCACAAGCACGACATAAATCATCAGCACAGTAAGATAGGCTTCCTCGCCGCTTGTCACAGGGCTTCCCTTCTGCATCTTTGACATCGCCGTTACAAATGTGTCGGTTTTGACCGCAACAACGGCTATTGCCGCTATCGAGTTGAACATTGCGTGCATTATAGTTGTCGGCATAATACTGCCTGTCGCATATCTCACATATCCAAGGCAGATACCCACTATAAACGTATAGCAGAACTGGTGTATATTTCCGTGCGCCATACCGAAGCAAAGAGCGGAAACAAGTATCGCAAATCCGTTGCCGTAAGGCATAAGCGAGGTCTGTATAACGCCTCTGAACCAGTATTCCTCAAACAAAGGAGCAAGGATTACCATCTGTATGAACAAAAACGCAAGATACCACGCACCGCTTCCCGTTCCCGAAGAAACTATCGGAGTAAGCGTATCCTCTACCGCCGATTGATTGTGTATAAGCAGAAATGATACGGCAAGCACTATTATATTAGCTATCTGACCTGCGCCGTACATAGGTACAAACCACGATATAGCCTTGCCGAGCCTTTTCGGCTTTTTGTACACCGTCTTGTCAAACCGATAACCGAAAACCCTTGCGGTAACCGCTATCGCAAGGCCGTATAATATAATTACGCTCGAAAGCGACTGCACAGACGATACTATCTGACTGTCGCATCCGCTCATAACAGTGCCTATAAGCCACGCCGCCGCATCTGCAATACAACGTGCCGCAAATATTATTATAAGCGCAAGTCCCGCTTTCCCGCAGGCGCTCTTGAAATCAGCGGCGCACATCAAGCACTTCTCCCGTTTCCAGCATTTTCTTTACATAGCTCGGCAGAGCAAAACAGCCCTTGTGAAGCTCTGTATTATAATATCTTGTCTTAATTCCGAGTGAATTCCAGTGCTGTTCATCAAGATCCTTTATCGGATCAAGTCCCTTGCTTGCAAAGCCGAACAGCCAGTGTCCGCTTGCGTATGTCGGGATATGAGCCTGATAAACGGCGCACACGGGGAACACCGACTTTATACGCTCGTGTGCCCTGCACATAGCCTTTGCGTCATTTACATAGAACGGGCTTTCGTGCTGATTCACAAGTACGCCTGTATCGGTCAGTGCGTTGTAGCAGTTTCCGTAGAACTCAGGTGTGAAAAGTCCCTCGCCCGGTCCGAACGGGTCGGTAGAATCCACTATTATAAGGTCATATTCGCCCTGCTTGCGTCTTACAAAACGAAGTCCGTCGGTAAAATGTATATCAAGTCTGGGGTCGTGCATCGAAACGGTCATTTCAGGGAAATATTCCTCGCAGACCTCGACGACCTTTTTATCTATCTCGACAAGGTCGATATGCTCTATCGTGCTGTAACGGCACAGTTCCCTTACCGTACCGCCGTCGCCTGCGCCGATAACAAGCACGTTCCTTATATCCTTCTTTACCGCCATAGGAACGTGAACTATCATATCGTGATAGATAAATTCGTCCTTCTGCGTTATCATTACATATCCGTCAAGCGCAAGCAGTCTGCCGAATTCGAGCGACTGAAACACGTCTATGCGCTGATATTCGCTTTGTTCACTGTAAAGCTGTTTGTCAACTCTTATAGAAAATCTTACACTGTCGCTGTGATTTTCCGTAAACCAAAGATCCATTTGTATTACCGTCCTTTCAATCTGTAAACGCATAAGTCAATGTGGTACGGCGGACGAATTTATTCGTCCAGTATCATAATATTCTTTATTTCGAGGTCCTGTGTACCTGTAAGGAAACAGCCCTTATCCCCTGCATATTTTATATATGCGAGAATTTCGTCTGTTATCTGCTCACCCGGTGCAAGTATCGGTATTCCGGGCGGATAGCACATTACAAATTCACCGCTTATCTTGCCGGAGCTTTGTTCGATCGGTACGCTTTTCTTGTTTCCGTAGAATGCGTCCTGCGGCGACAGCTTAACTATAGGATTGATATACTCGTGGTCAAGCATACCCGTCTTATCCTTTGAATAGATACGCTTTATGTCGTTGAGCGCTCCGATGAGCCTGTCGAGATACAGCTCCCTGTCGCCTATCGAAACGTAAGCGAGTATATTTCCTATATCTCCGAATTCTATCTGTATGCCGTATCTGTCACGCAGAATATCATACACCTCGATACCCGCAAGTCCTATATCCCTTGTGTGTATCGACAGCTTTGTCACGTCAAAATCATAGAACGCACCGCCGTCGCACAGTTCCTTTGAGAATGCGTAATATCCGCCTATCTCGTTTATCTCGTCACGCATATACTGCGCATAGGACTGCACCTTTGCGAATATCTCCCTGCCGTGAAGCGCAAGGTTTCTTCTTGATATATCAAGGCTAGACATCAGAAGATAGCTTCCGCTTGTTGTCTGCATAAGGTTAATTATCTGCCTTACATAGCCCTCGTTCACCGTGTCCGCTGTAAGTAAAAAACTGCTCTGTGTCAGCGAGCCGCCGCTCTTGTGCATACTTACTGCGGCAAAATCCGCACCTGCCTTCATTCCTGCAAGCGGCATATTGTCACCGAAGTAGAAATGTGTTCCGTGCGCCTCGTCCGCAAGAAGATACATTCCGTGTGCGTGTGCAAGGTCGGCTATCTTCTTAATATCCGAGCATACTCCGTAATAGGTAGGATTATTTACAAATACCGCCTTTGCGTCGGGGTTTTCGAGTATTGCCTTTTCAACATCCTCGACCGTCATTCCCAGCGGTATGCCCAGTTCCTTGTTTACTCCGGGATTAACGTAAACAGGCACCGCTCCGCCGAGAATAAGCGCATTTATCGCACTGCGGTGTACGTTACGGGGCATTATTATCTTCTCGCCACGCTTTGCTACGGCAAGTGCCATAGCCTGCACTGCGGCGGTCGTTCCGTTTACTATAAAGAATGCGTTCTTTGCGCCGAAAGCCTCTGCGGCTATCTGCTCTGCTTCTTTTATTACGGAAACCGGATGACAGAGGTTATCGAGCGGCTTTGACGAGTTCACGTCCACCGTCATACATTCTCTGCCTAAAAATTCCGTCAGTTCGGGGTTGCCCCTGCCCATCTTATGACCGGGTACATCAAAAGGCACTATGCGCTTTGCCCGGTATTCCTTTAACGCCTCATATATAGGCGCACGCTCCTGTGAGAGCATATCATCAGTCCTTTCGGGAAGGAAGTAATTTTCATTCAGCCTTATAGCTTATATTTTCCATTCTTTTATTTACTGTTTGTTCTATATATTCACAGACATTTCTGAACTCATTGTGAATACTGCTATTCGTGAAACGCAATACCATTATACCTTTCGAATTCAGAAAAGCTGTTCGTTCTTTGTCGTACTCCATTTCTTTTTCCTCGTAATGCTGTGAACCGTCAAGCTCAATTACAAGCTTTGCTTTCGGACAATAAAAATCAGCAATATATTTAAACAGAACTTTTTGTCGTATAAATCTGACAGAGTACTCTTTAAGATAGCAGTACCACAATTTCCTTTCTTCATCTGTCATCTGAGAACGTAGCTTTTTAGCATAAGAAACAAGCTGTTTGTTATGAATGTATTGCTTTTTTTCGTCCATACACACTCCTCTTCTGTTACGGTGTTGTCCAAAACTATTACGATACTCAATATTATTCAATAAGAAGCAACACGCTTCGCCAAGCACTAAACTTGGCTCCCTTGCCAAAGGGAGCTGGCTTGCGGCAAGGCTCGCTCCTGTCAAATCTCGTTATATCCGGCGACACATGTAACATTCAAATAGCACTTACTCTGTCCGCCGCCAAGACTGAGGGATCGCTTGCTACAAACTGTTTCAGTCCTGCCGTCGCCTCCGTTAACAATCCCTCAGTCACAGTGACGGAAATCTTATTTATTTATAAAAAATCTTCGACCTGATATTAAAAGTAACACCGAAAATATTGTACCGCACTGTGCCAGCTCCCTTTACACAAGGGAGCCAAGGGGATAGTTCTTATTAAACGGAAATGCTTAAATATAAATCATCGCTAAACTCAAAATCACAAGATTATGTTGTTCACCCATAAATATTCATCCCCGAATATATCTCTATCATCTCACGCCTTAGGCTCTCCGTAATTCTCAGTCGCTCCTTAGGCGGAATGTCATATATATCCGTATTGAACAGGTAGTTTTTCAGATCCATCTCACGCACCATAAGCCTTGTGTGGAATATGTTCGCCTGATACACGTTTATATCTGTAGCGTCATATTTCGTCAGCGTATAATCGTTGATAAAATCCTGTATCGAGGTTATATCGTGGTCGAGATACAGCTTTCTTCCGCCTACATCACGGGTAAAGCCTCTCACCCTGTAGTCTATCGTTATAATATCGGAATCGAAACTGCCGATAAGATAATCCAGCGCATTAAGCGGCGAAATCTCTCCGCAGGTCGAAACGTCAATATCCACCCTGAATGTAGAAATACTGTTGTTCGGGTGATATTCGGGATAGGTATGCACCGTAACGTGCGACTTGTCAAGATGTGCGACCACCGTTTCGGATGACAGAGCCTTGCCGGCACCGTTACGCTGAGGATGAAGCGGCTTTCCGTCCACCATTCCTCTGTTGCACGACTTGTCTATCTCCATACTGTCCGTAGCCTTTTCACTTATCAGCAGTGTTACGCTCGCGCCCTGCGGATCGTAGTCCTGCTTTGAAATGTTAAGCACATTCGCCCCGATTATATCCGTAACGTCGCACAGTATACCCGTAAGTCGCTCGGAATTATACTGCTCGTCAATATAGTCTATATATTCTTTCTGCTCTCTTGCTCCTTTAGCATAACAGACATCGTATATGTTGAAGCTCAGAGTCTTTGTGAGGTTGTTGAAACCGTACAGCTTCAGCTTTTTTTCCAACAGACACACAACCTTTCGGAAAAATATCTGCAATAAACGCAGCTAATATAATAATATAGTAAAACTGCCCTCTTGTCAATAAAAACTTGTGTAAAGAAGCCGCCGACGGCTTTAATGCTCATCGGCGGCTCTGAATATTATTCTGTTTAATTTGAGATTACACGTTATCCTGACCGGGAACATACTCAAGGCTGTCGTCTGAAGTTGTACCCTCTGCAGCTTCCTTAGACTTTATTTCTCCCGAAGTATCATTCTTATCCTTGAATACAAACTTCAGCAGGATAGGAGTTACTACAGTAGTGATAACCACCATGATTACTATAGGACCGAAAAGTCCGCTGCTCATAAGTCCCATATTAAGACCCTTATCCGCAACTATCAGCGCAACTTCACCACGGGAAATCATTCCGACACCTATCTGCAGAGCCTCTTTATTGGTGTATCTGCATATCTTCGCACCAAGTCCGCAGCCGACAACCTTTGACAGTATAGCGACTACCAGCAGTACAACGGCGAATATGATTATTGTAGGTGTCATATTTGTAAGCGTTACCTTAAGACCTATGCTTGCGAAGAAGATAGGTGACAACAGCAGATAAGACATTGTATCAAATCTGTGTGCGATATACTTCGTCTTTGACGTACTTGAAATTACAAGACCTGCAACGAACGAACCTGTAATATCGGCAACGCCGAAGAATTCTTCCGCAACATACGCGAAGAGAAGGCAGAGCGCAAAGCTTACAATAACATAACGGCGCTGATTTTCTTCCGTTCTCTGAGTCCACTTGTTGAATACGAAGTGGAAGAATATACCGAACAGCAGAGCAAACGCAAAGAAACCGAGTATCTTCAGTATTACTATACCGATATTTCCCGACTCGGGATCTGCAAGAGATGTAATTACCGTCAGTGCAATGATACCGAGTACATCGTCTATAAGAGCCGCACCGAGTATTGCGTTACCCGCTCTTGTGTTGAGCTTTCCGAGTTCTTTAAGCGTTTCAACAGTGATACTTACCGATGTAGCGGTAAGGATAACACCTACGAAAACGTCTTGTAAGAATGTTGAGGTTGAAAGAGTGGGATCTGCCGTACCGAACAGGAACGCTGTAGCGGCACCGCCGACCAGAGGAACGATAACACCGATAAGCGCTATTATCGAGCTTGCAAGTCCGCACTTCTTCATCTCACGGATATCCGTTTCAAGACCTGCGACGAACATAAGCACTATAACGCCTATCTCCGACAGATTGCTGAGTATCGGAGCGTTGTCAAGAGATACAAGGTTAAGACACACAGGGCCTAAAATAATGCCCGCAACCAGTGCGCCGACTACCTGAGGCAGCTTTATAACCTTTGACAGCAGTCCGAATGCTTTTGTGAAAATGAGGATTATCGCTATATAAAGCAGATATGTGTAATCCATAATTCATCTTCCTTTCCGTTTGTTCTACTTTTTCTTTTCGTCACAAAGGCCATATCGCAACTGTGCGATATGGCCTCTGTTTTTTCTGTATGCCCGTATTATAACACCTATTTAGATTATGTCAATCCGCCTTGAATGTTAAAACAAAATTTTTCGTCAAAATCTATAAATTTACCAAACAAAATTGTTATAAGTTGATAATTTTCTTGACAAATTTCCATGAATTTTTTGAATGGCTCGTTATTCATTTTCGCAATACTATTATTTGTAAAGCTGACATTTAAAGTATTTCCTTTTTCGGCTGAATTCTTTCAAATCGGCATAAACAAAAGCGTTGCGGGATTTTTACATTTCCGTAACGCTTTTATGATTATGAATTTTTCATAAATATTTATTCAGCATCTGAACATTTCAGCCAATCTTTTCGACCATACATACAGCGTGGGCGGCTATACCCTCTCCTGCTATGCCAAGGCCCTCCTCGGTAGTCGCCTTTACGTTGACATCGTCCGTGTCAAGTCCCAGTGCCGCCGCTATGCTCCTTTGCATATCGGGAATGAACTTTGCAAGTTTCGGCTTTTCCGCAACTATCGTTATATCCGCATTCGTAACGTGAGCGTTTTTCCCGTCGAGCAGTTTTCTGACGTGTTCAAGCAGCTTCATACTGCTGATACCCTTGTACCTGCTGTCGCTGTCAGGGAAATGCTTTCCGATATCTCCGAGAGCCACAGCTCCGAGCATAGCGTCCATAAGTGCGTGTACCGCAACATCTGCGTCACTGTGACCGAGAAGCCCCAGATTATCCTTATTCGGCATCTCCACACCGCAGAGTATCAGCTTTCTGCCCTCTACAAGCCTGTGCACGTCATATCCGTGACCTACACAAAGTTTAGATGCGCCTGTTTTCCCGATAATATATTCCGCCATTGCTATGTCCTCTTTCGTGGTCAGCTTTATATTGTCATAACTGCCCTCAACGATAACCGGCTTTATCCCATACAGTTCCATTACCGATGCGTCATCAGTTATCCTTGCGTCATTCACATCGAGCTTTTCCGCCGCCGCAAGATAGTCGGCTTTTCTTGCCGCCTGAGGTGTCTGTGCAAGCCACAGACCGCTTCTGTCCGGAGTAGCTGTGACAACACCGTCCTCGCATACCTTTACCGTATCCTTCGCTCTTACCGCCGCCAGTGCCGCACCGTGCCGAAATGCCTCCAGTGCGACCTTGTCTGCCGTCTTTGCCGTCACAAAAGGCCTTGCTCCGTCATGCACCGACACCACATCGCACTCGCATGAGGTCTGCCTTACCGCTTTCACCGCCGACTCAAAGCGTGTCGCTCCGCCCGTGATGATTTTTATCGGCTTATCGGCATTTATGTTTTCGCTTACAAGCTCTCTGATTTTATCTGTATTATCCTCGCTTGCCGCTATTATTATTTCATTGGCATTGCTTTCGACAAACCGTTCTATGCTGTACAGTATGACCGCCTTGCCGCAAAGCCGTGCCGTCATCTTGTCAAAGCCCATCCTCCTGCCGCTCCCTGCGGCAAGTATTATCGCACTTATAAACATACCTCTCCTTTACGATCAGTCAAAATGCTTATAGTTTCCGAGGAACTTGAAATACTTCATTTCCTCCTCAAGTATCGTCATAAGCCTTACTACCTCAGGGTCAAGCGCATTTCCCTCAAAGTCGAGATAGAACACCACGTCGAACGTTTCCCTCTTTATATCCTGCTTTGCCTGCGGAACGGGCGCACTCTCTATCTTTGTGATATTAAGACCGTACAGTGCAAAACGTATCAGCATTCTGTACAGTGAGCCTGTCGTATGCGGCAGTGACATACAGATAGAAATTATATCTGCGTCCGGTGTCACCTCAGGCCGCTTTGATATGCATATAAACCGTGTGGTATTATCGGGGTTGTCTGCAATATCACGCTTTACCGTTTCCAGTCCGTAAAGCTCGGCGCATCTTTCCGAGCATATCGCCGCTATCGTGTTATCATCGCTGTTTGCGACCATTTCTGCGGCAAGGGCCGTGTTCGCATAAGGCACCTGCCTTGCAGGATATCCCTTAAGAAATCCGAAGCACTGCTTGAGTGCCTGCTCGTGTGAATAAATTGTCTTTATATCCGCACCGGGCTTTGCGGCAAGGCAATGGTTTATCTTTATCTGCGTACGCTTGCAGATATAAAAATTGTACTTCGCAAGCAGGTCGTATGTTTGCCTTATATCGCCCGCCGTGCTGTTTTCTATAGGCAGTACGCCGTAATCCGCACTTCCGTTCTCCACCGCCTCGAACACATCCGAAAAATCGGGGTAAAAATCTATTTCGGAGTCGGGGAACAGCTTGACCGATGCCTCCTCCGTATTACTGCCCTTTGTTCCGGGGCAGGCGATTCTTACCGGCTGTGTTTTTGGGCTTTCAAAATGCGGCGCGGGTGCGTCGGACAATATTCTCTGCTGTAAGCATTTCGATATATCCATTATACAGGTGAAAAGCTGACCTGCGCCCTCCGCCAGATCATCTGGAGATTCGCTCTTTATACGCTCAAGTATTTCCTGCTCACGCTTTCCTTGAAATACCTGCATATTGTTTTCTTTCTTGTACTTTGCAACTCCAACACACAGATCCATACGCTTCAAAAACAATCTCAGTATTTCATCGTCCGTAGCGTCTATCTCTTTTCTTATCTCTTTGAGATCCATTTTTACTCTCCGTTTCTTTATTTCGGCATTTTATACATTATACAGCAATTGTCGCAGAGCTTTTAGGAAGTCCTGCGACAATCGTAATTTTTTATCAGTTCGTTTTTGATGATGTTGAAGATGTTGAAGATGATGAAGACGAGCCGCCTGACTTTGCGTAGTAAACCGTAACCTTTTCTGAATCCTTAACGTTTACCGTTTCGCCTATCTCCTTACTGCATTTAACAACATATCCGTCCTTTACGCCGTGCGTATCGCTCGTTGCCTTCTTCTCAAACTTTACATTCTTCTGTGAAAGCAGAGCTGTATACTGGTCAACCTTAAGACCCGTATAATCCGGCAGCTTTATTGAAGCGGGACCCTTGCTCACAACGAGTTTAATTTCCGTTCCGGACTTTATTTCGGTATCGGGCTTTATGCTCTGGCTTATTACAATACCGTTTGCTACCGTATCGTCAAACTTATACTCAGCGGTTATTTTTACAAAGTTATATGTATCCTGGACAGAAGTAAACAGTGCACCTGTGAAGGTGGGGCATCCGTAAACTATATCGGGCGCAGTATCTGAGGAAACCGTAGTATTTGTCGTGGTGGTTTCCGGAACGCTCGAGGTTGTCGTGCTTTCGGGAGCGGAATAATAATTGGGATCTGTCGAGCTTGTGTTGCCCTTATCCGTGATTGCAAGTACAGTTATCGCTATCGCAAAGCCTATCACGATGACCGCACATACAATTATCGTTGCGATAACGGCAATCTTGTTATTCTGCTTCTTTTTCTTTGCGTTAGCCGATTTTGTGCCTGTGGGAGCGGGCTTTGCTTCTTCCTTCGTTTCAACCTTTCTGACACGCTGAACGGGGCGCACAGGCTCCTGCTCTGCCGTGTTGAACTTAGGCTGTTCAAACAGCTTTACAACAAGCTCCGTTATAGTCTGTATACGGTTTGACGTATTCAGCTTAAGACCGTTCATTATGACCTTCGAAACGTGGCTCGGCACATTTCTGTTTATCACCATAGGCTCGGGGCAGTTATCATTTCCCAGCCTTGAAATAGATTCTGTAGGCACACAGCCCGTCAGCACCCTGTATAAAGTAGCAGATATGCCGTACACATCTGTCCACGTTCCCTGCCACTCGGCTGAGGAATACTGTTCGGGAGCGGAATATCCGGGGTACATTTCGCAGGCAATCTCCGTACCTGTTGTTCTTCCTGCGCTTATCTGGAAATCTATCAGCTTAAGTTCGTTCTTCTCTGTTACAAGTATGGTCTGCGGACTGATTCCTCTGTGGATTATCCCTGCCGAATGTACAAGGCTGAGCGTTGTCAGTATCGGAGGGAAAAGCTCCTTTACTCTGTCCCAGGTAAGCTCGCCCGAGCAGTTCGCAAGATAAGCCTTCAGAGTGATTCCGTTTATAAACTCGAATATTACATACGCCGTATTGTTCTGGGGGAAAATATCAAGCACCGTCTGTATATGCGTCATTGAGCGTGCCTTGAGCAGTGCCTTGTTAAGTTCAACGAATTCCGACATATACGTTTTATAAAGCGGAAGCCTGTTAGCGTCAACCACTATCTGAGGATCGCCCTTCTTGCGTGAGCAAAGCGTATCCGGCATATATTCCTTGACGGTGACCTTTGCACCCGTCACCTTGTCGAAGCCGATATATGTAGCGCCCTCGCCGTTATAGCTGAGCAGTTTTCCTACAATATAACGGTCGTTGAGTATCGTTCCCGGTGCCAGATATGACGGCAGATAAGGAGCGTCATTGCTGTAGCCGCACTTCTCGCACGGTCCGTCGCTCTCTTTCTCGTTCATACAACCTAAACACAGTCTGTTTATCTCTGTCATTCAGACATTCCTTTCAAAAGAGGGTTACCCTCGCAAAGTTTTATGTATATAACCGCCGTTTACAGCGGTAATTCTATAATTCAGCTATTATATAATAACTTAAAAACCGCCGGATGTCAACGCTTTTAACCGATTTGTAATAATATTGTAACTTTTTTAAAAAAATCGGTGTTAATTTAAATAATATTGGCATTTCTTTCTATAAATTATTTTGTGTAAGTTGACAAAGCCTGCTTTTAACGCTATACTGAAAGAAAAAATTCTGATTGGGTGATAACTATGTTCGGTAAAAGCAAACGTCCTAAGGATACAATGTCCGTAAAGGATATGACACGGCTCGACAAAAGACCGCTGAAATACGTCACAATGCGAGACCCCGAAACCTATAAGGAAGTACGGCTCGGTGAAAACGGCGCAGTGAATATAATGGACGGCGACTTCGTCCTTGTGTGTCTTGGCAGGGATGTAATGCGCTGTGACCTGTCGGAAGTGCGTGTAGGCGAGCTTATGAACCTGTCGGGCATAACGGTCAAGGGCATTGATAAAGGAACAGGTAAAGAAATGTCGGTTATCGCATACTTTGCAGATAAATTCTGATGCGACAAAACAGGGTTTGTTATTTTTGCCAATTCTGCAAAACGATTTTTGTGAATAATTTACAAAATATCATATCGAGTGATAAATGATATAAATATGCGATTGACATCTTTTTTTGCTATGGTATAATTTAAATAATATTCAGTGCGTATTATTTGTGTGTTATTATCACATTTTATTCCGCTGTCCGATTATCAATTCAAAGCACAAAATTCTTTCAATTATATTCTTACGTCGAGGTAAAAAGATGTCCTGTTATTTTTATATTCTCTGCAAATACTGGAGAAAACATTTGCGTACCGCTCTGTCACTGCTGTTTTCCGGATTACTGCTCACCGCAATAATCACATCGGTTTTTCTTTTCATTCGTGAAGAGATAAACCGTGAGGTCGAAACGGGATATGACTCATTCGGAAAATACGATCTTATTCTGAGCGGCATTCCCGATGATATAAAAAACGAGCTGATTCCTTCCGACCTGACCTTCACGCACGAAACCGTGACCATACCGGGAAAAGCCGGTTTCTACGGCAAGGAATATAACTACGGCTATACGGATAAGGCTTGCGATTTGCTTCACGTTCCGATGAAAAACGGTTCGATGCCTGTTTTTGAAAATGAAGCCGCTGTCGAGCAGTCGCTCCTCGAAAGTGTCGGTTATCTCGGAAAAACCGGCGACAGCATAACAATAAACGGCAAGCAGTATATTCTTACGGGCATTATCGACAAGGCGTACTCCGAAAGACCGCTGTGCGAAAAAGCCGAATACACCGATGACGATGAGATACCTCCCGATCCCCTTCCTCTTATATATGTCGGAAAACCGTCAGACACTGCGACAACAGGCTACACTATCGACCTGTACGGAGGCGGCGGCATTACAGTCAAAAATAAGGAAAGCGGCGAGCTCAGCATTTTCGGGATTTCCGACCGTGAGTTTGTTACCTTAATTGAAGAAAAATATTCATCGCAAAACGGCGATGACGCATATTTACATTTCTACGCAAACAACCACGAAGAAAATATCACCGATGAACAGCATCTTATCAACAGAAATACGCTATGGCTTATTATTATGTCGTCCATTTGTGCGTTGATTGCCGTATTGTCTTTTATCTGCGTGCTTAATATAGTTTTCAGGGAAAGAGAAAACACAGGCCGTCTTTTGCACAATATAGGCTTTTCAAAAAGCAAAAGCACTATTATGTACGCAACCGAAGCGGTTATGCTTTTTATCGCTCAGACCGTGTTCGGAATAGCTCTCGGCATACTGTTCTATTCCGTTTCCTACTCCGTGCGTACAGGAATTATGGGTATGAGCGGATACAGCGCCTTTACGACCGATCCTATCGTTCTCGGTGCGACCGCCGACCCCCTTATTATCGCCGTTATATTCTCTGCAATAACCATCACACTCGGATACCTTGTGTTTATACCGATCACTCTTTCGTCAAAAAAGCAAAAGAAAAAAGATTACTACACTGTTCAGATTCGGCGGAAGGTATGCTTTCACGTTCGCTCGGCAGTAAGGGCATAACGCTTATACAGACCGTCGCTCTGTCGCTGATAGTATTCGGTACCGTTCTCGGCTATATGCGATACACCCGTGACGGAAAGGTAGTAATGAACTGGCTTTTGTTTGACTTTCCGCCGACCTATACTATCGGTTCGCTTGATTCACTCGATATGGAGGAGGACGGCATAGCCGATTATTTATCCTGCCCTCCGATAACGGCGACCTCTCTCGGACAGGATGAAGCACACAACCTTAAAATAGCAAATTACGGCTACACCTACGGTCTGTCTGACAATGACACCGTGAAATTCACCGACGCCCTGTCTTTCGGATATATCGAAAACACCTTTGCTGTGTGCGACAGCGAAACCTCCGCCTATAAAAACAGCCCCGAAACGACGCTTCAGACAGACGATGACACGATAGCCTCCGTTTCAGAGCTTTCCGACAAAGAATATAAGAGCTTTTTCGGCTCAGACGGTATCGGCGGCAAATTCTGCTATAATATTCCGATAAGACTTGCTGATGAAAAGACGCTGAATGCGCTTTCCTCATATATTTCCGGCGGTCTGCCCGACATATCCGCACTGAACAGCGGAGAAAAGGTCATTATGGTGCAGGAAAGCGGCCGTAACACCTATAAGGTCGGTGACAGCATTCGGATTATGGGCGTTACCGCAAACGACAGTAATTACGGCATAGGCAAGGTAGCAGACCATACCTTCACTGTCGGCGCTACGCTAACGCTGAACAATTTGTCAGATAAAACGCTCCGTTGCCTTTTAGATTTCGGCTTTCAGGAAAAAGAAAACAGCGGATGTTTCCTGCTGACCACTGCCGCAGGTGCGGCTTCTTCGGGCTTCTCAGGAGCGGTATACAACAGCGTCTATTCATCGACCGATATTGACGGCGGCCTTGTTCCGCCGGCGGCATGTATGACCCGTACCAATTTAGGCGAGATGAAACGGCAGGAAGCCATAGACAAATTCAACAGAATGTCGGGTACTCTCGCCACCGTTCTTATAATGTCGCTTCTCGGCTTTGCGGCTTATTTCAGCTGTATCGGACTTAAAATAAGAATGAAGTCTTACGAAATATCCGTGCTTCGTGCCTTAGGAACACCGCTTTCACGGATACGGCGAAAGCTGTTTATCTCAAACCTCAGAATACCGGTCATAGCGACCGCCTTTGCAGGTCTTGCCGCTTACGGAGTACAGCTCTTTACAAGCAGAATGTATGACAAGGTCGATATTATGAAAGAACAGCTTGAAAGCGGTATAGCCGATTTTGACGAATCGGCGGCTTCGGATATTATAAACAACTGTTTTCTGAATGATGAATTCTGGATGGTTCCCCTTATAAAACCGCTTGTTATAATTTTTATCGCCATCTCGATAATAACCGTTATACTCACTGTGCTTTCAACAAAAAAATTCACATCTGAAATTTCTGTTCAACTGAACGAGGAAAGGAAAAGGCAATGATTACAACAACCGGACTTACCCGCATATACGGCAAAGGCGAAAATGCCGTTACCGCTATAAATAACCTCGATATACGCATAGATGACGGAGAGCTTGTAGCAATAACAGGCAAGAGCGGAAGCGGAAAAACCACTCTGCTGAACATACTCGGCGGACTGGACAAGGCAACAGGCGGAAGCGTTTGCTATGACGATACCGACATAACAAAACTCGCAGATACGGCACTGGCGGATTTCAGATTGAACAAGATTGGCTTTGTGTTCCAGTTTTACGATCTGATACCGGAGCTTACTGCAAAAGAAAACATACTTCTTCCGTCAAAGCTCGCCAAAAAGGGCAAAACCGATATATCGGATACCGTAAAAAAGCTGGGTGTCGAAAACCTGCTCGGCAGATACCCTGCACAGCTTTCGGGCGGTCAGCAACAGCGTGTAGCTATCGCAAGAGCGCTTGTCAACGACCCCTCGGTTCTTCTTTGCGATGAGCCTACAGGCAACCTTGACGTTTCGACAGGAAACGATGTTCTTTTGCTTCTCATCGACCTCAACCGCAACGACAACCGCACAATAGTCATAGTAACACACGATAATCAGCTTGCCGAAAAATGCGACCGCATCATCCGCATTTCAGACGGTAAGATCACAGATTAATAAACAGCCGTATTTGCTCATAAAACAAATACGGCTGTTATTATATTCATTTATTCACGCCTTAACCGAAATAATCGATCTTCATAGCCTTCTTAACCTCGCTCATAGTCTGAGCGGCACACTGACGTGCCTTTTCGGTACCCTTCTTCAGCACATCGTAAACGTAGTCCATATTCTTCGCAAGCTCCTCACGGCGCAGTCTTATCGGTTCAAGCTCCTCCTGCATTACATTGTTAAGGAACTTCTTTATCTTCATATCGCCAAGACCGCCACGCTTATAATGCTCTTTCAGCTCGTCAAGATTCTTGTAATCGGGCAGATACCGTTCAAAATGCTCGTCTGTGCAGAATGCGTCAAGGTAGGTGAATACCGTGTTGCCCTCGATATGACCGGGGTCTGACACCTGTATATGAAGCGGATCGGTAAACATACTCATTATCTTTGCCTTGATGTCTGCGGGGCTATCCGCAAGGTAAATGCAGTTGCCCAGCGACTTGCTCATCTTTGCCTTGCCGTCAGTGCCGGGCAGACGCATACAAGCCTCGTTTTCGGGAAGTAATATTTCCGGCTCAACAAGCACAGGCTCATAGATGGAGTTGAACTTGTGGACTATCTCCTTTGCCTGTTCAAGCATAGGCAGCTGATCCTCGCCTACCGGTACTGTCGTAGCCTTGAAGGCTGTAATATCGGCGGTCTGGCTTATCGGATAGCATAAGAAGCCTGCAGGTATGCTTGCTTCAAAATTTCTCATCGTAATTTCCGCTTTTACGGTAGGATTACGCTGTAATCTTGATACTGTAACAAGGTTCATATAGTAGAATGTAAGTTCGGTAAGCTCGGGTATCATCGACTGAATGAATATCGTTGACTTTTCGGGGTCAAGTCCTGCCGCCATATAGTCAAGCGCTACCTCTCCTATGTTACTGCGTACCTTTTCGGGATTGTCGAAGTTATCGGTCAGCGCCTGTGCGTCTGCGATCATGATGTATATTTCGTCAAAATCGCCCGTGTTCTGTAACTGCACTCTGCGTCTGAGCGAGCCTACATAGTGTCCTATGTGAAGTCTGCCTGTGGGTCTGTCACCCGTTAAAATAATCTTGCTCATAATATTTACCTCATTTTTATACGGCTTAATAAAAAAGCTCCCGTTCCGAATAAGGAACAGAAGCCGTATCTGCAAGCCACCTTATTGTTACGCACATAAAAATGCGCTCTCTGTGTAACGGTCAGAGCCTTCCGTCAGAAACTACTCGCTCAATCGCTTTCGGTCTGCCCTCGCAAGTCCATTCGTATCGGATAAATACACCGCTTTTCAGCTAATGCGGCTCTCTGTCGTATCTCTGCCGATATTACTACTCTCGGTCAACGGTTTGATATAGGTTTAGTATATCACCTTTTTCCCACGTTGTCAAGCACGGCGACTCGCCGTTTTTATCTCCTCCGTTATACCATAACAGCAAGCTTAACATTCTCTTCGTTGTATAAAAAACGGGGCAGAGCACGGTTAAAATGAATAC
>ENA-OPNR01000245-OPNR01000245.1-human-gut-metagenome-genome-assembly--contig:-NODE-245-length-25011-cov-5.540752_pt1 | contig 25011 bp, 16 predicted proteins | sample MGYA00241543_ERZ501783 | MGnify/ENA primary metagenome ERZ501783 (study PRJEB25962, sample SAMEA2042557) | human gut metagenome | biome: human gut; feature: human-associated habitat; material: faeces... | reverse complement strand
TCATCAATCCTATCCATCTCATCATATCCGTTGCTTTCAGTTCTTCCGTTACACCCTGCTTCTTTGCCATTTCCTTTATCAGATATTCCGCCATATCACGAGCCGAAGTATCAATTTCGGCAAGGTGTTCATATAACTTTCCGCTTGTCAGCAGATTAAAATATAGCACACGCTTATGTTCCCTCAAATATCGTTGCCGCAATCGACCATATTTTGAAAGGGGAGGACTTTTCTCTACTGTCAGGCAGGGATAATAGTAATCTCCGATGAGTTCGTATCGGATACCTGTTCTTTCGTCTGTAATAAATCTTTGCATAGTTCTTTCTCCTTTTGCTTCTTGTAGTAAAACTCCAAGGTTTTCTTATTGTGATTTACCTTTTTACATTCCTCGGAACAGAATTTCTGCTGACTGTGTGTAGGCCAGTAAGTACTGCCACACACAGCACATACACGCTGACGATAATAATGACTTCCTTTTTCCGCTTCTCTATCGGCTTTTGTCTTATCCTGCCTTGCCTGATAGCAGCAATCCTTTGAACAGAAAATCTGTCGGTTGCTTGTAGGGGTAAACTCTTTCCCACAATGAGGACATACCTTTGTTTTGACGATTTCGCCACCGTTTTCAGCAAGTTTTTTTGCCTTTCGCTTCTCTCGATAGGCTTTTTCACGCTGACGCTGTTTCTCCAATCGCTTCTTTTCTTCCTGTTCTTCCTGCTCTTTTATCTCGGCAAGTTCTTCCTCGGTGTAGGCAATATCGACCTGTCCGACATAATTGAAGTAAATATCAACCTTTTGTGTCTTTGCTTTTCCCACACCCTCGGCTTCATACACCACAATCTTGTCAATGAGTTCGGTAAACATCAAATCAGAAACTTCCGTAGGATTTTTGTACTTGCGTATCAGCGATATAAAATGCTGAATATCCATAGTGCTGTCTTTTTCTTCAGAAAGTTCCTTTTTCATCGTTTCCATTTTCGCTTCCAATTCAGCCTGTTCATCGTCATACTGCTTCATCAGTTGCTTGTATTGTCTTTCGGGTAGCAATCCCGATATAAGATTTTCATACAAGCCACAAATGAGCGTAGAGAGTTCGTCATAGCGTTTCTGACAGCGTTTCAACTCCGATTGATTGTGCTTCGGCTTTTCCTCTTGCTTATCTTTCCAAAGGGATTGCAGTTCCAAAGCAAAGGCTTTTTCATCATTCAGAACAAATCTTGAAAAGCGTTTAACTGCCGATAATATCAAGGCTTCAACATTATCAGCACTAATCGTATGGGAAGTACAGAAATTAACCCTGCTTGCATACCCGCCGCAACGGTAAGAATACTGAACAGAACCGTCTTTCTTGCTATAATGCGTTTGCAAAGTCATTCTCCTGCCACAGTCGGCACAGTACAGATAACCGCTTAATCGGTTGGTATGTGTACCTCTTGCCGCAGCTCTGTTCACTCGTTTCTTTCGCTTCTGAACGCTGTCCCAAAGTTCCTGCGATATGATAGGCTCGTGGGTGTTATAAAACACATACTGCTCATCTTCATCGGTAGTCTTTCTCTTATGCAATTTAAAATTGGTGCTGACCGACTTTCTCAAAACAGTATGTCCAAGATATTCCTGCCTGCTTAAAATCGTTCTAATGGCAGATATGCCCCAAATATAAGGGTCTGCAAACTTAATCCCGTTGTACTGTTCTGGGTGATATTCCTTTGCATATGCGGCAGGAATTAAAACCTTTTCTTCGGTCAGTATTTCCGCTATGGCTCGTGGACTTTTGCCCTCATTGGCAAGCAGAAAGATACGCTTTACCACCTCAGAAGCCACAGGGTCAACAACAAGCGTCTGCTTATCGCTCGGCAATCGGTTATATCCATAAGGGATTGAACCGCTACAACGCTTTCCGTCTTTCATTCGGGCATCAAATACAGCCTTGATTTTATTGCTCGTGTCTTTGGCATAAAATTCGTTCATAATATTCAAAAACGGAGCAAAATCATTATCCGAAGCATTGTTGCTGTCAATGCTGTTGTTGATTGCAAGAAAACGGACATCTTTCTGCGGAAACAGAATTTCCGTATAAAATCCGACTTGCAGATAGTTTCGCCCTAATCGGCTCATATCCTTAACAATCAATGTTCCGACATTGCCTGCTTCAACTTCTTTTATCAAAGACTGAAAGCCTGGGCGATTGAAATTTACACCCGAAAAACCATCGTCAGTAAAATGGCGGATGTTCTCAAAGCCATTTCTACGGGCATAATCTTCGAGGTATTTTTTCTGATTGGTAATGGAATTACTCTCGCCATTCAGGTCATCATCTCTTGATAATCTCTCATAAAGTGCTGTAATCTTTGAAGTCCTTGACATTCTCTTAACCTCCTTCCTTATGTATTTTCAATTTAGGACAGTTAATTTTATCGTCCTATTAAAGTATAGCCCTCCGGCGATAACTCGATGGCTGTAACCGTTTCTCCAAAGGTAGAAGCCCAACTGTCAAAATGCTGCAAACCGTTCTGTGCAAGAGTGTCATACTGCAAGTACCTCTGAACGGAGTACAGCTCAACCATTGAATTGCTAACAGGCGTACCCGTTGCGAAAACCGTGCCACGGTTGCCCGTGATTTCGTCCAGATAGCGGCATTTCATAAAGAGGTCGCTTGATTTCTGGGCTTCGGTCTGGGCGATACCGCCTACATTCCGCATCTTGGTGTAGAGGTACAATAGTGATAGGTAATCCTTTGGACGTAGTATGTGGCCGCAGGCCACATACTCGTTTCCTCTGGATTTTCCCCCACCTCACGCCGGGCGTGCACCTTTCAGCGCACCCGGCGTTCCATCAAACTGATTTACTTTCTTCCTTCAGATTTCAATACCACTGCACCCTCACAGGTACAGCGTACTCACAAATTTCACGGTTTGAGTTTTTCTCGGTATTTCATAATTTTGCGTACCACCTTTGCGTCCAGCTCAGGCGGTATTGGGCTGTTATGAACCATGCGGTGGCACGATTCGCACAGCCATGCCAGATTGGGAACTTTATTGATTCTTTCGATTGGAAGCTGGTTGTCGATGTGGTGACAGTGTTTTGGAACTGTTATGGAAAATGGTTTCCCGCAGCATTTGCACTTTCCCTTATCCCGGTTATAGGCGTATTCCCGGTTCATGAAGTATTCAAAGTTTGCTTTCCAGCCCTTTCCGTCTGCATAGCAGGCAAGGGCGATATCCTCCGGGGTGTTGATGGATGGCCGGTCACAGGGCAGCAGTTTGTGTTTGTTCCGGTAGTTCACATACCGCCTGCGGCCTTCCGCCGTGTAAGGGGTCATCTCCTGGTCAAACGGCTTGCGCTCATGTCGGCTGTGCGTGATAAACGCATAGGTGATTCCAAACCATTTTCCCTCGATGGGAATTGCAAAGGTTTTGCTCTCATATCCTTCGTGCCTGTGCGGAAGATTGCAGAGTGTTTTCAGCGGAACCTGCATCTGGTTATACTGTTTCGGGAACAGCTTTTTCCAAACGGCCAGTGCCGCATTGTTTACCCTGCGGTCGATTGCATGATAGGCGTGTGAACAGATGGATGGCTGGTAATATTGCGCCAGCCCCAGAATGATGGAATTCACATACTGTATCTGGGCGGCCTGTGTGTTGGGCTTTGAATATAGCTCAATACGGTGTACCTGTTCCAGCAGACTGGCAATCTTTTTAGACAGCCGTTCCATGTCCGGCAATGGTTTTCCCACCAGATGTTCCGTCCACGTTGCAGGGTCAGGCGTTTTGCGCTTTCGCTCCGCCTTGACGATGTAACCGATAAAATGTATCCCTCCCTTCCGTAAATCGGTCACATAGGTCTTTTCCTGCGACAGTTCCAATTTCAGTTTTTGCCTAAAGTATTTTGTCAGCTCACGCTTCATACGGAACGCTTCCTTTTCCGTAGAAGTCAGCACCACCCAGTCATCGGCATAACGGAAGTTATACTTTGGAGTGGTTCCTGCCCATTTCAGCCTTCGGGTATCATTGCATTTGTGTTTGCATTTACGATGCGGCTCCATGTAGGTTCGCCCCACATACCAGTCAAAATCATTCAGATATATATTCGACAGCAGAGGGGAGAGGATTCCTCCCTGCGGTGTGCCGGTTTCCGTTTTGTGGTACAAATCCCGTTCGATATACCCGGCTTTCAGCATTTGGCTGATGATTTTCAGCACCCGTTTGTCATGGATGCCCATTCGCCATACTTTTTGAAGCAGTATCCGGTGGCTGATGTTGTCAAAACACCCTTGAATGTCACCTTCCACTGCCCATACAGCCTGGTAGGGGGATTTACACCCGGCATTGATTACATTGATAATGTCCCGGATTGCGTGCTTTTGTGCCCGGTAGGGGCGGAAGCCGTAGCTGTGCGGATAAAATCTCGCTTCGCATATTGGTTCTATGATTAGCCGTACACATTCCTGTATGATTCTGTCCAGTACCGTAGGGATTCCCAGCGGCCGCATTTTGCCGTTGCTTTTTGGAATATATTCACGGCGGGCTGGTTTGGGCTGGTATTTGCGAAAACACGATTGAATCAATAAAATCAGTTCATCTTTTGGCATTTGCAGATATTTGTCCATTTTCATCTTGTCCACTCCGGCGGTTTTACTGCCCTTATTGGACTTGATGTTATGGATGGCGGTCACAATGGTGACTTCGTGCGCCATTGCTTCCACCAGTCCGGTGAACGAAACGCCTTGCCCGGATTTCTCATAGAGCATATCCTGAATGGCTTTCAGTTCCGTTTCCGTTGAAAATCTGACGTTCAAATGCACAAGGCTTTCACCTCGCAGTTCGTCACCCATCTTTCAGGGAGTTATTGGATTTTCGTTTTGTGAAATTTGTGAATCAGTTTGACTCGTACCCTTCGCCGTGGGACATTTCAGCCCCGTGTAGCTGGCGTTACCCAGCCGCAGACTACTATGGTACGGCTGACTTCCTGTATTCTTCATTGTGCTGTAACACTCCAAATACAGGCTCTCAAACGTTCCTGAATCTCTATCCTTGCGGTCATTGCTGACCATTGAAACCCTTAGACCGCTACCTTACACCGGGAAAATCTAACCATGCTTTGAACCACAGTTTCTGCATGATTCCGTGTAGACATTTCATTCCACAGGGCATGTGCGGAAAAACCAACCGCACACTCTTTTTCCAATTTTCACCCTTTCGGATGCCGCTTACTCTTACGATGCTGCATAGCTTTCACTAACGGATAGCCATAGGTTTCGGAAGCCCGCACCATTATTCTCCATGCCCCCTTGCAGGGGTTTAGGTTTTCAGGTTACGACTTCACCACGCTTTGTACCCTGCATATTTACAGATGTGCAGCGCACAGTGGAGTATTAGCTCTCGTACTGCCTGCGGTTTGACAGACCGCTATGGGATTGCTCCTTTCCGGCATTGGTTCTGTACGGCAGGGAAATTTCATCCCTGATTTCGAGATTCAAATTCTCTGTGATATTTTCTTATTGCTAAGTGCAATCACATGGCGCTGTTCGTCCTTGCTGTCAACAAGGGCTTATGCGCAACGTTTCGCACAATTCTTATAAAAATGGCTCTCATCAATGAAAAGCCTGTCAACGCCGAGCTGTTCAAAGTCGATAACCGTATCCTTACGCTTGGTGTCGTTGAGTTTTTCGAGCTTCGTCTTGATTGCCTTTCGGGTTTTCATTAGCTGTTTGACCGTGAACTGCTCGCCTTTGGAAGCCTGCACATCGTCAATGCCATGCTCAATATCATCAAGCTGCTTTTCCAACTGCTCCCTCTGGCGTCCTATGCTCATCGGGATTTTTTCAAACTGCGAATGCCCGATAATGACTGCGTCATAGTCGCCTGTGGCAATCCTGCCGCAGAACTTCTTGCGGTTTCCCGTTTCAAAATCCCGCTTTGTTGTCACAAGTATATTTGCACTCGGATAGAGCCGCAGATACTCGGAAGCCCACTGACCGACAAGATGATTTGGCACAACAAACATGGATTTCTGGCATAAGCCGAGCCGTTTGCTTTCCTGTGCGGCGGCTACCATTTCAAAGGTTTTTCCTGCTCCCACCTTATGGGCAAGAAGCGTATTGCCGCCATAAAGGATATGGGCGATGGCGTTGACTTGATGTGGTCTTAGTGTGATTTCTGGACTGATACCTCCGAAAGTGATATGGCTTCCGTCATATTCACGGGGTCGCACAGAGTTAAAAGTGTCGTTGTAATAACGGACAAGGCGGTTTCGCCGTTCTGGGTCTTTCCATATCCAATCCTGAAACGCCTGCTTGATGACTTCCTGCTTCGCCTGTGCCGCCGTGGTTTCCTTTGCATTGAACACCGCTTTTTTATTGCCGTGTTCGTCATACACATAATCAAAGATACGGGTGTCACGCAGGTTTAAGGTGTCCTCAATAATACGATAGGCGGAAGCCCTTTTCGTACCATAGGTGCTGTCCGCCTTTACATTCCCCATATCGGAGCTTTTATTCTCTATGAACCAGTCACCGTTTATCGGGGTGTATCGTACCTTTAATCTTCCTGCGGCATAACTTGACGGAGTTAAAAGCTCCATCACAAACCGCTGTATATCTTCCTGCGGTATCCAAGTCGCACCCAGACGGACAGAGATTTCCGCCGCCGATAGGTCTTTGGGAATGACCTTTTTCAAGGCTTCCACATTAACTGCAAGCTCTGGGGCATTCTTGGAAGCAAGCTCCGCAACCGTCAGCTTGTTTCGGACATTTCCCGACAGATACTCGTCTGCGGCTACATAGGAAACAGGCTCACAGTTCGGTACTTTGAAGATAACACCTTGTAAATCCTGCACAAGCTCAGCCTGCGTTTTGCCTGTGAGCTGCTCCATATAAGGCAAATCAACACGGGCTTTCTCTCCGATAGAGAGGGCAAGGGCTTCGCTTGCAGTTTCAACCGAAGTTACTTCTCGGTGAGGTTTGATAGTCCGCTTCGTAAACATATCTGCCTTCCGTTTGAAGTTGCCCTCATCATCAAGCACCTCCAGAGAACATAAAAGGAAGTAGCTCTCATCTGAAGCAAAAGCAAGATAGTTTCCTCGGCTGTTGATTAGATCGTATTTTGCGGTATAAACATCATACAGACGGTTGAGGTTTTCCTGCTCGGTGCGTATCATTTCCTCTGGGTAATCCTCGGTCTGATACTCAATGAGCTTACGCACACAGTCACGGATTTGGATAAGCCCTTTGATACGGTTTTCTGCGGTCATCGACACAGAAGCAGGTTGCATACGGTCGTTCTCTCGGAAATAAACCTTGCCGTCCACCAGAGTAAAAGAGAAATTACGCACATTCGGGTCAGCAGGAACGGAAAACTCCTGCTCATCGGAGATTTCATCAACCCCATTATCAAGCTCTGGGATTTCGCCGTTTATCCTCTGAACTGCATTGGACAGAAGCTCGGAAAGTGGTATATCCTTACGGGCTTTACAGACAGGCTCAAAAGTACCAAAGCGTGTGCTTTCCATCTTTATTTCGCCCAACACCATATCGGGGTGTTCGACAAAATATCTGTTCATCGTAACACCGTTTTCGTCCGTATCAAGGTGTACCCAGTCTGGCTCTATATCTATCACTCGGTCACGCTTTTGCAGGATAAGAATATCGCTCGTGACCTCCGTGCCTGCGTTTGCCTTAAAGGTGTTGTCAGGCAGACGGATAGCACCTAAAAGCTCGGCTCTCTGGGCGATATACTTGCGTACCTCTGGACTTGCTTTATCCATCGTACCCTTTGAGGTAATGAACATCACAACGCCGCCGGCACGGACTTTATCCAGAGCCTTTGCGAAAAAGTAGTCGTGTATGAGGAACTTCTGGGCGTTGTATCGGCTGTCATTGACCCTTATCTCCCCAAAAGGCACATTGCCGATGACTACATCAAAATGGTCGTCTGGGAGATTCGTTTTCTCAAAGCCCTCAATGGCAATGTTCGCTTTTTGGTAGAGCTGCTTTGCAATCCTGCCTGTAAGAGAGTCGATTTCCACACCGTGGAGCTTGCTGTTTTGCATACTATCAGGAAGCAGACCAAAGAAATTGCCTGTACCACAGGACGGCTCCAAGATATTGCCCTGTGAAAAGCCCAGGCGGTCAAGTGCGTCATACATCGCCTTGATAACAACAGGCGGCGTATAAAAAGCGGTCAGCGTTGACTCCATAGCGGCACGGTATTCCTCTGGGGAAAGGCTGGCATATAGCTCCTTAAACTCCTCCGCCCACGCCGCATTGTGTTCATCAAATGCCATAGAAAGACCGCCCCAACCGACATACCGAGATAGGACTTCCTGTTCTTCGGGTATGGCAAGGCGGTTTTCGATTTCAAGCTCGTGCAGCAGGTTGATTGCCGCCATATTGTTACGGAACTTTTCTTTTGCTCCGCCGATACCGATGGCGTCATCGGTAATACAGAAATTATGACGGTCAGTAACAGGAACGGCAGGAGCTTCCGTTTTTTCTTCGGACGGTAATTCGGTTTTTTCCTGTTCCAATAGCTTTTGGATATAGCCGATTTTCTCCACTCGGTTTATCGGAAAGCCCACATTGTTCTGGAATGTGATGTCACGCAGGGACACATCGCCGCCGATTTTGCCAATGTTCTCAATGAGATATTTACGGTTATCTATGGCGATTTCCCTGCCTATGAGGTCGTCTGTGGATTGCTCTATTTCAATGGCAGGAGCTTCTGAGCCATTCAGTTTATCGGCATACGCCTGTGGTTTTTCTTCGGCTTCCTCGGCTGTCCTGTACCAATCACTTTCGGTAGCCATAATCTCATCAAGGAGCTTCTCGTCCTCTTGGGTCAGCTCGGTGTGCTGTTCCAAGAATGGGATAAACTCATCTCTGCCACGGAGCAGGCTTTCTCGGTCATCTCCATATAGCTGTTCGCCCTTTGGCGATAAGGCATAATCGTAAAAATTCTTAATGTGGGCAATTAAATCGCCTTCACCATCGCCAATATCAAACCGCCCTTCATAGTTAAATTCCTCGCCGCCGATAACAGCCTTGATAACAAAATCTGTCTTGTGATACCACCCGATATTTTTATCGCCCTCACGCTCACGGTGCTGTTTCTCGTCCAAAATACCAAGCAGCTTATTACCCAGAGCAAAGCTCAAATCCGTATAGCGGTCATTAAGCTGTCTGTCATAAAAGGCAGGGTGTTCGGAAAAACCGATAGAAAGCTGTATTCCGTCCTGCTTTTTCTCGGACGGTGTTTCTGTCCTCTGTTTCTCGGTTACGACCACTTTCAGATGGTCATTTGCAGGATTTTCCGTTAGCTTTTCTTCAAAGTCGGCTCGGCTGTATTCCTGCCCCAAGATAGGGAATTCGGCATTTTGCAGATAGACCTTTTCCTCGGTAAGTGTTGCAATCTCATATTTATCCGCACCGATATACACCACATCGCCCTCATTGTAGAGGTAGCGGAGTGGGTGCAGCTCCCTTAATTCCTCAGTAAACTTCCACCCATTACTGCGGCTGAAAACTGAGGTCGTTTTCCATTGTACCTGTGCAAGAAAGTCTATGAGCTGTTGAACAGTTGAGGGGTCGGACAGTTGCTGTTCCATTTGCTCAGCGGTAATATCAGCAAGGTCGCTTCGTCCCACAACAGATAACAAGTCTTTTTCGTACCTGTCCAAGTCACAGATAAAGTCAGATAGCCGCAAAGCAAGGGTATCCCGTTTGTCGGCAGGCGGCAGGTCACGGTGGGCGTCGATAAAACGCTGCCTTGCTATTTTCCTCTGGGTGTCAACCTCATATTGGGGAGCTGACACGCTCTCCAGATAATCGGCATAATGGTCTTTTTCTTTTGGATTGAGATAGCGGTTATCCTTAATCAGCTCACGCAGACGCTTTTCAACCTGTGACCATTTCAACACAAGGTCGTGATTGGTATAAGTGCCGTTTCGGTCAATGGCAAGACCTTTGCTGTCATGCCAAGAGTGACCGCTGAAACCATCGGAGAAGATGTGCGTACCGCCGCCCGTTCCATACTCATTTTTAAGGAACTCAATATTTTTCTGTCTGTCCTCGCCCTTTTGGAATTGTCGGTAGATGCGGTATTTTCCGTCCGCAACGCCACTGCCTTTTTGAAGTACGGAGTCAATATCTTTTTTGGAAATAGCAAAAGCAGAGGCTTTTTCGTCCTCTGCTTTTGCTATCATTTCGATTTGTTCATCTACGGTTGGAAGATTGACCCTGACCTCATCCTCTTTGGCAACGCTTACTTGTAAATCAGTTCGGTCAGTATCACTTCCTCCGCTTGGCTGCGGATGTTGTTCATCAGTCCGACCCACTGCATCGGTGCTTTCTCTTTCAGTTCCTCTGTCACGCCCTGCTCGGCTGAGAGCTGCTTCGTCAGAAGCTCCAACCTCTGGAGTGCTGTCTGCTCTACCTCGTGCAGATGCCCGTTCAGCCTGCCCGATGTCAGCAGATTGAGATAGGTCACTCGCTTGTGCTTCTCCAGATAATCCCTGTGCATCAAAGCGTACCTGCCAAGCGGAAGCTCTGGCTCTGTCGGTAATGTTAGGTCGGGAATAAGATAATCCCCCTGTCTGCTGTAAGTGATTTCGCTCATTGTATTCGCTCCTTTCGGGTTGTTGTCTGCCTTTATCATACTGAGCCTGCGTTTTTTGTGCAAAGGTGCGATTCTGGTCTTTTTCCGCTATTTGCACATTTCGGATAGACTGTGAGATTTCCCGTAACGCCATTTCCGCAATATCGCTCGTGGCAACGCCGATGGCGTTTATCGTTGCAGGGGTATTGAAATTTACAATATCCGCAAAATCCTCTCGGTCAAAAAACTCATTCGTATCCAGACCGCAGCGGCTGATCAGCATAAAAGCAACGCTGTTTGCTGCCAGCCGCCTGTAAATGACTTCTATATTAAAGTCGTCCAGTTCTTCCAAAAAGCTGTCTTTCGTGCAGTCCTTTAACTGTGAAAAATAGTCTTGCAGATTGTCCTCCACGGCGTTCTTTGCCGTTTCCATTAAGGCTGAAGCAAGGTCAGTGCTTTCCACATCTCCAAACCTGTCCGAGAGCCTTTCCATAACAGCCTGCTCGTATCGCTCATCCATCTGCCATATCGGAACAGGGCGGCTGCCATAATAGCCCTCGTGGGTGTCGGACACATCAAAATAGTATTTCAGCGTATTCCTGCGACCTTTCGGGTCAAATACGGCAATACCCTTGCTGTCCTTATTGACCCAACGCTTGAACTGCCTGTTCCAAGTTTCGAGCTTCGCAACGGCGACAGCATCGGGGCGTTGGGCGTATATTAAAAGCTGTTCGTCAAAACGGCATTTATAGTTGCGGCAGGCAGAGGACAGAAAGCCTTGCCACGCCTGCGGATTTTTTGCAACCGCAACGCCTGTACGCCGATACAGCTCTGTGATTAGCTGATACTTCGCAGCCATTCAACCTACACCTCCTTATCGTTTTTGTTTCAAATATTCCTGTTTGCTCACTCCGCACCACCGCCAAGAAAAGAAATGACCTTGTTCGATTTAATGCTCTTTTGCAGGTCATTGATGAGAGTAATATCCGCAACCGTGATGCCCTGCATAGAAAGAATATCGTCCATAGTCATAGCGGCAATCGCTTTTTCATCGGTAAAGCCTGCTTCCAAGACCTTATTCAAGACCTTGACGGCTTTCTGATTAACAGCCATATTCTAAATCCTCCTTATCGTTCTAAATCCTTGTGCTTCGGTGTTTTCTGCGGCGTTTGTTCCGCAGGTTTCGGCTCATAGGTCGCCCCGTTTTTCTGCATACGCTCGGCAAACTCGCAGATGTGGTACAGATTGCTGCCGACTTCGGTATGGTATTCATCAATAAAGCGGCAGGGATACTCCCGTTTCTCTCCCCAAGAGGTCGTGACAATGACCTTTCCGCCGTCTGGGATACGGAACAGTTCTTTATATTGAGGGTCAATAAAGCGGATACCTTGTTCCGCTTTCTGGATATGCTTATCAAGCCATTCCTTCACATAACAATAGCAGTAAAAATTATAGTCGCCTTTGGTGGGATTGCACCGAAGCAGAAAAGCGTGTTTCTCCGTATCCACACGGAAACCGTACTCCGTACAATAGTTACCCTTGATAGCACTTTCGGGAAAATGCCTTGCAAACGCACTCATATCATAGCGGTTATGCAAAAGCCCTTTATCCTCCCGTAAAGCATTGATGACCGTATCAAAGTCTGCCTTAAATTCGTCAGATTTCCATTGTGGTCTAGTATCAAACCAAGTGGTGTAAAAGCCATAGCCCGTCGTGGCAAAGTCACCACGCAGATGCCCGATAGTGCCTGTCTGCCCCTCAAGCTGCATACTTTGGGCATAGGTGTATTTCTGTTCTGTCGGGGTTAAAGGTCGTATATCCATATCAGCGTTCCTCCCGATTTCGTTGCTTTTTCTCTTTTTCATGCTGTTTCATTTTTGCAAGAGCTTCCTTTGCCCAATCGGGCATACATTCGGGCTTGATTTCGCCAAGCACATCATACCTTTCCCATCTGGCTCTTTCGCCTGTGGCAAGACAAGTTCCGAACACCGCCTGACCTCTGCCGCCTGTTGCTCCGTGTCCGCCGTCTGCTAATATAAGCTGATAGGCAGGGTGCTGATATTCATACCGCTTCGGCTCGGAATTGATGACTACCACTTTACCCACGATGTTACGCATACCGTCATCAGGGATACAATGCTCTTCTGTAAGCACGGTCTTATCAAATGGGAACTTGAATAATTCTTCTTTTGTGCGGTCAATCTGTGACTGCACTCGGTCAACAAAAATCTGCATTGCTTCCAGATAATCGTCCGAAGCAACCCCCTCTGTCGGCCACGCTGCTGACAGAGGGTTGTGGTAGTCGCAATAGCAGACCATAAAGGGATGCGGGTCTTTTGTATCAACACCGAACACGACCTCTTTATCTCCGATATAGATGCTCTGGGTAATCTCGTAATTACCGAGCATTCTTTTTTCTTTACTCATTCGGCTGCTCCTTTCTTCCCTTTTTCTCCTTCTGCTCTTCTAAAATCTTGCGGATACAGACATCGCAGAAAATAACTGACCCGTCCTTATATCGGGGATAAGGACAGGTCGTGCAGTCATATTTTATTTTATCGCTCACGGTCATCACCGTTTTTCTGCTTCTGGGCAGGCTGATTATAGGGCATACGGCACTCTGACTGGTATCGTTCATTCAGCTTTTGCCGTGCAGCATCAAGCTCATTCGTGTAATAACCCCAGAAATAATTTGAGCCGCCCTTGCAGTACCAACACACATAAGGGTTGGGTGCGTTGGGATTGTGACCGATGACAAGCTCTGTACTCCCGATAGTACAGCTCTCGATGATTTCATAGTTCTGATTAGAGCGTTTTTCTTCGTCCATAAGCACCTCTCTATTCTTTGGCATAACGCCGATAAGCTTTCTCGCCCGTGGCTCTCATTTTCTGAACAGGGCGGCTCCCTGCAAGCTCTGGATACCGTGCCTGCAGCTTGCGGCGTGTCCTGCTGACGCTCTCAAAGCTCGGCAGACCGAGATATTTGTGCTGCGTCATTATCTCCGCAAGCGGCATTGCCCCTGCATCCTTCAGACAGGCATTACAAAGTGCAAGATACAGCACCATATCGTCATTTCTGGCATCCTCATTCTTTTCCAGAACAGCCCTGACTTTCTTTTCAATGGTTTTAAGGTTTCTCATTGTTACCTCCATAAAGGAAAGGGCGGCATCTTTCAGCCGCCCAAACCACTTACTTATTCTTTCTGTTACGGATATTCAGCCATACCGCCGCACCCACAATGAACACGACAAGCACGATTGCGATAATAGTTTTAGCGTCCATCAATTAGTCCTCCTTTTTCTTCTTTCTGTTCTTATAGCCGACAAATCCGAGAACGCCCGCACCGACAACAGACAGAGCTGCAAGGCTTACCCATAAGCCCAGATTGAAGTCATCGTCTGTTTTCGGGGTATCCCTGAACTCATTGTGCATCTGCACGATAGCCGTAGCGTCCACCTTGACCGTTGCCTGTTTATCGGCAGGCAGGATATATCCTGCGGAAGCCTTGTCGCTTACTTCGGATACGGTATAGTCGCCAATCCGCAAGCCCTCAATCACGATTTCTCCGTTCTTATCTGTCTTAAAGGTCTGGTCATAGTCCACGCCTGTCACACGGAAAGAGAAGCCCTCCACCTTACCGTCAGAGGAAGTCTTTACGATTTTAAGAGAGCCTTTCTGTGCTGCATTGATAAATCCTACACCCGCCTTATTTTCCACGGTGTAGGTCTTGCCGTTCTCCTCAACGGATACGGAATACACATTTTCATCAAGCACAAAGCCTGTCGGAGCTTTGGTTTCCTTTACCAGATATTTGCCGTAGCGGAGTTCACTCATCTGGTAAACGCCGCCGTCAAGTTCTTTCATTTCGCCAAGCAGCGTATCGTCTTTATCCAGTTTCCCATCGCCATTAGTATCGGAGTAAACCTCAAATACCGCACCAGACAGCTTGTTGTCGGGATAATCCTCATCAACCTTTGTCAAAGCGATATTGCCCTTAATGAAGTAGTTGACAAGTTCGATTTCCACAACTTCGTCCACCTTGCCGATTGTCACGGCGATTTCTTCCTCGGAGAGTACATATCCCTTCGGGCTTTCGATTTCACGGATTATCCAAGTTCCATACGGCACTTTAGCAAAAGAAAAACTACCATCATCTTTTGATGTGGTAGCTGCAATCGCATTTTCCTTTGTAAACTCGGTAGTTCCTGTCGTAAAGATACCGATAACTGCACCTCCCAGAGCCTTTCCGTCCTCATCAGATTTCTTACCGCTTACAGAGCCGTAAATAATGTCATTTGTGATAGCTTCGCCCTCATTGGCTGTGATGCGGACAGTTTCGGTATCCTGTCCTGCGTATTCAAAAATAACAGGGTATTTTGCATCGCTGACAATATATGCGGAGTTGGTCGAGATTTCCTGCACATAATAGCTGCCCATCGGCAGGTCGCTGATAGCTTTCCCGTGACCGCTTTCATCAAGGGAAATGACCTCAATCAGACCGTCCGCAGGAATGGTCTTTCCATCTGCGGCTGTGAGTTCCTCCGCCGCATACAAGCCAAAGGTCACATCAAAGATTTCTCCATTCTTGCCAATGCCGTAGGCTTCATCAATGGCAAGGCTCTTGATGAGGTCGATTTCAACACGCTGTCTTTCATTATAGAAAGAAGTAGCCGTTTCCGTTACATCAACATTCTGTCCTGCATACACAAGCTCAACAGAACGGACTTCCTCATTCAGCACCATTCCATACGGAGCTGTGATTTCCTTAACCTTATATTTTCCGAGATACAGTTCTTTGGATTTTACTGTACCGTCTTTTCCTGTCGTAACGGTATCCACAACCTCGCCCTTGTTTGCTCTGACCGTCCCGTCCAGAGTGACAATATCCTCGGCTGCGGTAATTTCATAGACTGCACCCTCAAGACCGCTGACAGAGAAAATCGGCTGATACAATCCCTTATCGCCTGCAACGGAGCTGAATACCTCGCCAGACTTTTCTACGGTAATTGTGCCTTTCTGTGCCATATTGGAACGTACTACCTCAATAACGGTAATGCCGCTTTCTTCCTCGGAATTTTCCTGCACCACATCAAAATAAACAGGCTCGGAATTTAAGACATACCCATACGGGGCTTGTACTTCCACAAGGGAATAGCCTTTGCCGTATTCCAATGTCTGCGGTGTGATAAGGTCGCCGTCTGCCGTAGTATAGAAGGTGTCAATGGTCGTCACTTCGGGATAAGTGAAAGTCATAGTCACAAGATTTCCATTCGGGTCGTAAATCTGGAAGCCTGCACCTGCATACGGGATTGTATTGCCTGTTTCTGCATCTTTCTTTACGATTTTGATATAGCTCTCAAAGTTAGCGTTGTTGATAAGGTAGCGGTAGGTCTGACCGTCCTTGCTGATAAACACATCAAAGTCTTTCATCAGTTCACGCCCCTCCCAACCAGAGGTCTGGCGGACGGTATAAATACCATACGGCATATCCTTTGTCTGGGCAAAACCGTTCTCGTCACATGTCAGCACATCACGCTCGGTTTCCTTTGCATTTTCATAGCTGCCTGCGGATTTGAGGAACACTTCAAATACCGCACCTTCTTCGGGTGTTTCAATCTGGGTTTCCCCGTTATCCGTATGCTTGATGAGTGCGATATTGCCTTTGATGACCTGTTCATTCACATCGTTTGCGGTACTGTTCAGCTCTACCGTGTATAGCTCTGGTTCTGCACCTACCTTGTGGATTGCGGTATCCAGAAGATACCCCTCGGACGGGCTGATTTCACGGACAGTCCAATCATTATCACAGATATAATACTTGGTCGTAAACTGACCGTTTTCATCAGTCGTGTAGGTGTCAATCAGTTCCTCACCTTTATAGATGCCGTAAACCGCACCTGCAAGGGAAGCATTGCCCTGCGGAGAACCTGTTTCTGCATCGGTCTTTGTCACAGTCACTTGGAATTTCTTCAATATATTATCGAAGCTGCGTTTTGTGACCTTGTTCCATTCAATCGGAGCTGTCTGGGAAGCAGGAACGACATAGCGGACTGCGGTATCCACTTCCTCAACCACATACGGGGTATCGCCGCTGATAAGGACATTTTCAAACTTTGCCAGACCGTTTTTATCAGTCACGGCATACTCGTCAACAGGCAAGCCGCTTAAAGATGTGCCGTAAAGGTGGAATTTTATTCCCTCCACCAGATTGTCCTCGGAAGTCTTGACGATTTCCAGACTGCCACGCTTCAAAGTATTGCTGAAGGTCACAGTAGAGGTTTTTCCTCCAATAAGGGTCACGTTCTGGGTTTTCTGCGGCTCATAACGGTCAATGGACTGTTCTGTGACGGTATAAGTGCCAGGGAATAATCCCTCCACGGAGACAGAGCCGTCCTTTCCTGTCTTAACTGTCTTATTGAAGTTATTACCTTTGATTGTAAAAGAGATGCCCTCCACAACTCCGTCCTCAGAAGTCTTTTTGAGGGCAATCGTGCCTGTCGGCGTTTCGATATTGATATATGCAGACACGGTATCAGCATTCTCCACACCTGTTACCAAATCCTGCAAGTTCGGGTCGCCATAGGCAATGAGCTTTGCACTGCTGCTGACAGTCGGCACATTGTTCCTCTTTGCCGTAATGCGGACAGAACCGCTGATAGCTACGGTGGAGCTGATTGTCAGCTTATTTCCAGACTTCGATACACTCACATTGCTGTCAGAGCTTGAAAAGCTGTAATCGGAAAGGACGCCGTTGCTGTCCGTCAATGTGATGCTGTACTTTCCGTCCTTGTAGGCAAGCTCCTTTGTGATGTCATTCTTACCGCCCGACATAAAGCTCGGAATGGTGTTATGCTCACGCAGCATTGCAACAATCTGGTCATACACTGCCCTTGCTCCGCTGTTGGCATAATTTGAACCGAAGTGCAGGCTGTAAACGGTAGTGCTTGTCTGGTTATATGAGCCTGTGGCTTCACGGCAGCCTGTGACAAACTCCCAAACGAGTGTCTGCGTGGCAAGCCATTTTTCATCATCACTTCCCGACAGATTATTTCGGTTGCCCTGATACCCATAGAGCAGGGCAAGCCCAACCGCCTTTTTCTGATTGGCTGAAAGGGCGTTCCAAGTATCAGAGGAAGCCTTTTTCAAGGTGTTTCCTGTTTTCAGCGGTACTCCCGGCTGAATACAAAACGCATTCTCACCGTCCACAAACATACGGTACTTATAATTTCCCGTTCCGCCTGCGGTATAGCCGCCGATATTCGCACTGGAATTGTACCTCATCGCATTACCGTTGCTGTCATAGGTGTGGGAAAAGGAAATCGTCCCGATGTCACCCGCAGCAAACGCCGTCGCAGGCATTATGGATAATGCCGTGACCGCAGCCATTACAAAAGCCGCAGCCTTTTTGAACAATTTAGGGATTTTCATTGTTACCTCCTGTAATTTGGATTGAATATTTTGCCTTACTGACCGAAAAAAGCTGCCCGTTATGGACAGCCTAAAGTATTTCTTTTCTCGGATAGTTACTGGCAGTAGTTAGGGGGTGAGGTGTGGAGAGGGGGAAGCCGAAATAATGACTATCCACTCAAATGGGCAGACCTCGCCCTCGATGTGTGGCTATCTCTCGTGAGCCTTGTTCCGCTGCAAGTGTCGGTTATAAAACTCCAACGCCTTGACAACAAAATCCGTTTCCTGCCCTCTGGGAACAGTCTTGGGAATGAGCTTGGTTATCCTCTCGTCACGGAAAGCAGGTTTTTCCTTCTGGTTGGGCTTTTCTTCCTCCATAATGGACTGGATAACCTCGGAAGTGAGCTTGCCGTCGTGGTTATACTTCTTCATTTTGATAGCCTGTGCCAATGACGGGGTAGCATCGTTGTACTCCATTGCTTCAAGCAGAGTGTATTGCTGTTCCTCGGTCAGATAAGAAACCTCAACCGCAGGACGAAAAGCAATCTGCCTTTCATCTACCATTTGCAGGATTTCGGGAACAAGCTCCGTTAGACGGATATACCTCTGAATTTGATTGCGGCTTTCTCCAACCTTTTCGGCAAGTTCAGCATCACTCCTCAACTTTGTCCCCATTGGGGACGAAGTTAAATCACTTCTTTCACCTTGTCGTTTCATAGCTTCCAACCGCATTTTATACGCAAAGGCTTTTTCACTTGGTAGAATAACGGAGCGTTGGAGATTACTTTCCACCATCACAATAATGGCTTCGTCACGGGTAAGCTCTTTAACCTCGCATTTCAGCGTTTCAAGCCCCGCAAGTTCACAAGCCTTTTTTCGCCTGTGACCGCTGATAAGCTCATACCGTCCGTCCTCTTTTAAGCGAACTGTCGCAGGGGTCATTACACCGTTTCGCTTGATACTCTCGACAAGCTGTTCCATATCTTCGTCCATTAAAACCTTGAACGGGTGGTCTGGAAACTCGTCAATCTCCGATATGGGAATATCCCTTATCTTAGAGAGCTTTTCTTCCTCACGGCTTTCGTCCGTTTGGAAAAGGTCATCGTATGCGGTCAGCTCGATTTTGGTTTCTCTGCTTCTCGCCAATCTCTGCCACCTCCTTTCCGAACTGCTCATAGGCTGCGGCAACCTTGCCGCTTTTGTCGTAGGCAAAGATACTTTTGCCTTCTGCGGTAGCTTCCACCGCACGGATAGAATGAGGTATCTCGGTATCAAATACCTTGATTTTCTTACCGTATGCACTTTTGACCGTTGCCGTAATTTCCTTAGAAATGTTGGTACGGGGCATTACCATAGTCATTAAGATACCGTCTATCCGCAGCTTTGGGTTGATTTGCCGCTTGACCATTGATACGGAGCGAAGTAAAAGCTCCAGACCTTTAGCCGAGAGATAGTGGGGCTGTGTAGGGATAATCACGCTGTCAGCCGCCGCCAGAGCATTGATGGTTATCATACCTAAGCTCGGCATACAATCAATAAGCACATAATCGTAATTCTTTTTAACCTCATTGACATAGGTTTTCAGCACACGCTCACGGCTCATTGCATTGATTAGCCTTACCTCAAAGCCAGACAGCTCAATGTTTGACGGAAGCAGGTCAACGCCCTCTCTGTGGTGGATAATACCCTGTGAAACATCAAGCGTTTTATAGTCTATGATGTTCTGCATCACAGTAGAGAGCGTTATGGGAATATCGTCTGGTCTGTTATAACCCAGAGCCATCGTGAGATTTGCCTGTGCATCGGCATCAATCAGCAGGACTTTTTTACCCTGTTGCACCAGACTTACGCCCAGATTGACCGCTGTGGTTGTTTTTCCGACACCGCCTTTCTGGTTAGTCAGAGCAATCACTTTGCAATTTGACATAGATGCGTCCTCCTTTCACATAGATTTAGCCACTTTGTCAAGGTGGCTATGTAAACAGTACCAGAGAACGCAAAAAAGCCGCCTACTCTTAAAATCAATAAGAATAAGCGGCTTTGAAATTTGCCTTAGACATATTCAATTTTCATTCTCTTGGTCGGTGCATTTATGACCTTAAAAACAAGCTCGTCAACACAATCCGTATATCTGCCTTGCTGAATGAGCTGATTTTTTAACTCTACAAGGCTATGTATTAAAAGTTTTCTTTCGTGGCTATCCAAATACAGATGATTAAATTTCTCTCTCATAAGCACACCTCCACTTCTTTAGCTTCATTATATTGGAAAGCAGGGGAAAGGACAAATCTGCAAAAAGGGATAAAAATAAGCGTACCACTATTTCTAATGATACGCCTATCCTCATTAAATCACTTCAAAATGCTTCAACGCATCCTTTATGGCTTCCACTTTCTCTGCTGTCGGATGCTTCCTCGGCTGTTTCAATTCCTCTACCGCATTAGGAGCATCGTACATTGGCAAGCCTAAATCTCTCTTTACCTCTGCGATATATGCGGTATGTACCTTGAAGCCGTATTTAGCTTCTATGTACTCCTTTATCATTTTGTAGGTCACTCGTTCTTTGGGCTTATATTCTTCGGCTCTTTTAGCGATATTATCAAGCGGAACTTTTCCCTCACCCTCGCCAAACTCAACTTTTACGTTGATATGTCCGTCTGGCTTTTTGTGGGAAAGCAGTACTACCGTCTCAACATGGTTCGTACCGCTGAACATATCGACTGCTACGCACTTGTCGGTGGAGTAGCCGAGTTCGGCAAAACAGGCGCAGTCACGGGCGGCGGTGGCGGCGTTGCAGGAGACCATGACGATGCGGGGGGCGGAGAAGGCGGCTATCTGCTCGCAGGCGTCCTTGCCGCAGCCCTTGCGGGGAGGGTCGACCATTATCACGTCGGGGCGGAGATTGCGTGAATGCAGTATCCGTGCGGCTTCGGCAGCATCGGCGCAGATGAACTCGCAGTTTGTTATGCCGTTTGTGAGGGCGTTCTGCTTTGCGTTTTCGATTGCCTCGGGGACTATCTCGACGCCGATTATCTTCTTTGCCGTGCGTGCCATTGAAAGCCCGATCGTGCCTGCTCCGCAGTACAAATCAAGCACCGTTTTGCCCTTTGGCTCAGCAAAATCACAGGCTGATGAATAAAGCTGTTCCGCACAGGGAGTATTAACCTGATAAAATGCCTTCGGAGCTATGTTTACGGCGATTTTGCACATGATGTCACAAATGTATTTTTTTGATGTCAATACTATCTCTTCATCGCCTAAAATTACGTTAGTATCCCTGCTATTTACATTGATTACAGAACTTACTATATCGGGGTATTTTTCAAGAAGTCTGTCCGAGAGAATTTTAATTTCCGGAACATTTTTTGCTACTACTATACAAAGACATATTTCTCCGCTGTAATATCCTTTTCTTAAATATAAATGACGCAATATACCTTTGTGCGTAGTTTCATCGTAAGCGGTCAGATTAAGCCCGGTTGAAATTTTCAGAAAGTCGGCAGTGATTTTCGAAAAAATGTCGGGCTGTAAAAGGCACTTTTCGCAAGGAACTATTCTGTGCGAGTGGAAGGCATAGAAGCCTGCGATAAGATTTCCGTCCTTATCGGTGCCTATGGGTATCTGTAGCTTGTTGCGGTATCCGTTTATATTGGTGTTGCGGATTATCGGCAAAAATTCGGGCGAAAGACCGCCTATTCTGGTAAAAGCGTCCTTTACGAACTGCTCTTTGGCTCTGAGCTGAGCCTCATAGCTAATATGCCGCAGAGAACATCCGCCGCACTTAGTGTAAACGGGGCAGTCAGGAGTGACCCTGTCGGGAGAGGGGGTGATGATCCTCTCTATCTTGCCGTAGCAGTAAGTTTTGTTTACTTTCAGTATCTTTACTTCAAGCTTGTCCCCTATAGCAGAAAACGGCACGAAAATAACCATGCCGTCCTTCTTGCCTATACCGGAACATTCGCTTGAAAGAGCTGTTATCTCAATTTCAACGATGTCGTTCTTTTTCATTATATCTGTCCTAAGCTGAGTGCCTTTAAATAAGCGTTTATAAAGCCGTCAAGGTCGCCGTCCATAACTGCTCCGATGTTGCCCATTTCGTAGCCTGTGCGGTGATCCTTTACCATTGTGTAGGGCATGAATACATAGGAGCGTATCTGTGCGCCCCAGGCGATCTGAAGCTGTTCGCCCTTGATGTCGGAAATCTTGTCGAGGTGTTCTCTTTCCTTGATTTCAAGCAGCTTTGACTTCAGCATACGCATAGCATATTCTCTGTTCTGATGCTGTGAACGCTCTGTCTGGCAGGCACACACGATGCCTGTGGGGATATGCGTGATACGAACAGCGGAGGATGTCTTGTTGACCTTCTGACCGCCTGCACCGCTTGCACGGTAAACGTCCATCTTAATCTCGTCTTCGCTTATCTCAATGTCAATATCTTCATTGATTTCAGGCATTACTTCAACGGAAGCAAAGCTGGTGTGGCGGCGTCCGGAGCTGTCAAAGGGAGATACACGGACAAGTCTGTGTACGCCGTTTTCGCTCTTCAGATAGCCGTAAGCGTTTCTGCCCTCAACCAGTATGCTGGCGCTCTTTATACCTGCTTCTTCACCGTCAAGGTAGTCGAGTACGGTTACCTTCATACCGTGCTGTTCTGCCCAGTGGTTGTACATACGGTAAAGCATCTCGACCCAGTCCTGAGCCTCTGTACCGCCTGCGCCTGCGTGGAATGTGAGAATCGCATTATTATGGTCAAATTCGCCTGAGAGAAGGGTAGCGAGCTTCTGCGATTCAAGCTCTGTTCTGAAATGCTTTGCAAGCTCCTGTATCTCGGGAAGCATAGATTCGTCATCCTCTTCCTGAGCAAGCTCGAGCATTGTCATTACATCGTCATAGCTTTCACGGAGCTTTTCATAGCTCTGTACTATATTCTTATCTTCGCCTATTTTCTGAGAAATTTTCTGAGAATTTTCTACATCGTTCCAGAAATCAGGCTGTGCGCTCTGTTCTTCGAGCTTTGTTATTTCTGTTTTGAGATTATCAAGGTCAAGTGCGCCGGCAAGCTCTTTAAGCTCAGGCTCATAGCCCTCGAACTCAACTTTGAGTTCATCATATTCTAACATAGGTTACCGTTCCTTTCAATTTTGCAATACTGCTTTATTATATACCAAAAAAATTTTTTTGTAAAGCCTTGAAATCGTTTTCATTTTATGATATACTCAATTTATTCGGTGAAAACGCAGGTTTTCACAAAATTATTCCGGTAAGCTGTCTGTGAGCGGTGCATAGCGGCAGACGGGCGAATTACCGGAAAGGACGGATAAGTCTTAAAAATCAGTATTTCTGAAAAAAGTTGTGTAAGGAGTTTATTAACATGAGCGAGATCAAGAAGATCCACATGGGTCCTGCTAAATGTGCGGTTGACCTTGGCGACGGAAGTGAAAGAGGAGAGTATGTAAACCAGGATTATATCCTGAACAAGCTGGGCAGACCTCACAGAGCGGTAAGCCTTATGTATTGCTATTATCCGCTTGACGAAACATGGCCTGCAAGAGCGAGAAACGCTTTCAAGGACAAGGAGATCGCATTCCAGTGGGATTATCCCTATGACGACTATTTTACATATAAGGGCGGTATCGGCGGAACAACCGACGACGAGCCTTTCACCTGTATGCGTGATGTAAGACGTCACGGACAGGACGTTATACTTACAATGACGATAGATCCGAATGTTACGGACGAGCATCTTGAACAGATAGGCAAGGAGCTTTCGACATTCGGCCGTATGCAGCTGAGAATCAACCACGAGGCTACAGGTAACTGGTTCTCGTTTACAAAGCGTGCTACCTATCAGCAGGTGGCTGATTTCTATATCCATGCCCGTGAGGTAATAAAGAAGTTTGCACCCAACGTACAGACTATTCTCTGTATCGGCGGTGTGGAGCATCCCGAAAAGGGCGGAGAAATCGAGATGGAGAAGGAATTTGCCGACGCTGTAAGAGCAACAGATATATGGTCTGTTGACAAGTACATGGCTCTTCACTGGGGTTGGCCTTTTGACGTTGCGGACGAGGGCGGAAACTCTTTTAGCAGAAGCAAGGTAGCGGATACATATAATCTTACTAAGCTGTCGGAAAAGCGTTACAGAGAGCTTTGCGGCGGAGAAAAGAAGCCTATGGTAATGAGCGAATTCAACGCTGACGGTGATGTAACTGGACCTTACGATCAGGCTGAAATGGTAAAGGAATTCTGCGATATGCTCAAGAACGACAAGGATCAGGGCTGGTTCAACGGCTTTACATTCTATCAGTTCCGTGACAGAGGCAGACTGGGACTTGAAATTGAGGATCCGAACAATGCTGACTGCGGTATTGAGCAGCCGGTAATGCAGACCTACAAGGAAATTATTCACGACGAATATTTCTATCCTGAAATGAAAAGCGAGGGCGACGCACAGTTCCCTGTAAAATTACGTTGGGGCGGTTCTGAGGACGCTGAGGGTATCGAGATACCTCTGCACTTTGAAAAGAACCCCACATTCTGCGAAATCACATTTGAGGACGAGGACGCAGATCTTAATCTTATGATGGAAATCAACGGCAAGTGGTTCTACAAGGCACCTCACGCAAAGACGATAGATTTCATGTCGGCGTTCTTTGAAAAGCCTCTTGACGGTGAAACTGACATGACGCTCAAGATATTTGCGCCTCCTGCAAGCGGTGAGAACGTAAATGACGGCAGTGAGGACTGGATGCTGAACACTTATTCGACTATCACGAAGATGCCGAATATCCGTATCAGATTTGCACCTATCTTAAAGTAAGGCGGCAATGTGCCGCTTCAAGTTCCGCCTTTTGAAATGACTGAGGTTGGCTTAGGGTGGCAAAACGGCGGGAGTTACACAAAGCAATAATCAATAAAAGCGGTTACAGTGATATGCTGTGGCCGCTTTTTTGCGGCAATGTGCCGATTCAGATTATGCCTATTAAAATAATTGTGCTGACGGAGTACAATCCCTCC